>JACXTT010000068.1_pt1 | contig 146218 bp, 129 predicted proteins | sample 9270951 | NCBI WGS metagenome assembly JACXTT01 (sample SAMN15532306, study PRJNA645909) | rock metagenome | isolation source: weathered quartz diorite | place: Puerto Rico | collected 2017-06-21 | reverse complement strand
GCGGACCCGCTTCCGCTGAAGGGAGTGCCCGGACACTACGGAGTCGGCACGACCGTCGATATGAGTCGCGCCACTCCCGGCGATTATCTGCTTCGCGTTTCCGTCGCGGATGCAGTGGCAGGTGAGACGTACGAATTGCTGGAGAAAATCATCATCGTGAACTGACCGAGGTGGCGGCTGGGAAACCGCAAAGCCTTGCCTGGCGACGGGCTCACGTACAGAGAACTGTGCATAGAAACACGAAAGCCGCGACCCGGAAGTCGCGGCTTTGAGTGAGCTTTCGATTGGTAGGCGCTAGCGGACTCGAACCGCTGACCCCCACCGTGTGAAGGTGATGCTCTACCGACTGAGCTAAGCGCCTATGGAAACTCTGTCAACGAACGACTGGGGCATCGTATTTCCGCGGCGCTCCGGCGTCAACCAGCTCACGCAATGGCCGCAGGAACTGCCGGGCCAGGCTCTCTTCGACAGAAACACCTTCGATTCCATATCTCCGAGGGCGTTCGCCATGCTCGCTCTGCGTTCCGAACAGGCGATCCCAGACGGAAAGGATGCGGCCGAAATTTGCGTCGTGATCGCGCTCGTCGATCGAATGATGGACCGCGTGGAACCGCGGGCTCACCAACACGCGCCCGAGTTTTCCATACGTCCACTCCAGCCGCGCATGCTGCACCGTCTCGGAGAAGATCTGCAGCATCAGCAGCGGCAGCCACTGCGGCTGCGCGACGCCGAGCAGTAGCGCGGGCATCATCAGCAGTACGCCGCTGTAGAACTGCTCCGCGGCGTGAATGCGATTCGCTGTCAGGAACGTCAGTTGAGTCTGCGAGTGATGCACGCTGTGCAGCGCCCAGAGCATCCTGACGGAATGCTGCAGTCTATGGATCCAGTAGTTGAAGAAGTCGAAGCTCACCCAGGAGAGGATGAACGCAACCGGCTGCGGCAGTCCGAGCTCGGGAAGCACGTGCAACCTTCCGAGCCACGGACCGAGCCACGCGAAGAGCGGAAAGACCAGGACGTTGTAGAAGCTGCACTTGTAGAACACGGTGTAGGCGAGGTCGTGCAGAGCATTCCTGGACTTGTACACCGCGAGCGTCTTTCCATCGGCGCGCTCCGCGATCAGGATGATCAGCGCACACGCCGCGTACACGCCGAGAGCCATGAGCGTCGAGAGCAACAGCTCATGTGTGTAGCGATGGCTCGCCAGAAACTCCGCGATCGTTTTCACGCGACTCCCCGGTGTGGGACCACGCTCCTGCGGCGTACGACAGTTCCCGCGAGCGATTTGAGCAGCGGGAGCGATGGACCGCCGTTCCAGCGGAACGCGGCGCCGATCGTGAGAAGGGCGATCTTCGCAAGATAGGCGCGCTGCTCCACGCGCCGTTCTCCGCGCGCATCGAGCAGCGAGTACGCGTAATTCGTCAGCCAGCTCTCCGGAACCGAGCCGACGTGTTTCTTCAGCATGTCGTTGATCTCGCGATGCACCGTCTCGGTCGCGCGAACCGTCTTCGTGCCCGGATGCACGCGCGACGCGGCGAGTTTGCGAGAAACATGGACGAAGCGCGCCCCCTCGAGCGCGAGACGCAGCCAGTATTCGTAATCCATGCAGTGGTCGAATGCCGGATCGAACGTTCCGAGCTCGAGCACGCGCCGCCGGAAGAACACCGCTGGCTGGCAGAGAAAGCACACCTCTTTCAGTCTCTCGATCGACCACTCCTCGGTCGGGTACTCCGCGAGAATGCGGTCATTCGCGTCGATCAGGTCCGCGCGGCCATAGACGACATCCGCCGAAGGATCATCGTCGAATGTTCGCGCGACCTCCTCGATTGCCCCGTCATAGAGAACATCGTCAGAGTTCAGATAGCCGAGGATGTCGCCGGTTGCGCGCGCGAGTCCGGCGTTGATGGCGAACGTCTGACCTCGATCGCATTCCGATCTCCAGATGATGCGATCGCTCCAGCGCTCGAGAATCTCGCGCGTGCCATCCGTGCTGCCGCCATCGATCACGATGTGCTCGAGCTCCGGATGACGCTGCCGCGCGACGCTTTGTAGCGTGCGCTCGATGAAGCTGCACTGCTGATAAGACGGAGTGACGATGGAGACGCGCACGGGCTTGCCGCATTCTATGTCTCCGCCAGAATCGAGTCGCGCAGCCGTCACTTAAACTTCCGTTAACCATTGGGGAGCATTGTTCTCCCATGCAAATGAAGCCTTTCCGATACGTGGTTCACTGTCATGCATGCCGGCAGACCTTCGACGCGCTCGAAGCTGACTGGTGCAGTTGCGTGACGAAGTCGCGCAGTGTCGTCTGCCCGCACTGCAGCCGTTGTTTCTGCACCGCTCCCCATGAGTACAGCCGTTCGTTCTGGGGTGAGGCTCCTCCTTCCATGTGGGAGCGCCGTGCGCAATACCGTGAGGCACAGATGACGCCGTTGCCCGCCACGGCGATCCGCCCGCTCGTGCTGGTGGTCGATGATGATCCTGACGTGCTGGCGATTGCCAGTGGAACCGTCGCGGAGCTCGGCTACGGTGTGATCTCCGCGCGCTCCGCCGAAGAAGCGCTTGCGCTGGCCGATCAATATCGCCCCGAACTGATTCTGACGGATGCGTTGATGCCGAAGCTCGATGGACGCGAGATGTGCAGGCGTATCAAGGACACGCCGGCGCTTGCGGCGACGCGTGTGATCATCATGACCGCGGTCTACCGATCGAGCCGCTATCTCACGGAAGCGACGCGCACATTCGGTGCGGATGGTCTCGTCGTCAAGCCGCTGAAGCTCGAGAGTCTCCAGAAGGTGCTCGCGGAGCATCTCCCGCTTTCGTTGCGCGGAGTGCCGCAATGATCACGGCGCCGCTGCCTCATGACGAGGAGCGCCGCCTCGAAGTGCTGCGGTCGTACGCTGTCCTGGACACTCCGCCGGAAAAGGGCTTCGACGACATCACGCGCCTGGCGGCGTTGATCTGCGAGGTGCCGATCGCGCTCGTGAGTCTGGTCGACCGCAACCGGCAATGGTTCAAGTCCCGCTTCGGTCTGAGTGCGCACGAGACGCCGCGCGATATCGCTTTCTGTTCGCACGCGATTCTCGGAACGGCGCCGCTGATTGTCGGAGACGCGCTGCAGGACGAGCGCTTTCATGACAACCCGCTCGTTGCCGGCGATCCGCTCATTCGCTTTTATGCCGGAGCGCCGTTGAGTGCTCCGGGAGGAGAGAGGCTCGGCACGCTGTGCGTGATCGATCGAAGGCCGCGTGCCTTGACGGCGGGGCAACTCGAGGGGCTGGAGATTCTCGCACGCCACGTCATCGCGCAGCTCGAGCTGCGCAATCAGACCGCTCGCCTCGCGCGTACCGCGCGGACGCTCTCCGAATCCGAAGATCGTTTTCGTCTTCTCAGCGACGCCGCTCCCGTCGGGATTTTCCTGGCGACATCCGACGGACGGCGCATGTACGCAAATCCCGAGTTGCGCGAGATCTCCGGGCAATCGGTCGAACAGTGCTTCGGGCTCGGCTGGCTTGATTCTGTTCATCAGGAAGATCGCAGCCGCGTCCTCGCTGAGTGGCAGCAGGCTGTCGAGCAGGAGCGCGAGTTCCGTGCGGAGTTCCGCTCCGTCCTGCCGGATGGATCCGAGCGATATCTGCTTTCTCGTGCCCGTCGTGCCGACGAAAAACATTGGGTCGGGGCCTCCAATGACATCACCGAACGCCGTGCCATCGAGCTGGCGCTCGCCGATGGCGAACAGCGCCTTCGCCTCGTCATGGAGGGAAGCGCTGATGGCTACTACGACTGGAATCTGCCGACAGGCCGGATGCGAATCAGCGGCCGCTGGGAAAGCATGCTGGGCTACGAGGCGGAGGAGATTACGCCGCACATCGACTCATGGACGAGTCTCGTTCATCCCGACGACCGGCCGCACGTGTGGCGGGCGCTCGAGGAGCATTTCGAAGGGCGTAAGCATTCCTACGAGACCACGTATCGCCTGCGGACGAAGTCCGGCACGTGGAGATGGATTCTCGATCGCGGAAAAGTCGTCTCCCGCGATCCGGGTGGCAAGCCCCTGCGGTTTGCAGGCACCCATACGGACATCGACGAGAAGAAGCGCGCCGAGGAGATGCTCGATCGCTTCTTCTCATTGTCGATCGAGATGTTGTGCGTCGCAGGCCTCGACGGCTACTTCAAGCGTGTGAATCCTGCCTTCGAAAAAATTCTCGGGTACTCCACCCTCGAATTGCTGACGCGTCCCTTTCTCGATCTCGTGCATCCCGATGACCGCGAACGGACGCAAAAGGAGCTGGAGCGGCTCGGCGCAGGAGAGACGACGTTGCGGTTCGAGAATCGTTATCTTTGCGCAGATGGCTCGATCCGCTGGATCGCCTGGACCGCATCGCCTTATGTCGAGGAGGAGCTCGTTTACGCGGCCGGGCGCGACATCACGGAAGCGAAGCTGACAGCGCAGACGCTGGCGGAGAGCGAGGATCGGTACCGCGATCTGTTCGAGAACGCGACGGATCTGATTCAGTCGCTGACGCCCGACGGAAAATTTCTCTACGTCAATCGCGCGTGGCTGCAGACGCTCGGCTATACGAAAGACGAAGTCGCGCAACTGCACATGTTCGATGTCGTCGATCCTTCCTGCAAAGAGCATTTCGCGCGGCTGCTGGCGGGCGAAGAGCTCAACAAGGTCGTCACGGAGTTGCGGACGAAGAGCGGTGAGAAACGCATCGTCGAAGGCAACGTGAGCTGCCGGTTCGACGATGGGCGCCCGGTATCGACGCGCGGGATTTTCCGCGACATCACGGAGAGCCGCTCGGCGGAGCAGGAGTTGATGCGCTCGAATGAGACGCTACGGGCGCGTGAGTCGGCGCTGCGCTCGATCGTTGCGAGCTCTCTCAGCGGCATCGTGACGCTCTCGCGTGCGGGTGCGATCGCATCCGTGAACGCCGCGGCCGAACGAATCCTCGGTTTCAAGGAAGAGGAACTACTCGGCCGCGATGTCGTTTCGCTGCTGCCGGAGCTGCCTGAGAACATCGCTGAGTTTCAGCGACGCAGTGTCGACGCGTCTCTCGGAAAAGTCACGGAGTGGCCGGTCCGCCGGGGCGATGGACGGATCATCATGGTGGAGCTCGCGCTCTTCGAATTCGAAACCGCCGAAGGTAAGCAACTGGCGGGAAACATCCAGGACGTTTCCGAGAAGCGTGAAGTCGAGCGGATGAAGCGCGAGTTCGTGGCCACGGTGAGTCACGAGCTGCGCACGCCATTGACGTCGATCCGCGGCTCGCTCGATCTCTTGACGGGCGGCGTGTTTGGTCAGCTTCCCGGCGGTGCCGAAGAGGTCGCGACGATTGCGCTGCGGAATACGACGCGGCTCATCACGCTGATCAACGACATCCTCGATCTGGAGCGCCTCGACAGCGGGAAGCTGGAACTGCACTTCGGGGCCGCGGAAGCTGGGACGATGATGCTTGCTGCAGTAGAAGCCGTGCGCGCGTTCGCCGAGCAGAATGGAGTCGCCATCGAGGTACTGCCGTCGCCTGCAATCGTGCGGGCCGATGCGGACCGCCTGATTCAGGTGTTGGTCAACTTGTTGTCGAATGCCGTGAAATTTTCCGAAGCGGGATCCGTGGTTCGTGTCGAGGCACGTCAGGAAGATGAGGAGCTGCTCTTCCGCGTCGAGGATCACGGAAGGGGAATCCCTTCCGACTATCTCCAGCGTGTCTTCGATCGCTTTCAACAGGTGGAGTCCTCGGACTCGCGCACCAAGGGAGGCAGCGGGCTCGGCCTGGCGATCTGCAAGGCGATCGTCGAACAGCACAACGGCTCGATCGGCGTCATCAGCGAAGAAGGTACGGGCAGCGTGTTCTGGGTCCGGCTGCCGCTGGTCGTCAAGCCGGCCACCGGCATTCGTATCGGGCTCTTTACCTCATCGGCGGAGGCGACGCCTGTGGCACGGCTGCTATACCGCGAGGGCCATGACGTGCTGCCTCTGGATACATGGCGGCAGGTGCGTGCCGCCGTCGAAGCGAGGTCGGTGACGATGCTGATCATGGAGCTCTCCGACGACGCGGAGGCGGGAGACTTCCTCAGCCGGTTGCGCAGCGCGCAGATGGACTACCCGGTTCCGATCATCGTCGTGGCCTCGTCGACGGATGCCATCCGCAGTTTCGACGACAATATGACGGTGTTCGTGCCGCGCGGGCGCGATCGGGAGCTGCTCGAGGCCGTGCGCAATTTCGCCGAGGATCGCGGTGGTCCGGACGTGCTGATCGTGGAAGACGACTTCGCGCTTCTCGGCCTCATGCAGAAGCAGCTCGCAGGAGACGATTTGCGAATCCGCGTCGCGCGGACTGGTGGTGCGGCCGTGGCGATGGCCCGCAAGGGGACTCCCAGATTGATGGTGCTCGATATCGGGCTGCCTGACATCGATGGCTTCGATGTCATCTCTATTCTCAGCCAGGACGAGAGGATGCGGACCATGCCGCTGCTGATCTACACGGGGCGCGAGCTGGATGACTCAGCCCGCGAGCGGCTCACGCTCGGACCAACACGTTTCGTCGCGAAGGGTATAAATGGAGATACTCAATTCCGCACGGCCGTGCTGGAAATGCTGGAGCAAATATGCGAGTGCTGATCATCGATGACGAGGAAGATGTGCGCCGCATCGCCGTGCTGAGCCTCGTGAACGTGGGGAAGATGGATGTGATCGAAGCCGTGAACGGCAGCGACGGCCTGCAGAAGGCACGCTCGATGCAGCCCGACGCGATTCTGCTCGATGTCATGATGCCGTCGATGGATGGGCCGGCGACGCTTGCCGCACTGCGGGCTGAGGAGTCGACGCGGCACATTCCCGTCGTCTTCGTCACGGCCCGTGTGATGTCGTCTGAGATTTCGAAACTACGCGAACTGGGAGCGCAGGGTGTGCTGACCAAACCATTCAATGCGATGACGCTTCCGGCTGACTTGAGGAATTGCCTGACATGACCGAACCGGCGTGGAAGATCGAGGCGAAGCGCAAGTACTACGAGTCGCTGCCGGAAAAACTCAATTCCCTGCGCAAGCTGTGTGCGGAGCTCATCGCATCGCCGGATGAAGAGCATCGAGAGGGATTGCATATGGCGTTTCATCGAATCCACGGATCGGCGGGCAGCTATGACTGCGATCAGCTAGGAACGATTGCGGCAGAAGGCGAGAGGCTCACAGGTGAGACGCTCGTTCCTGTCGTCCTGGAGCGGATTGCGGGGACGGTTCAAGCGTTCGAGGCCGAAGTCCAGCGGCTGCTCGCATCGGATGCCTCACGGCAGCGGTCTCGAATTCTCATCATCGAGGATGACGAGATCACGGCTCAGTTGCTCAAGGAAATTCTCGAGCGCGAGGGATTTGCGACACAGCGCGTTGATACACATGGCGAAGCGGAGATGGTGCTGAAGCTCGCTCCGCCCGACGCCGCGATCGTCGATTTGACCCTCGGAAACACTTCGGCTCTCGATCTGCTCGATCGCACCTGGCCGCGTCCCGTGCCGATGATCGTGATCAGCGCGGACAAATCATTCGAGATGAAACTCGAGGCGGTGCGCCGCGGCTCTGCTGCGTATTTCGCGAAGCCGGTCGAGTGGGAAGAGCTCATCCGCAAAGTGCGCTCGCTGCTCGATCCAGCGCCGCAACTTCGCGGCAGCCGGATCTTCATCGTTGAAGACGATTCGGATCAGATCGAGTACTTGACGGGGATTCTGGAGCGCGACGGACACACGGTAGCTTCCTGCAGCGACCCGATGACGATCGAGGACCGGCTTGCATCGTTCGATCCTCACCTGATCATTCTCGATGTGAAGCTGCCTTCGGCATCGGGGCATGACATCGCTCGCTATCTGCGCCAGCAGGAGCGGTATGCGGCGGTGCCGATCCTGTTTCTGACAGCGTTCGGGAGTTTCGACGCCGAGACGCAGGCGATTGCTGCTGGTGGCGACGACTTTCTCCGCAAACCGGTTTCCGCGGAGATGCTGCTGACCTCCGTTGCCTCGAGGCTCGTGCGCGCGGGACATCTCAAGTCGATGCTGGAGCGCGATCCGCTGACGGGTCTTCTGACGCATCGCAGCCTGATCGAACGGATCGCGAATGCCGTCGCGGTGAAGCACAGAAATCCATCGCTGGAGTTCAGTCTGGCGATGGTCGACGTCGATCACTTCAAGAAGGTGAACGATACCTACGGGCATCTGACCGGTGACCGCGTTCTTTCGTCGCTCGGCTCGTTCCTGTTGCACCATCTGCGAGAAACCGATGTTGTCGGCAGGTATGGCGGAGAGGAGTTCGGCGTGATTCTGGCCGCGGCACCGCCGCGCGCCGCGGAGGTCATGCGCACTCTGCTGAAGGAGTTTTCCGCTGTCACGCATCGCAGCGACGACGGAGTCGACTTTCATGTCTCCTTCACCGCGGGCGTCACCGGCCTCAGTCAAACCATGAGTGCGGATGACTGGAAGTTGAGAGCGGACCGCGCGCTGCTGCAGGGGAAACGCGATGGCCGCGCGCAGGTCGTGCTCTCGGAAGATGGAGAGGTGCAGTTCGATGATGCTGTGCTCGAACCGCTGCGCGAGCTGGAAAAGCGGGCCGGTGTACCGATCGTTGCGGAATTGACGACGTTGTTTCTCGACACGCTTCCGCAGCGCGTCGAGAGCATGCAGCGAGCGCTGGCCGCGGGTGATGTGAAGGCCGTCGAGCACGCGGCGCATGCGTTCCGGAGCGCATCAGGAAACATCGGTGCGAAGCAGTTGTCGCTGCTATGCGGCGAGTTGGAGATGGCAGCGTCGCGCGGGGAAGCCGATACGGCGGCTTCGCTCGTGACGAAGGTGGTCAGTGAGTCGGCGCGCGTGGCGGCAGCGCTGCGCGTGTAGCTCGTGTAGGCTTTGCGCGCATGAAACGCATCCTCAGCGCCGCGCTGGCGGTGCCGGCGGCGGCGCTGATCGAGCGCGAGCTCATCGCTGCTCCTCACTATCGCGGGCCGAAGAGCAGTCATTTCGACGGAAGGCGCTTTCACAATTTCGAAACGACCGAGCATGGCGGCGGCGCGTTTCTGAAATGGCAGTTCACGCGGGAGAACGGCTATTGGCGCGACTGGATCGATGCGCCGGCGGGACCTCCGCCTCCCCAGCGCGTGCCAAAAGGCAGCATGCGCGTCACGTTCGTCAATCATTCGACGCTGCTGCTGCAGATGGACAATGTCAACATATTGACGGATCCGATCTGGTCGGAGCGTTGCTCGCCGTTCGCGTGGGCGGGGCCTAAGCGGCATCGCAGGCCGGGCATCCGTTTCGCCGATCTGCCGCCGATCGATCTCGTGCTCGTCAGCCACAACCACTACGATCATCTCGATCTGCCGACGCTGCACGCGTTGCGGCGGAAGCACCGGCCGAAGTTCATCGTGCCGCTCGGCAGCGACCTTCTGCTACGTAAGCACGGCATCCGCAATGTCGTCGCGCTCGACTGGTGGGAGTCGCACGAGCGAGTGATGCTCGTGCCGTCGCGTCACTTCTGCTCGCGCGGGCTCAGCGATCGCGATGCAACGCTCTGGGGCGGCTTCGTCGTGAGCGGCGCGTCAGGCAACGCCTACTTCGCCGGTGACACCGGCTTTGGCGTGCACCTCGAAGAGATCGCCGCGCAATGCGCACCCATCCGCCTCGCGATGCTGCCAATCGGCGCGTATCTGCCTCGCTGGTTCATGGCGCCCATGCACATGTCGCCGGATGAGGCGGTGCGAGCGCATCAGGTGTTGAAGGCTGCGATCTCCGTCCCGATGCACTACGGCACCTTCAACCTCGGCGACGATGGAGAGCTGGAGCCGATCGATGATCTGAGGCGCGCACTCACTGCCGCCGGGCATCCGAACGTCGTCGTGCTCGAACATGGAGACGGGAGAGACGTTTGATCCATCTACACCGATCGATTGGCGCAGTGAGCCACGGTATCGTCGATTACCTCATGGTCATCATTCTCGCGATCGGCCCGCGCGTAGCCGGATTCAGCGGGAAGCAGTCGTGGTTCTGCTACCTGTTCGCATTGCTGCTGCTCGCGCTGACGGTCTGCACGCGCTTTCCGCTCGGCGTCATCAAAGTCGTGCGGCTTCCATTGCACGGCTTCATCGAAGCGCTGCTCGCGATTCTGATGATCGTGCTGCCGTGGATTGCAAATTTTTCCCGCGGTGTGCTCTCGCGAAATTACTTCGTCGCGGTTGGGCTGCTGCTCGCGGTGATCTCGGCGCTGACGGATTTTCGCGGAGTGCGCACTTCTCGTCTCTGACGCTACTTCTTCTTCGCGCTTTTCTTCGAGCTGCGCTTCTTCGAGGATTTTTTCGACGGCACCTTGCCGCCTTCGCGCCGCGCCTCGGATAATCCGATCGCGATCGCCTGCTTGCGGCTCGTCACTTTCTTGCCTGAGCTTCCGCTCTTCAGCGTGCCGCGCTTCTTCTCGTGCATCGCCTTTTCGACCTTCTCTGAAGCCTTCTTCCCATATTTCGACGCCATTGCAAATTCCTCCTGCACAACGAGGTGTGCAAGACGAAAACCAGAACGTCGCAGCTACTCTTCGATGTAGAACGTCCGCGCCATCACCGTCACGTTGCGGCGATTCACATCGACCTCGATCTTGTGCGTGCCCGGCGTCTTCTTCTCCGGCTTGCGCACTTCGAGCTCGTAGTGTCCCTGCAGTGCGCGCTCGAGCATGTCGAACGCCAGCTGCGGGAAGTGATACGTGCTCGCGTAAAAGCCGCCGGTGTCTTTCGCTCCGGTCGCGAGTCCGACGGCGAGGTCGTGATAGTCGGCCATCGTGATGTCGAGCGCGAACACGGTCACGCGTGCGGACTCGAGCACGTAGCGCGCAACGGGATACTCGGGGCGCATCACGACGGCGTGACCGACGCGCTCGCCGAGTCCCCAGCCGATGAGGATCAGCGACTTCGGGCCTGGGATCGAGCGGAGTGCGTTGCCGAGGATGATGAGGCCCTGCTCGGAGGAGGTGGCCTTCTTCATGTCGTTGCGATCGAGGTGCGAGCGCAGCGACGGGTTAGGGACGATCGGCGGTGGAGGAGGCTCATCGGTTGCCAGCGCATCCCGCACGGCGTTCTTGATGCGCGCCTTGTCGTTCGTGAAGTCGAGCCGGAATTTGAGGTGCGAATCGAACTGCATGACCGCGACCTTGTCCTCGGGCTCCAGCGAATCGACGAGCTGATCGGCGTTGTCCATGATGTGCATCTGTCCGCCGATGCGCACCGCGTTGCGCGCGAAGTCCGTCTGGATGAAGAGGACGATGAGCCGCCCGGCAGGTGCCGGCTGCTGATCAGGATCGAGGCTTTCGGTCTGCGTGCCGAGCGTGGCGAGACCGCGAGCGGCGGCGGTCTCGGGAATCCACTCGACCGACTCGACCTGCACCGGCTTGCCGTCGATGCGCACGCGAAAGTCTTTCAACTCGAGGTCGGAGATCGCGTCGCCGTGATCGTCGGTCACACGCGCGTCGACGATGACGCGCTCGACGGACATCTTTTCGGTCATCTGGGCCTGCGCGGGGAGCAGACAGCAGACAGCAGGCAGCAGGCAGCGGGCAGCAGACAGCAGGGCTCCGATCCCTAACCTGTTGCCTGCTGTCTGCTGTCTGCTGTCTGTCATCAGTCGAGTCTACAATTCCCCCATGCGTTCTTCCGGCTTCATTCTCGCAACACTTCTCTTCGCGTCCTCGGCGTTTGCCTCGCACTTCGATGATCTGTTTCTCGACAAGACGATGCGCGTCGACTACTTCCATACCGGCAACCGGGGCGAGGAGATCGTCGCGCTCGATCGCGTCGTCTCCGACGGACCCTGGCCGGGTTCGCGCTCGCACCTCGTCGATACGACGAACCTCGGGAACTACTACTTCGAGGTCGTCGATCGCGCGACGAATCAGGTCATCTACTCGCGCGGCTTCGCGTCGGTCTTTGGCGAGTGGGTCACCACCGATGAAGCGAAGGAGAAGGCGGGGACGTTCACCGAATCGATTCGCTTTCCGTGGCCGCGCAAACCGGTGCAGCTCGTGCTGAAGAAGCGCGACAAGGAGAACGCCTTTCAACAGCTCTGGTCGACGTTGATCGAGCCCGATTCGCGATTCGTGAACAAGTCCGATCTCAAGCCGATCGGAAAAGTCTGGACGGTGTTCGAGAACGGGCCCGCGTCGGAGAAGGTCGATCTGCTCATCATCGGCGAGGGCTACAGCGAGTCCGAGCTGCCGAAGTTCCACAAGGATGTGCAGCGGCTCAGCGCGAAGCTCTTCGACACCGAGCCGTTCAAGTCCCACAAGAAGTCGTTCAACGTCCGCGCAATCGATCTCGCCGCGGGGGCGAGCGGAGTGCATCGCCCGCGAACGCGCGATGACCGGAGAACGACGATTAGCGCCGAGTACAACATCTTCGATTCCGAGCGCTACGTTCTGACGAAGGACAATCGCGCGCTGCGCGATGTCGCGTCAGCCGCGCCTTACGACTTTCTCGAAGTGCTCGTGAACGAGAAGCAATATGGCGGTGGCGGAATCTTCAACGATCAGGCGACGGCCGCGGTCGATACCGGATTCGCGGAGTACGTGTTCGTGCACGAGTTCGGACATCACTTCGCCGGACTCGCGGACGAGTACTACACATCCGATGTCGCGTACGAGACCGGAGGCGAGCACCCGGAGCCGTGGGAGCCGAACATCACAGCCGATGGCACTCATCCGAAGTGGGCCGAGATGGTCGACAAGGACGTGCCCCTGCCGACGCAATGGGACAAGGAAGAGTTCGAGAAGCACAGCCGCGAGATTCAGGCGCGCCGCCGCAAGCTGCGTGCGGAGAATCGCCCGGAGACGGAGATGGATGCGCTCTTCCGCGAGGAGCAGGTGTGGGAGACGAAGTTCCTCGATCACGATCAGAAGTACGCGGGCAAGGTGGGCGCATTTGAAGGTGCCGGCTACGAGGCGAAAGGGCTGTATCGTCCGCAGACGGACTGCATCATGTTCACGCGCGATGAAGTGGGATTCTGCAAAGTCTGCCAGCGCGCGATCGTGAAGATCATCGACTGGTACTCGGAGTAACTTGTTCAAGGAGCGGTACGACTTCTGGCGCGGTGAGATGAGTCTCATCGATCCACAGCCGGTTCCGGCTGATGGAGAGGTGCGTCATGTGGCCAGAACGTTCGCGTCGTCAGACAGCCGCCGCCGCGCCGAGCTTCGCGACGATCTGAGCATGAACGACTTCTACGCTCTGCTCACGTTCGCGCAGCGGGCATCGGTCTTTGCGATGCGCTCGAACGATCCGGCGTGGGTGATCGAAGCGCTGCACGCAGTCGCCATCGTCGACGCCGGGCGCATCGACGAGCGGGACATCCCGCTGACACTCAGCATCGTCCATCACGCGGCGGAGCGCATCGGAATGGATACGCGCAAGCATTTCGAGTCCGCCGCGTCTCTCGCAGAGAAGCGGCCGGCGGAGTTGTTCCGATCCTTCGTGCGCGGCGAGGAGAAGTACAAAGACATCCGGAGCTCATGGGGCCACGACGAGATCGTCACGTCGCACGGCATCGGCATCATCACGCGCGAGTTCAGTCCGTACAAGCCCTCGCGTGACATGGCGGCGCTCGCCGTGAAGGTCGCGATGCTGACGCGGGGCGATCAATATGTTCCTGCCTCGGTCGCGATTGCGTCGAAGCTGCCGCCAATCTGGTTCCGCACGCACGACGAGACCGGACTCCTCGGATTGCTGCGGCATGTCCGTGCGGGATTTACCGTGCAGGCGATGCTGCTTCCGACGCTGCGGCCTGTACACGAAATGCAGACGCTCTTCGTCTTCGTCGTCGAAACGGAGGAGGCGGGAACGGCAGATCAGCTGCTGCGCATCACAGCGACTCACCCGCCGCGCGAAGAAACGCGGATCGCAGTGCGCGAGGGGGAGCTCTTCTGCATGCTCATCCAGCACGCAGTGTGGGACGAGGCGGCGCCATACGAGAATGCGGAGACGCTTGCGCGATTCCGCGAGCCGATCAGCGCGCTGCTCAAGGAGTACTAGGCGCAATTCTGGTGTGTAGGACAGGCGCCCCCGCCTGTCCACGGAGCCGACAGGCGAGGGCGCCTGTCGTACACGCTAATCTGCGTTCGCGGCATCCACGATCGCTTCGACGATCGCCTTGTAGTTCCCCGCGAAGTGATGCGCGCCCTTCGTCTTCACGACTGTTGCGAGCGAGGGCTCGAGCGACTTGCAGAGCGTGTCTTTCTCCTTCTCGCCATACACGCAAAGGATCCGCTGCCCGCGCAGTTTCTCGACCTCGGGCAGGACGAGATGCTGCGTCTCCTTCGGGTGATAGAAGGGAATCCAACTCGTGTGATAGCGGAAGTCGATCTCCGGCTCGAGGCCGAGCAGCGCGATGAGATCGATATCGGCGCGGAGATCGGGCGCGAGACGATTGGCCATGAACGGCAGCACATCCGCGCCGCGCGAGTAGCCGATCAGGATCACGCGTTTGCGATGCCACGTGACTTGATAGTGACGGATCGTTCGTTCGAGCGCGCACGCGGATTCTTCCGGCGTGCGCAACTCGTTGAAATATTCAGGCGAGAGAAACCCGACGACCGCGACACCGTGCTCGTGCAGATGTTTCTTGAGGCGATCATCGATGAGACGCCAGCCTCCGTCGCCGGTGATGACGATCGCGAGCGTATCGCCAACGTTCTTCGTCGGAAAAGCGCGCAGCGGGAGGCCGCTCGTATCGACGCGCGCCTCGCATGGAACGTTTGCCGCGATGGCCGTGGCCAGCAGGAGAGCCTGAATCACGGCAGCTCGTCCATGATGATGCGCGCGAGCTTCTCGTAGCTGCCGTCGAAGTGGTGCGCGCCTTTCATCGTCACGACATGTACGTTGGGTTGCGCGAGCCCGTTGCAGAGCGACTCTTTGTCGTCCTCACCCCAGAGGCAGAGAACTTTCTGTGTGCGCACTTTCTCGAGCTCCGCCTTGACGGCGATTCCGCTCTTCTTGTCGTGCAGCCAGTCGCTCATGTGAAATTCGAATTCGACATTCGGACTCGGCCCGAGCAGTGCGATGAGCCGGATCTTCGACTGCACCGCGGCCGGCAGGCGATGGATCATCGCCGGCAGAACATCCGCACCGCGCGAATAGCCGATCAGAACGACGCGCGGCTTGTTCCATTTCGCGGAATAGGTCGTGATGATCGATTCGAGATCGCTCGCGGCGATTTCCGGAGTCTTCTTTTTCCAGAAGTACTGCAGCGCATTGAGGCCGACGACGGGCATGCCGTTGTTCGCGAGCACTTGCGCGACCGACTTGTCGATCGCCGCCCAGCCGCCATCGCCGGACACGAGGACGACCATCGTGTCGGACGTCCCTTTCGTGACCGGAACTTCGACGAGAGGAAGCGAGAGCGCTGCAGCGAGGAGCAGGATGTGCATTCGGACCGGTCGGGAGAACAGCGGAGGTGCCGGAATTCATCCTGAGCGAAGCGAAGGATCAGCCAAGGCGCTGAGAGGATTTCGTCGTGTCCGCCGCTCGTGGCTTCAACGTTCGCGGCGCCTTGGCTGATGCTTCGCTTTGCTCAGCATGAACGTCTCATTTCGCCACGACCCCTCTCAACCCTCCCGCAATCAACGCCGCCAGATTCGTCAGAATCCGCGGCAGCGCCAGACCGCCGGGCGATGCGAGATACGTCGCCTGCCACTCGGGATCGAATTTTTCTTTGTATTGCCGCAGTCCCTGGAAGTTGTAGAAGTCTTCGCCGAAGCGATAAGCGAGCGCGCCGACTCGATTCCACAACCGTCCGAGCGAACGATTCTCGAGTCCCGACAGCGGCGCCATGCCGAGGTTGAACCAGCGATAGCCTTCCTCGGCGCCCCACACCATCAGTTGCGCGAACATGTAGTCCATCACTCCCGCAGGTGCGTCGGCCGCGTGACGCATCAGATCGACGGAAAGCTCTTCCTTCTCCGCGCTGGTCCAGATGTTGGAGAACGCGACGATGCGGTCCTCGCGCTTCACCACGGCGATCGGAAAGCGCCGCACGTATTCTTCTGCGAAGAAGCCGAGTGAGAACCCTTTTTCGCGCGCCTTCTTTTCCGAGAGCCACGAATCCGAGATCGCGCGCAATTCGGGAAGGAGCGGCAGCGGATCGTGAATGATCTCGAACGAGCAGCTCTCGCTCTCGACGCGCCGCATCATCTTCCGCATCCATTTGCGTGAGCCGCCTTCGAGCGAGAAATCCGTGAGCTTCACCCGCGCCTCCTCGCCGATCTTCAGGAGCGTGAGGCCGAGGTCGAGATAGAGATGCAGGTTCTCGCGTTGCACTTCGTAGAACACCGTCCAGCCGGCGTGGAGGTCGCAGAGCTCGCGGAACTTCCAGATCAGTTCCGATTTCTCCTCGTCCGTGCCGATCGGATCGCCCATCGCAATCCAACTGCGTCCTTCGACGCCGTACATCAGAAAACCGCGTCCGCTCTCGCTGAAGAGGAAGGGCTTGTCGCCGAGCAGCGCGAGATTGGTCTGGCTGTTCTTGTCCGTGGCGGCGATCGCGCGTGCGCGCTCGATCTCTTCGATCGATGGCGGCTCGTGATTCGGCGCCGCCGGACGCATGAGCCGGCGGATCGCGATCAGCATCAGCATGCCGAGCACGCCCACCGACGCGCGCAGGAATCGCGGAGCATCGCCGCGCCGCAGCGAGAACTGCCACCAGAGATCGTGCGAGTACTCGACGTGCTTGTAGCTGAAGAAGCCGAGCCACGCCGCGGAGAGGAGCACGAGCGCGATCGCGGTGATCCAGCCCGGGCCGAAGCTCTCGTTTGCCAGTGAGGCCTTTCGGTAGAAATGCCGCCGCGATGCGAGCAGACCGGCGAGCATCACGATCAGGATCAGCGCTTCTTCGTAGTCGAGTCCCTTGAAGATCTGAAACGCGATCGACGCAAACAGGACGAAGACGGTCAGTTGATAGGCGGCGTCGAGACGGCGCTGCAGTCCGCGTGCGAGCACAAGGAGCGCGGCGCCGGCCAGCGATCCGAAGAAGTGCGAGAGCTCGACGACCGGCAACGGCAGAAAGAAGATGCGATGCGGCAGCGTTGGTGTCGCGCCGGAGAAAAGCATGACTGCGCCGCCGATGAAGATCATCGAGGAGAGCAGATGCGGCGCGATTCCTGGCGCCCAGCGCCCGAAGATCTTCGCAACGCGAGCCACGCCTTCGCGACGCTCGAGCACCTCGTGAATCGCGAGGAGCAGTGTCGCGAGGATCAGTGGCAGGAGGTAGTAGATCGTGCGGAACGCGACGAGCGCGCCGAGGATCGCACCTGCCGAGTAGAACTGCCCGAGGAAGATGAGGATGACTGCTTCGAAGATCCCGAGACCGCCGGGCACGTTCGAGACGACGCCTGCGATCTGCGCGAGCAGGAAGATGCCGAGAAAGTGGATGAAGGTGATCGGCAGGCGATCGGGAAGCAGGATGTAGAGAACGGCGGCGGCCAGCGTCCAGTCGAGCGAAGAGATCGCGGCTTGCGCGAAGAAAACGCGCGGCGCTGGAAGCTCGAACTCCCACTGCCGAAGCCGCAGCGGCTCGCGCCGGAATGCAATCCAGAGGAAATACGCCGCGGCGGGAATCACCAGCAGCATTCCGATGAGGCGGACCGAATGAACCGGGAGATGAATCGACGGCGGAACGTTGGGCGGCGCGAAGATGAAGACGACGCCGCCCAGAAGCACGAAGCCGAGCCAGAAGCTGAGCGTGCAGAACGCGATCACTTTCGCGATCTCGACCGCGGTGAGACGCCAGGCGTTGTAGAGGCGATAGCGCAGCGAGCCGCCGACGATGCCGGAGAAGCCGACGGTGTTGTTGAACGCATACCCGATGAACGACGCGAGCGCGATGCGCGGGTAGGAGAGCGGATGGCGGATGTAGCGGAACGCGAGCGCGTCGTAGCCCGTCATCGTCAGGTAACCGAGGATCGTGAGGAAAATCGAGAGTGCGAGCTGATCCGCCGGCAACTTGCGGACGTAGGCCATCACATCGCGATAGCGATACTGGCTCAACGTCTGTTCGAGCACGCGCAGCGCAACGGCGAAGAGCGCCAGCACGACGAGCGGCTTGAGGAACGGCACGAGCCGTTTGAGTCGGTGCACCGCGGGGATGCTACAGAAACCAGAAACGAGAAACCAGAAACCAGAAAATTCACTAATTCTCGATCACCGACTCCCGTCATCCCGAGCGAAGTCGAGGGATCCGGGTGTGTGGGAGGCGCGCGACATGTTCTTCGTACCATCCGCCCACCCGGGTCCCTCGACTACGCTCGGGATGACGGGGAGCTGAACCTGCTCACTCATCGGCAGATGACCCACTGAAAAGCCGGAAGCCCCTGGTTTCTGGTTTAATTCACAAGAATGTCCGTCACCTTCGTCGTCGGCTCCGCTGCGGACATCTTTCCGCCGGACTTCGCAAGCGCAGTCGATGCGGAGCTGCGGAAGCGGTTCGCGTTGCCGGATGGCGGTGGCGAGGCCTGGCGTTCGGATGCTGTGGATCCCGGCGGCTGGCCTCAGCTTCAGTCGCTCGCGAAATCGATGGTCGCCGCGCCGTCATCGCAGTTCACTGGCGTCGAGGCGTATCAGATGGTTTGGGTGCCTTCGCCGCTCGCGCAGGTGGAGCATGTCGCGATCCCGAATGCGGCGGATCCTCTGCAAGTGGGGAGTCTTCCCGCGCTGCTCGAAGAGTTGCGCGTCTTTGCCGGTGCGGCCTCGCTTCCGACTGATGACGTCGAGCTGATGGAGCTCGCCGCGCACTACATGGAAGACGAGATGTCGTGGGACAAGGATCTCGACACGCAGACCTATGTGCAGTTCATGATGGCCGCGAAGCAGGCGAGCGCACGCGGTCAGGCGTTGTGGATCGCGAACTAGGGAGGCTCCCTAGCGCATTCCGCCGCCGGATAGAAGGATCGGCTCACTCGTCGGCGGACGATCGACGCGAATCGAGACGTTGCTCGCCGGGATCGGCTCCTTCGTATCCGGTCTCTTCACCCAAACAACGATGGTGTAGATGCCCGCCCCTTCCGTGAACGGTACGGTGAATGAGAAATCGCGCTGCCCGTGCAGCGCGTAGTCGTGCCGGCGATCGGGCAGCGAGTACGTTTCGATCAGGTTCGCAGTGATCGGGGAGATCGGTTCCGGGATCGGCTCGTAGTGCACGCTGATCGCGTCGACCACGTAGCCGTGATCGGCCCGTCCTTCGGCGACGATCTTGTCGGACGTCATCGCGGCGAGCGGCGGCCGCTTCGTCCATGCAATGTAGCGGCGAACGAATTCCTGTGTCAGCCGGAACTCGCCGCCTTTCCACGCGAGGCCGATGCCGACATGCGTCGCGCTCGGGTCGAGAATCGTGCGGCGATGCCCGTCGTGCGGTGCCGACTCCGCGATCATCGCCTCTTCCGAGCGCCGGATCATTTCGTACAGCGCTCGATCGCTGAAGCGATACGACGCGGACCATGCCGCGGCGTTCTCGCTCACGCCATCGCTGCCGCCGGCGAAGGAGTAGCGCATGTACGGCGACTGTCCGTCGGTGGTGAAGTGTCCGGTCGTGCCGTTGCGAATCTGCGCGCGGCAGTATTCGTCGGCGAGTGACGAGGTCCACGAGTCGAGCTCGACGGGCCGCAGCCCGTGAGCCTTCCGATCGCTGTTGATGAGACGGAGGAACTCCTGCCGCAGCGTGAAACGCGTTTCGTCGGCCGAGCCCGCGCCGAACGCGAGCAGGCTCGCGAGGGCGATGGTCAGGTTCACCAGGAAGTTCCTTCTCCCCCGCCTGCGGGGGAGAAGGTGCCGCAGGCGGATGAGGGGGCGCAGCAATCCTGAACCCCTCATCCGCGCTTCGCGCACCTTCTCCCCTGGCGGGGGAGAAGGGTCTCGTGGCACACGCTCTCTCATCTTGCTACGTCGCGATTCTAACTCCCTCATCGCAACGGCAGCTCGATCTCCACTCGGAATCCCTGTTCGAGATTCTCGGCTCGGACGCTGCCGCCATGTTCTTCGATCGCCTTCCTCGCGATTGCAAGGCCGAGGCCGGTGCCGGTCGATTTGGTGGAGAAGTAGGGATCGAAGATCTTTGGCAGCAGTTCGGCTGGGACACCGGGGCCGTCGTCTTCGATCGAGATGACGGCCTTCGAGTCGATGCCGTAGCTGCCAAGGCGGACGTGACCGCGTGGGGCAGCTTGAAAGGCGTTCTCGATGAGATTCGCGATCGCACCGCGGAGCAAGCGCGCGTCTCCGGAGTAATTTGCAGGAGTCGTCGCGGCGATGTCCGCCTGGAAGTCGATGCCGCGCTCGCCGCTCGCGGCGTAGTCGTTCGCGATGTCCCGCAGCAGTTGTTTGAGATCGAGCGGCTTGCGGCGGACTTGCCGCAGTGACGCGTAGTCGCTGAACTCCTTCGACGTCTCACGCAGCGTGACGACCTGACGAAGGATGTTGTCGACTGCGCCGCGCACGAGGTTCGGCAGCGAAGGATCTTCGCGATCCGCAACCGCGCGCAGATGCTCGGCCGTCAACTGAATCGGTGTCAGCGGATTCTTGATCTCGTGCGCGACCTGTCGCGCCATCTCGCCCCAGGCCTCGAGCCGGTTCGACTGGAGAATCTCCGTCACGTCCTCCGCGATCACCATCACTTCGTCGCCATCGGGCAACGGAATGATCGAGACGCGGAATGTGCGCGGATTGCCATCGAGCTCGAGCTCGATTTCGCTCGACTCGATCCGATCCGGATGATGGCGCGTCAGCAAACCGACGATCGCAGAGGGAAGTTCGCCGGAGGGAAAGATGCGGCGCGCGGTGATGTTCATCGTTCCCGCATGCTTCTTGCGATCGAGGACGACGACCGCCGCGTTGATGTTCTCGAGCAGTGTCTGCAGTCGGTCGCGCTCGTGGCGCAGATCGCTCTGCTGCCGGCGAATCGACTGCGCCATGTCGCGGAACGTGGTGACGAGCAGGCCGATGTCGGGGTCGGCGGGTGCGCGGAGGTCGACGTCGAAGTCGCCGCGCGCAACCGCACGCGCGCCGGCGACGAGACTCTGCACCGGGCGCGTGACGCTGCGCGCGGTGCGGAAGGCAACGGCGATCGCGCCGATCACGATGAAAACGAGCAGCATGTAGATCGTCGTTGCGAGATCGTTGACCTGCGCCTCGATCTGTTTGCCCTGCACGATGAACGGCAGCGCGAGGGTGAAGTTGCGTCCCTTCGCGAGCCGGATGGGGCTGTAGATCTCGACGTATTGCGTCGGGCCCGAGCTGCGCACGGCGCGAAAAATCTGCTTGCCTCCTACCACGATCGCTGAATAGACATCGCCCGGCAAGCGCTCCGACTCCACGTGGGCCGCGAAGAGATCGCGCCGGCTCGATGCAATCAGTTGATCGCCGCGGTAGAGATGCAGATCGTGCCCGATGACCCGTGCGAGCCAGCTGAAGATCTCGTCGTCGAGCACCTCCTCCGGCGTCGTAGCATTCGTCGAGGCGAGGTAATCCTCGATGACGCGCTGCGCGGCGGTGAGCGCGGTCTGCCCGCGATCGACATACTCAGCCTCGAGCCGCGATGCGAGATAGGCGCGAACGAAGAGCACGAAGACGACGAGCGGAATGACGACGACTGCCGTGAGATAGAGCGCGGTTCGCGCACGGAAGCCGAGCCCGGCGGGCGCTCGCCGCAAGACAGCGAGGATCGCCGGAATCGAGCGGGTGAAGATGACGAGCGCCGATGCGGCGATGGCCCAGATCACCACGCCGCCAGCGCCGCGCACGCTCTGCGCGAATGTCGGAACCGAGAGCGGAAACGCGAACAAGGTGTTGTCCGTTCTCCGCAAGTAGATCGCCGACGACTCAGCGAGCGGCCCTTTCACCCAGATGCCGCGTCCAGGTTTCAACGTGGAGAAGTAGACCGCGGGGCTCTGTGGAAGCCGGATGTTCGTTGCGCCATGCACGTTGCCATCGGGATCGAAGACCGCCGGCTCGCCCTGAGGATGGAGACCCGTCGACAAATCCTCTGCGCCGCCAACTTCGAAGAAGTCGTGGTAGATGTCGGCGAACGCGGTCGCGCCCGGATCGGCGGGATTGACGACGTGCACGCTGCCGCGCGCGATCGTCGTGCCGAAGGCGGTGACCTCGAAGTCGTGATGCAGCAGGACGCGGGTGAGGCTGCCGATCTGCAGCACTTCGCGGCCGACCTGCGGGCCGCGCTCGTTGAACTGCGGAAGGCCGACGCCGAAGCGGCTGATGAGATTGCCGGTGAAATCGTCACTCACCGTGATGACGGCAGGAATGCGCCAGCGTGAAAGATCGGAGCGCAGCCAGAGCGCGTAGGCGAGGTCTTCGAGGTTCATCCGGCGGTAATCGTCGGGTAGCAGGCTGCTGAGCTCCGTGCGCGAGAACTCGTTGTGCAGCGTGTCCTCGATCATCGTCCGCAACTGGCTCGCCTCGCCGGCGACGAGCGGCGCGTACGTTTCGCTGATGAACCGCTGTGCTCCTGCGCGTTCGAACCGCTGCACGGGAATCCAGACGGCGAGACCGCAGAGCGCTGCAGCGATCAGCATTCGCAACGCTGGATGCGGAGCGTTCACGCCCCACTCCCAGGTCCGCGCCAGCCGCAGCACTGCGAGCGCGAGCGTGAGCAGCGACGCGAGCAGCACGGCCTGGACCGCGGATGACGGGAGAATGTGCTCGGGGATCGACGAGACGCGCGAGTTGTCGACGAGATTGCGAACGAGAACGATGTATCCGAAGGCGGCGGCCAGAGCGGTCGCGAGACGAATGAGCTTGAAGCGCGCCGATCGTGTGAGCACGAAGACGATCGCCAGAATCGCGAGCGACGTGGCGAGAAGATCGAACGGTGATTTCGTGAATGGTCCGAGAAGACGCGAGCCGTAAAGATCGAATCGAAACAGACGGCTCGGATCGTCGTGGATCTTCAGAGGGAGCAGCGCGAGCCGCGCCGCAATGATCAGGATGATCGAGATCGCCGCGCCCGCAGTTCCTGTGAATCGCCGGCGGGCAACGAACATCAGCACCAGCGCGCCGATGGAGAGCAACGCGACCGCCGCATTCGCCGCGTCCATCTTCGTCGCGTCGAGCACGTCGCGTTTCGAGCGCGGTCTGATGTCGATCCAGAGATCGCCATCCGGCCTCCGTTGGATGAGCTGACGAACAGTGCCCGGCTCCTGCTGCAGATAGCCTGCATGAAAGATCGCGCCGCTCGTCCAGTGAGGATCTTTCGGATGCACGGAGCTCGTTCCGCCGTTCACGTTCGCGGTGCGTTTGAATGTTTCGACGACGTAGCGGCCCGAGACGCGTGTGCGGATGATGTAGAGATTCGTCGAGTCGAAGCCGAAGGTCTTCGTGGCGCCGCTGCGCAGCTCCTCGCCCCACCAGGCGAGCAGGTCGCCTTCCGGTGTGCGGATGCGCGCGCCGCGCGTGCGCGATGCGGGCATTTCTTCGCGAAGGAGATTGAAGAGCTGCGCCTGGGTGGGCTGCTGTTTCAGCGACGCGATGCGGCTCTCGATGCGATCGCCGGTGGCATCGAGCTGCGCCTCGACCGTTGCCACGCGCTCGCGAACGTGAGCGACGTCATCGCGAATGTGGCCGGCGGAACGAGCATCGAAGGAAGAGTCGATCAGGCGGAGCGCAATCTGCGCTCCGCCTTCGATGATGCCGGCGAGAAGGAGGAAGAGAACCGCGAGTCGTCGCAAGCGCGACTCACTTTACTTGCTTGCCGACCGAATCGAGACGACCGACCAGCGGTCTCCCTTGTTCCGCAGCGTCACGTAGAGATCGCGCGTCTCCGGTTTTCCATTGACGGCAATCGTCCAGCCCGCGGTGATGTGATACTGCGCCTCCGCGCTGATCTTGCGTGCACTGTGCTGTTCGAACGAGGCGGGATGCACCTTGTTGAAGAGCCCATCGAGCAGATACGCAGCTTGATCGCGGCCGAAGAATCCGCTCTGATCGACGAGTCCGGGGAACTGCAGCATGACCTGGTCGCCATCGCCGATTCCGGCGACGATCGCCTGCGAGTCACCGCTGCCGAAGCCGCGGGTGAGGTTCGACATCGCCGTGTCGAGATCCTTGAACTGCGCCGATGCGATCACAGGGATGAACATCAGCGCGAACGCCGCTGCCATTCTCGTCCAGACTTTCATGGTGTTCCTCATGGCTTCCGTAACCTTTGTGTGTGAGCGATTATTCTAAGCAATTCAGTAGTTTAGGTGTGGCGAAACGAGGTCGCTCCGTCCTGTTTGGAGGCCGCGCCGCCCCGCCTCATCCATGAAGTCTTCCGGAGGAGGCGCGATCACGCGAAGCGGTTGATTCGACATGGGATGTGTCATTACGAGCTCTGCAGCGTGCAACATCGGGCGCGCCGCGTTTCTCTCTCCATAGAGCCAATCGCCTGCCAGCGGATGACCGATCGCCGCGAGATGCACGCGGATCTGATGCGTCCTTCCGGTTTCGAGAATGATGTCGAGCAGCGAGCCCTCCGCGCGTGCTTCCACCGGATCTACGTGCGTCACCGCGCGCTTGCCTTCTTCGCGAACCGCGAATTTGATCGCACCGATGCGTGCGAGCGGAGCATCGATCGTCTGCCGCTGCGCGAGCTTGCGCTCGCAGAGCGCCAGGTAGCGCTTGCGAATCCGCTTCGTCTCGAACTGCCGCGTGAGCCTGGCGTTGATGTCCGTGCGCTTCGAGAAGAACATCACACCGCTCGTGCCGCGGTCGAGCCGCTGCATGAGAAACAGCGGCCCACACTGTTCGATGACCATCTCCAGCAGCACCGGCTCCTCGGCGTCATACGCGCGCTGCACGATGAGGCCAGCCGGTTTGTTCACGAAGACGAGCGCGTCGTCTTCGTAGAGGATGGCGATCATGGCAGGCAGCGGACAGCAGACAGCAGGCAGCAGACAGCAGACAGCGGGCAGCTGGTGGGCATGCTATTCAACTCTGTGCAACTCCCACGGACCCATGCATGTCAGTTGCAGGACGGATTCCTCTTCGATCCAGAGGTAGTGATGAAGATTCGGCGGATTCACGTAGAAGCCGCCGGAAGTGAAGGTCGTTCCCTGTTTCTTGTCGACGGTGTCGCCGAGGCCGACGAGTACCTTGCCGCTGATCACGGTGACGCGCTCATCGCGCGGGTGCCAGTGCGGCGGGATCACCGCGCCGGCCGGCAGCTTGATGCGCATCGTGAACATCCCCTCGGCCTTCGGATCACCTTCGAGCACCGCGACCTTCGCACCTTTCGGAAGTGTCGGCGGCGCGTCTTTCCAGTCGATGCTGGTGATCTGAATCTGCGCCAGGCAGCAGACAGCAGACAGCAGGCAACAGGCGAGGGCCAGGAGAAACGTACGCATGACGCGATTATCTCGCCATCGCCGCGTTCTTCTGCTGTCCGCTCCCTGCTGTCTGCTGTCTGCTGTCTGCTGCCTGCTACCTGCTCCTGCTGCCTGCTCCTGCTGCCTGCTGTCTGCTGCCTGCTACCTAGTCCCCCGCCCGGTACAACAAAAACTCCTCGCGCGTTCGCGCGAAGGCGCGCAGCGGCTCTTCCCACTCGACGACCCAATCATCGACGTTCCCGTTCGACTCGACGAGCTCGCGGAACCGCGAGCTTCCTGCGAGCAGATCGATCGCGAGGCGATCGGAGACGAACTCGTACGTCTCGCGTCTCCAGTCGAAATGCTCGGGATCGAGATCGTGTGCGGTCTTCACGCACCAGAGTCCCGTGCGATACGGCTCGAACGTGCCGCGATTCGTCACGTGCAGCTCGACGCCGCCACACACCTTTCCCCCATGCTTCTGAAACTGCGGCAGAAAATAGTGCGGGCGGAAGCGGATGCCCGGCAGCTCGAGCGCATTCAGCCGCTCGGCGAGCTTGAACGGATTGAGCCACGGCGCTCCGAAGAATTCGAAGGGATGTGTCGTGCCGCGTCCTTCGCTGAGATTCGTTCCTTCGATGAGGCACATGCCCGGATACACAGTCGCGGTGTAGACGGTGGGCATGTTCGGCGACGGAATCACCCACGGCAGTCCGGTGTCGCCCCACCACATGCCGCGCCGCCAGCCGCGCATCGGCACGACGGTGAGATCGCACTTCAGATGGAAGACTTCGTTGAAGTAGCGCGCGAGCTCGCCCGCGGTCATGCCGTGGCGTGTCGGCAGCGGGAACATGCCGACGAAACTCGAGTAGTTCTCCTCGCGGATGTTGCCTTCTAGGTGGTAGCCGTCGATCGGATTCGGCCGGTCGAGCACGATGACTTTCAATCCGAGCGGCGCGGCTTCGCGCATGCAGATGGCCATCGTGTAGATGAACGTGTAGTAGCGCGAGCCGATGTCCTGCAGATCGATCACGAGCGCGTCGAGTGTTTTGAGCACATCACGGCGTGGAACCAGATCCTGTTCGTTGCGGCCGTAAAGCGAATACACGGGCAGGCCGGTGACCGGATCGTCGGAGTGTTCGACGTGCGCCATATCCTGCGCTTCGCCCCAGATGCCATGTTCGGGGCCGAAGAGCGCGGTGAGCTTCCACCCGCGTCCCGCGTTGAGCAGACGCACCGCGTGCTGCAGATCGGATGCGACCGCGCTTTGATTCGTGACGAGCCCGATCCTGCGGCCGAGGATGGGAGCGGGTTCGTCGAGGAGAACTTCGAGTCCGGGTTGCACGTTCATGGATTCGGCAGCAGGCAGCAGACAGCAGACAGCAGGTTGTCCTCATTCATGCTGCGTGTTTCCTTTCAAGAGTTCGAGTGCATGGGGAATGAGCTGCAGCACGGCGATCAGATTTTCGGTGGCGCCGCGCACGCTGCCGGGAAGATTCACGACCAGTGCCGAGCCGCGCGTGGCGGCCTGTGCGCGCGACAGGGCGGCCATCGGCGCAGTGCGGCGCATGACCTCGCCGAATCCCGGGATCACCCGTTCGCAGACGCGCAGCGTCGCTTCCGGCGTCACGTCTCGTGCAGCGATGCCTGTGCCGCCTGTCGTGACGACGAGGCGTATGCCATCCGCGGTCGCGTGCTCGATTGCGCTCGCGATCGCATCGATCTCATCGGGAACGACGATGATGGCGTCGACTTCGCAGTCCTTTGCAATGAGAAGCTCGCGCACGGCCTGGCCGGAGCGATCTTCGCGCTCGCCGCGCGAAGCGGCGTCGCTGCAGGTGATGACGCGGGCGCGGATCATGGCGCCGCGTATTGTATGGTTGGTGTCGGGGTCTCGCGGTTAAGCGCGAGCCCACGCAACCATCCGATGCTTCGCACTGACTTCTCATACGAACTTCCTCACGAGCTGATCGCGCAGGAGCCGCGGCCGCGCGGACAATCGCGGATGATGGTCGTGACGCCCGGCGCGCCGGTCGAGCACGACTCGTTCGCGAATTTTCCGGAGCGGCTCGATGCGCGCGATGTGCTTGTGATCAATGACACGCGCGTGATTCCGGCGCGCCTTTACGCGGAGCCGAAGGGACAAATGAAGAAGCCGATCGAGCTGCTCCTGACGCGGCAGCTCGACGAGCAAATGTGGGAAGCGTGGTGCAAGCCGGCAAAGCGCGTTCGCACCGGCGATCAGCTGCGGTTCTCGCCGCTGCTGACCGCGGCGGTGATGGACAAGCGCGATGACGGAACGATCGTCGTGCGCTTCGAAGGACCGGCCGAGGAGTTGGAGCGAGTCGGAGTGCCGCCGCTGCCGCCGTACATCGCGCGCGAGGCGCCGCGCGAGAGCGACAGGGAGTCGTATCAAACAGTGTATGCCGCGGAGCGAGGCGCGATTGCGGCGCCGACGGCGGGTCTGCACTTCACTCCGGAGATTCTGGAACGGATCGCCGCGCGTGGCATCGATATCGTCCGCATCACGCTCCACGTCGGCCTCGGCACCTTCAAGCCGGTGAAGGTGGAACACATCGCCGAGCACCGCATGGACTCGGAGCGCTACACGATTTCGGACGCCGCAGCCGCGACGTTGAATCGCGCACTCGACGAGCAGCGCTCGGTCGTCGCGGTGGGTACGACGTCGGTGCGTACGCTGGAGAGCGCGATCCGTGCGGGCGAAGGGAGGTTCCGTCCGGGATCGGCGGAGACGTCGATCTTCATCACGCCGGGGTTCGAGTTTCGTGCAGTCGACAAGATGTTGACCAATTTTCATCTACCGGAATCGACGCTGATCATGCTGGTGTCCGCGTTCGCCGGAATGGAGACGATCCGCATGGCGTACGCGGCGGCCATCGCCGAGAAGTATTTTTTCTACAGCTACGGCGACTGCATGCTGGTGCGCAGACAGCAGGGGTAGGCTGCCCACGCTCTGTGCCTGCTCCTGCTGCCTGCTGCCTGCTGTCCGCTGTCTGCTACCAGTAGCCCGTGGTGATTTCGCAGTCTCCGCAGACGATTGCCTGACACGCGAGGCGTTCGTCGGGATCGAGGTCGCGTTGTTCGCTGACCTGGCGTTCGATCGTCGTCGGCTGGTCGAGCTGTTCGGCGCCGCTCAGGACTCGCACCCGGCAGCGGGCGCAGATGCCGATGCCGCCGCAGGAGTTGCCGAGGGGCGCGCCGGCGCGGCGCGCGACATCGAGCAGCGTTTCGTCGCGGTTGGCCGAGGCGGAACGGCCCAGCGGTGTGAATGTCACGATTCTTGACGAGGAGTTCACAGGATCTTCGCGACACGCCGAGAAACTTCGGCGCACCATTCACGTCTATTAGAGCAGACGTTTGGAGGACACCATGAATGCCACGGATGAAACGAAACTGGCCGAACTGATCGTAGGTGTGCTGCCGGAGGGAAGCGTGGTGCGGGTGTGCAGCGACGATCGGGAGTCGCTTCGTTACGCCGTGCGCGACGGAAAGCTGAAGCTGCGTTCCGTGATCCTGCGCCGCGCATCGCTGCGCCGCCTGCTCACCGATCCGGTTGGAAGTGTGAAACTCGAGCACATCCAGCGCGAAGTGCGGCAGGCCGCGACGCAGAGCAAGGAGTACAGCTATCCGCGGCCATCGTGGCTGCATAAGCCGGTGGTCGTGCCCGAGCGGTTGCGGGCGATGGCGGGAATCTTCTAAACGCGCAACAGCGCGTGCTGTCGATTCGAAGGTCAAGTGGTAGCGATCTCGACGAAAAGAAGGTAAACTACCTTCATGTCCGTCGATCTGGATCAGTTTGACCGCTGCATTGTCTCTCTTCTCCTGCAGGACGGCCGCACCCCTGCCGCGCAGATCGCCGATCAGGTCGGTCTTTCCCGTCCTGCCGTTGCCGATCGCATCGAGAAGCTCGAGAAACTCGGGGTCATCCGCGGCATCACAGTCGTCGTGGATCCGGAGGCCATGGGCCGTCGCGTCACGGCCTTCGTCGCGGCTCGCGGCGTGCACACGCTGACCGCGAAGGCTGCGAAGTTGTTTCGTTCGATCATCGCCGATGACGAAGTGCTCGAGGCTCACACCGTGGCCGGCGATGACTGCTATCTGTTGAAAGTTCGCACGGATTCGATCGCGTCGCTCAACACGCTCGTCGGCAAGCTGACTGCCCCTCCGCTTTCCTTGAGCACACGCACGACCATCGTGATGCAGACGCATTGCGAAAAGGTCGGCGGCATCGTGCTGGGAGAGACGTCATGAAGCGCGAGCAGGTCCTGGCGTACGTCGCCTTCGGCATCGTCTGCCTCGTTTGGGGGACGACGTATCTCGCAATTCGTGTCGCGGTCGAGACAGTTCCTCCTCTTCTGCTGACCGGGATTCGCTACACGTCGGCGGGCTTGATCATGCTCGCGATCACGCTCGCGCGCGGCGAGCGGTTGCCGCGCGATCGAAAGGCGCTCACCGAGCTCGCGCTCATCGGCGCGCTGATGGTCGGCGGCGGCAATCTCGCCGTCGTCTGGGCCGAGCAGTACGTGCCGAGCGGAATGGCTGCGCTGCTCGTCGCGACGGCGCCCTTCTGGGCCGCGATTCTCGAAGCATTGCGCAAGAACGGCGAGCACATCGGACTGCGCCGCGGCATGGGAATGCTCGTCGGTTTCATCGGCGTCTCGCTCCTCGTGACTCCCGGTGGTGCGGGCCAGCACTTCGCCCCCGGCTTTCTCGCCGGCGCGATCGTGATTCAGATCGGCTCGCTCTGCTGGCAGTACGGGATGGTACGCGGCAAGTACTTCCTGCGCGGCGTGTCGATGTTCCCATCCGCAACGCTGCAGATGTTGTTCGGCGGAGTGCTCGTGATGATCGTCGGACTTGCGATCGGCGAAGGCTCGCGGCTCGCGTTCACGCCACGCACGTTCTCCGGTCTCGCCTATCTCACGATCTTTGGATCCGTGATCGCGTACAGCGCGAACGTCTACGCACTCGAGCACATGCGCACGACGAGCCTCTCGCTCTATGCGTATGTGAATCCGGCGGTCGCCGTCGTGCTCGGAGCGGTGATCCTGAACGAGCAACTCACGGTGCTCTCCATGGTTGCGATGATCGTCATCCTTGCGGGCGTAGCGATCGTGCAGACAGCGCGGAATGTGGAGAAGGCGGGCTCGGACGAAGAGCGAGAACAGACCGCAGCTTAGGTGGCTCCGGGACCAGAGGTAGCGCCTTCAGCGCTACCTCTGGCTATTGTCTGAAGAAGGCACCCCTTCCGGGGTGCGATTGTCTCGGATTAGCCGTCTTTCTTACACTGCGCGATGATCTCGCTGATTTTTTCCTCGGACCCCGCGATCGGCAGCTGACATGTGCCGGCGCCGCGGTGGCCGCCGCCGCCGTAGCGATCCATCAGCTTGCCGACGTCAGTCTTCGACGTGCGATTGAAGATCGAGTGGCCGAGTGCACAGACGACGAACTCGCCCTTCTTTCCGTCGAACACGCGCACCTGAATGTTCTGCTCCGGAAACATGGTGTAGATGAGGAAGCGGTTGCCGGTCGGCATCTCACCGATGCCGCGCAGATCAGTGATGATCACGTTCGCTTCGGCGCGCGAATGCTCCCGCATCGTGCGCTTGAATTGCTCCTGACCTTCGAAGTAGCGATCGATGCGTTCCTTGACGTCGTTCTGCGCGAGGATCTCGTCGACGGACATCGTCGGGATCCACTCCACCATCTTCATCATCAGTTCGCGGTTGCTCACGCGATAGCTGTGAAAGTAGGCGAGGCCGGTGCGCGGATCCATCACGTACGAAAGAAGAATCCAGCCGGTCGGGCTCACGACGTCATCGTGTGAGAGTGTCGCCGAGTCGGACTTGTCGACGGACTCGAGCAGCGCGTCGTACTTCGCGAGCTTCGCTCCTTCGCCCTTTTCCTTGTAGTAGTTGTAGACGACGCGTGCCGCGGATGGGGCGACTTCGAACCGGCCCTTGAAGTCGGTGTGGCCGACATCGTTGCGCACCGCTTCACTCGAGTGATGATCGAACCATAGTCCGACCGTCGAAACGTAGGGCAGGTTCGTGAGGATGTCGTTGGCACCAACCGAAATCTTGCCGTCCTGCACGTCTTTCGGGTGGACGAACTCGATGCTCTCGATGTCCATCACTTCTTTGAGCAGGACTGCGCAGACGAGACCGTCGAAATCAGAGCGGGTGATCAGCCGCATCGTGATACTCCTGTGAAAGATTTGGCGGATTCTATCCCACGATGCAGCGACTGCTCGTGATCTCCGCCCTCGTCCTCGCTTCCGCGTTCGTGGTTGACATCACATCGGCACCGAAGCCGTTGGCAGGCAGACTGGGTTCATCGCCGGTCGTCGTCGAGCTCTTCACCTCGCAGGGTTGTTCGTCATGTCCGCCCGCGGATGAACTGCTCGGACGAATCGCGCGTGATCCCGCGTTGCGCGGCCGCGTCATTCCGCTCGCGTTCCACGTCGACTACTGGAATCACCTCGGCTGGCGCGATCCCTTCTCGACGCCCGAGTGGTCGCAGCGTCAGCTGAGTTACGTGCGTGCTTTCGGGATCAGCGGCGCCTACACGCCGCAGGCGGTGGTCAACGGCTCGCGCCAGCTCATAGGCTCGAGTGCCGGGCCGCTTTTCGATGCGATCGAGCAGGAGTCGAAGAGGACAGCAATCGCATCGATGTCGATTCGAGATGGCTTTGTGCGCGTCGATGCGCCGCGCACACTCGAACTGATTGCTCTGGCGATCGACGACTCCCAAAGCACGAACGTCGCGCGCGGAGAAAATGAAGGACGCACGCTCGTCAATGACGCGATCGTGAAGAAGCTCGTCCGGCTCGGCTCAGTGCAGGGAAGTGTTGAACGTGCGTTGCCGGAGGGTACGACCGTCGTCCTGTTGCAGGACTCGAAGACGATGCGGATCGAGGCGTGCGCAGTCGTCAGTGCTGCTGGCCGAGCCACGCCAGATACTCATCGATATTCGTTGCCTTCGGCGGGAGCCCAAGGGCCGCCGTGAGTTGTGCGTTGGCGGAGTCATGATCGCTGGCGATGGCTGCGTTCACATCGTTGACGGCCAGATCGAAGCGGCGCCCCTTCGCGTGAATCAACGCGAGATAGACGAGAGGCTCGGGTGATTTCGGGCGCTCCTTCGCAGCGGCTTCGAACTGCGCGGCCGCTCGCTGATCATCGTTCATTCGCGACAGCAGAGCACCGAGATTCATCCGCGCATCGTATTGATGGACATCGAGCTGGAGGGCCTCGTTGTACTCCGCAAGAGCCTCTTGATCGCGTCCCGCACGCGCGAGAATCGCCGCGAGATCATTGTGTGCCTCGGCCGACTTCGGATTCGCGTTCGCTGCATCGCGATAGAGCGCGATCGCTTCGTCGGTCTTTCCCTTTGCGGCGGCGAGCGCGGCGCGCGTGCCGGGATCCGCGTTCAGCGCGATTGCTTTCTCCAGAATCGGGATCGCTTCGTCGCGGCGGCCTGACGACAGGAGCTGTCTGCCCAGCGCGCGATAGGCGTCAACGCTGTTCGGGTTTTTTGCGATGGTGCCGCGCAGCTCCTGCTCGGACGCCATCGTGTTGCCCGCCGCTTTGAGCACAGTCGCAAGACAGTTGCGGGCCAGCTCGTCGTTCGGGCTGATCGCGAGCGCCGCGCGAAACTCGGCCTCCGCTTCGTCGAACCGCTTCTGGTCGAGGAGGGCGAGACCAAGATTGGTGTGGGCCAGGTGATTGCGCTCGCTGGTGGCGAGTGAGTGACGGAAGAGCGTCTCGCTGTCTTTCCAATAGGTGGTCTGGTTCAACGCGCGAATGGTGAGCGCAGAAATCGCGATCGCTGCGACCGCGATCAGTCGCTCCCGCTGTCTCACCAGGGTGGCCGCAAGCCAGACGATTGCGAACGTCAGCCCCACCTGTGGCAGGTACGTGTAGCGATCGGCCATGGACTGCGAGCCGATCTGCACGATGCCGATGACGGGCACCAGCATTCCGAGATACCAGAGCCATCCGATCAGAACGTAGGGATACCGCTTGCGCGTCCCCCATGCGATGGCTGACATCGACAGCAATGCGATTGCACAGAGAAATGTATCGGTTGGGGAGACGACGGTGCGGGCCGGATAGGGAATCGCCTGGTTCACCGGCAACAGCATCTTGCCGAAGTAAGCCAGATATGAAATCACCGCGTTGGCAATGCGCTCGGGTAGGGGGAAAAGCTCCGCCGACGCGATCGCTTTGATCTTTTTCTGCGTGAGGAATGTGGTTCCGAGGCCGGGAATGAGGACGAGAAAGAAAGGGATCTTCTCGAGCACGCTGCGTTTGAGATCGAAACGATTGAGCGGCCAGTAGTCGATCAGGATCAGGACGAACGGCAGCGTGATCAGCATCCCCTTCGCCATCAGGCCGATGGCGAACATCGCGAGCGATGCGATGTAGGCGCTGCGATTCTTCGACTCCGCCCAGTGCGCATAGAACCAGATCGCCAGGAAGAAGAAGAGCGCGCAGAGGACGTCCTTGCGCTCCGAGACCCAGGCCACCGATTCGACGCGCAATGGATGAACGGCGAAGATCGCCGCCGCCGTCGCGCTGCGCCAGAGAAATTTCGTCGTTCGAAAGAGAAAGAAGAAGAGGAGCAGTGTCGATGCGATGTGCAGCGTCACATTCGCATACAGCATCGGCGCGGCACGGACACCGAAGAGTGTGACGTCGGCGAAGTAGGTCCACCATGTGAGTGGATGCCAGTTGGGCGAGAACGCGGTCATCGACCAGCGGAGCGCGTCCGCGGTCAGGCCCGAAGTCACATGCGCGTTATTCGTGATGTAGATGTCGTCGTCGTAGTTGAGGAACTGGTGCGAATACAGCTGCGCGTAAATGATCGCGATGAGGAGGGCGAGGCCTGCGGAGATCGGCAGCACGAGTTTGGACTCATCCGCCGGCGACGGTCTGGTTTCCGGCGCTGGGACCGGAACTGTCTTCGTGCGTGACGATCTCTTTCCCACGAGAGGCGGATTCTAGTGCAGCTCGTTGATGAACCCCTCCATCGTGAGTGGGCGTCGCAGCGCTGTCGTCAGCGCGCTGTCTGCTGCGGCGCGATCGATGGAATTCGCAATCCGGGCCTCCCGAATCGCTTCGTTCTTGCGCCCCGCCGCCGCGTGATTGAGCGCGAGATAGACGTGCGGCTCGACGGACTTCGGCTGCTCTTGGGCCGCCGCCTCGAATTCCGCGTTGGCTCCTGCATCGTCATTCATGCGCGACAGAAGTGCGCCGAGGTTCATGTGACCGTCGTATTGGTGAGGATCGAGGCGGAGTGTCTCCCGATATTCCACGAGCGCTTCCTGATCTTTGCCAGCGCGAGCGAGGAGGATGGCGAGGTTGTTGTGCGCCTCGGCTGATTGCGGATTGGCCTCCACGCCAGCGCGCGCCAGGGCGAGGCCTTCTTCGCCCTCGACTGGACCCGCTTTCGCCATCGCCAGCACGAGGCCGGGGCGCGCCATGTCGTCGTTCGGTGAAATCGCGAGCGTCCGCTGGAACTCCTCCGCTGCCTCGCGATAGCGGCCCTGATCCATGAGCACGCCGCCCAGCAGCCGGTGAGCGATGCTATTGCGTTCGGTGACCGCGATGGAGTGCCGATAGAGAGTCTCGCTGTCTTTCCAATAGCCGGTCTGCACGAATGCGAGCGCGCCGAGCGTGAGGATCGCGATGGCGGCTGCTCCGCCAAGAATCGCACGTTGCGGAATGACGCTCGCGAGAAACCAGACCAGGGCAAATGCGAGACCGATCTGCGGAAGGTACGTGTAGCGATCCGCCATAGACTGCGAGCCGATCTGCACGAGTCCGATGACCGGCACGAGAATCCCGAGGTACCAGAGCCATCCCGTGAGCAGATACGGATGGCGGGTTCGTGCGAGCCACACGAGTGCGGTGATGATGACCAGCACGACGGTGCCCTCGAAGACGTCGGCGCGCACGAGAACGAGGCGCAGCGGATACGGAATCGCGAGGCCCGAGGGCCAGAGCATCTTGCCGATGTACGCGACGTACGAGAGCACCGCGTTTGCGGCTCGGGCAGCTGGCGAGACGAGCTCGATCTTCGCAAGCGCGTGGACGTGCGCCTGCGCGACCCACGTCATCACGATGCCGGGGATCATCAGGAGGAAGAACGGGATCTTTTCGATGAGTCCGCGCTTCAGATCGAAACGGTTGAGCGGCCAGTAGTCGAGCAGCAGCAGGACAAAGGGCAGTGTGACGATCATTCCCTTCGACATCAGTCCTAGCGCAAACATCGCGAGTGAAGCGATGTACGCAGAACGCGAGGACTCCTTCGTCCAGCGTGCGTAGTAGAAGAGCGAAAGGAGAAAGAAGAGCGCGCAAAGGACGTCTTTGCGCTCTGCAATCCACGCCACTGATTCCACGCGGAGCGGGTGCACGGCGAAGAGCGCTGCGACGGCAGAGCTTCGCCAGAAATCGCCGGTGGTGAGACGGAGAAGGAACAGCAGGATCAACGTCGAGGCGATGTGCAGCGCGACATTGCCGTAGAGAATCGGTCCGGCCTTCGCACCGAAGAGCGAGATGTCGGTGAGGAGCGTGATCCACGTCAGTGGATGCCAGTTGAAGTCGAGGCTCGTGAACGCCCAGCGCAGCGAAGTGAGTGTCAGGCCCTCTTGCACATGCGCGTTGTTTGTGACGTAGGTCGGATCGTCGTAGGTAATGAAGTTGTGTGTGCCGACGCGAGCGTAGATGATGACGATCGCCACGATGAGCGCGATGCAGACCGCGAGCAGAGGCTCGGAGCGAGGAGCCGGCTCGATTGCTGCCGTCGTGACGGCGGGCTGTTCGCGCTTGAGTCGGGATCTCTTTCCCACGAGGCGCGGATTCTAGCTTGTAGAATCGCGAAATGGCCGCGATTCCTCCCCCTCCCATCCGTCCCGTAACGCTCAATGAGATCCGCGCCGCGCGCGAGCGCATTCGCGATGTTGCGATCCGCACGCCGCTCGTTCCGCTGCTGCACGGTACCGGCGCGCCGGAGATCTGGCTGAAGCTCGAGAATCTGCAACCGATCAATGCCTTCAAGATTCGCGGCGCCGCGAATGCTGTCGCGATGCTCGATGCGGATGCGAAGGCGAAAGGCGTCTGGACGATCAGCGCAGGCAATGCCGGTCAGGGTGTTGCGTATGCCGCACGCGAGGCGCGGATTCCGTGCACGGTCGTAGTGATCGAGACCGCGCCGGAGACGAAGATCGAGAGGATGCGCGCGCTCGGTGCGAAGCTCGTGCGCGCGCCCTTCGACGCGTGCTGGATGGCGATGGAAGCGCGCGAGTTTCCCGGCGTCGAAGGTACGTTCATCCATCCGTTCGATGATCAGGACTTCGTCACAGGCAACGCGACGCTCGGACTCGAGATCATGGAGGATCTGCCGAACGTCCATACGGTCGTGACGGCAATCGGCGGCGGCGGATTGATCTCCGGAGTCGGCAGCGCCGTTCGGGCGCTCGCTCCTGACGTCCGCATCCTCGGCGCCGAACCGGAGACGGCGGCGCCAGGTTCCGTTTCGTTCGCCGCAGGCGAGCCGCGCGTCTTCGAAGGCTGGCAGGCATCGTTCGTCGATGGCGCCGGCGGCAAGAGCATCTTCCCGCGTATGTGGGAGCGGATGCGCGATGTAGTCGATGGTTCCATTGTCGTTTCGCTCGACGAAGTGCGGCGGGCCATGCGCATGGTCGCGGAGAAAACGCGCGTCATCGCGGAGGGAGCAGGTGCACTCGGCGTTGCAGCGGCGTTGTCGGGACGTGCGGGCGAAGGGCCGATCGTCGCAGTGGTGTCGGGAGGGAACATCGACCTGAAGAAGTTTGCGGAGTTGATTCTTTGAGGGCGCTGGGGTTCTAGGATCTCGAGCGCCCCAGCCTTACTCCCTCTTCTTCGTACGTCGATCTCGCTTGAAGATGTGCCGCGCCTCTGCTTCCTCGATCGAGTGCGACACTTTCAGATCGAGATCGCGCTTCGCCATGTCGGCGAGGCGCATGTAGTGCGTGTGCAACACGTGCAACTCTTCCTCGGATAGATCTTCGATCGAGATCAGGCGATTGCTCGCTCCTTCCAGCGCGGCGACGATCTCATTCAGTTTGAGCTGAAGCGCGAGCGCTTCCTTGTTCTGCGAGCGCTGGATCAGAAACACCATCAGGAACGTGATGATGGTCGTGCCGGTGTTGATCACCAGTTGCCAGGTGTCGGAGAAGTGGAACAGCGGACCAGTGACGAGCCATAGAACGATCGTTCCTGCTGCCCAGAGAAATCCTGTGGTCGAGCCTGTCCAACTGGTGACGCGGGTTGCCAGTCGCGAGAGTATTCCGTCGCGCATCACCGACGAGTCCGTATCACGGACGATGCCACTTCGCTCTACTTGAGAGTCGGCATCCGAACGGTCGTGGATGGCGGCTGCGGCCAGTCGCGACGGGTGATCATCTGCGCGAGCGGGGTCTCGACCACGGGAATCTGCAGTCCCGCGACGGTGACTTTCTTTCCAGTCGGATGAGGCTTGTCGATCTTTGCCGCGGTCCGCACTTCAATCGCGTTCGGGTCCGCGACGCCGATCGTTCCATCCTTCTTGAAGATGATGCCGGGCACGAGCACATCCGCATTGCCAGGGATATTGCCGAGCACGAGTTTGGCAGACGGGATGTACGGCGGCGCGCTGAACTCGATCGTGATGTTGCCGGGGGGGACGTCGAGCAGGATGAACGAACCGTTCTCGGCGACGCCGCCTGAAACATAAGGCGCGCCGTCGACCCAGACGCTCGTTGCCTGAAACAGGGCCGTCTTTCGCGCCGCTTCGGTTTCAACCGTCCGAAACGTTCCGTTGTCCGATCCCTCGGCGTCGGCGATCCAACCGCGGATCGAGGTCGGCTCCTTGCTGACGATGGGACCCTTAGGCTCGGATGGTTTGCACGCAAAGAGCGTCAATGGAATGAGAAAGACGGCAATGCGCTTCATCCGCCGGAAGCGTACCACGTGCGATAATTCGCCTGCCTCAATGAAGCGATTCATCCTCCTCGGACTTCTCTCGATCTTCGCAGCAGCCACCATCGTCGTCGCGCAGTCGACGATGCAGGCCACGCTGCGCACGCAAAATGGCGACAAGCCGGTCGCGATCTCGCGTCAGGGCGGCCAGACCTATTTCTCGGTCGACGACATCGCCGCCGCGCTCGGCGGCAGCGTCACTCCGGATGCGCATGGGTTCCGCGTCACGATCAACAACAACGTGGCGGCGTTCGGTCCCGACAGCCGCTTCGGCGTCGTTCGCGATGATCTCATCGAGATGCCGGCGCCGCCGCTCGTCATCGACAATCGCCCCTACGTCACGGTCCAGTTCTTTCAGGGCTTCCTGGCGAAGACCGCGGATCTCGACGTCGTTTGGGATGACCGCACGCGTCTGCTCGCGATCCGGCCGCTGCAGCACACGGTCGTGGGCGTGCAGGTTTCCGTCGCCAACGTGCAGGGCACTTCGAAGATCGTCTTCACGCTCAGTCAGAACGCGGGCTACGCGATCGTGAAGGAGCAGGCGGCGTACACGATCCGCTTCGCCGCGCAGATCCGGCCTCCGTTCGGCGAGCAGGCGTATGAAGATCCGAATGTTGCGAAGATCTCGTTCGCCGGCACGGATGTACGGATTCAGTTGACCGGCGCGGATGTCGTGGGAGATGCGTACAAACTCGAGAATCCGTATCGCGTCGTGCTCGACGTGCGCAAGACTTCGCCCGGTCCTGCGGCACCCATTGTGCCGCTCCCGGCGAAGGCCGTCGAGCCATCGGGGATCCACACGATCGTGATCGATCCCGGACACGGCGGGAAGGACATCGGCGCGACGGGGCCGGGTGGTCTGCTCGAGAAGGATGCAACACTCGCGGTTGCGAACAAGCTCGCCGCGGCGCTTGCGGTGAAGCTCGGCGCGCGCGTGATTCTGACGCGCGAAGACGACAGCGTCGTGTCGCTCGATCAGCGCACGGCGGTCGCGAATCAGTACAAGGCCGATCTGTTTCTCTCGGTCCACATGAATGCCGCGCCGGTGAAGGGTGCTCATGGTTCCGAGGTCTACTTCCTGTCGGCGGATGCTTCGGATGATCTGGCGAAGAAGGCGGCGGATGCCGAGAACCAGTCGACATCGGGACACGCGGACACGCAGAGCGATCTGAAGCTGATTCTGTGGGATCTCGCGCAGCAGGAGTATCTCGCGGAGTCGAGCCGCTTTGCGCAGTCGATTCAGGAAGAGATGAACGCGCTGGCCGGCATTCAGAATCGAGGCATCAAGCAGGCGCCGTTCAAAGTGCTGGTCGGTGCGACGATGCCGGCTGCGCTCGTCGAAGTTGCGTTCATCTCGAATCCGGATGAAGAGACGAAGATCAAGAACGAACAGTTCCAGAACACGGTCGTCGAAGCGCTGACACGCGCGGTCCAGCGATACAAGAACGACTACGAGACACGCATCGGGATTGCTCAACCAGCCGCTGCACCCGCGCCAACGAAGCCGCCTGCGACGCAGACCACGACGACGGCCGCGAGGACGGGAACGTAGTGCGCCGGCTGGTCGTGGTCGTTGCGCTCGCGCTGATCACTGCCGCGAGTGCATGTAAGAAGCCGCAACAACAGGGACGGAACCTGTCCGAGGCGAACAAGGTTGCGATGCGTCCGGTGCGCCTCTACTTCGAAGATGGCAATTTCCTCTTGACCGCGGAGTCGCGTAACCTGCCGCTGCCTGAGAATCCTGCGGCCGCGATTCCGGTCGTGGTGCGCGAGATGATGAAAGGGCCCGCGAACGCGTCTCTCGCCCGCTTGTATCCGCCGGACACGATCGTGCGAGGCGCATATCTCCTTCCTGACGGAACTGCTTTCGTCGATCTCGGTGGAGCGACGCTCCAGCAGGGATGGGGGACCGGTACACACGAGGAGTTGATGGCGGTGTATTCGGTGGTGCAGACGGTATCTGCGAACTTTGCGGACGCGAAGCGCGTGCGGCTCCTGGTCAACGGAGAGCCTGCGGAAACGCTCGCCGGGCATGTATGGCTGGGGCGGTCTCTGCACCCGATGTCATCCCTGGTCGAGCCCGCTTCGCGCTGAAACTTTCCGTATGAGGTTGGTCAAGTTTCCAAAATTACCGACCGCCCGGTCTGGACCGAACGGTTGTTTTGTTCTAGACTGTCGATGTTTCCGAATGCAACGGCTATCGCTATGTGGGTCAATGGCTTGTGACGTTGCTGTTACATTGGGAAAATTTTCACAATGTATGGGATAATACGTTCGTATCAAAGACAAAGGCATACTGGATGGGCAGGTGGGATTCGCTTCTGAAGTAACGACCTGCCAAAAGCAACATCCCTCTTGAGCTCTTCTTTCAACCTTACCGAAGTACAAATCTCACCACCGAGCAGTCCCGCCCAGCCCAATCCAGTAGAAATCAGCGGCCCCGCGAAAGCGGGGCCGAGTTGTTTGGGGGGTGTCCTACACCAACTCTGCGAGAGCCTGCTCGACGAGCAGCCGCGCGTCGGCATTGACTCCGAGCCAGCGCACCGCGGCGAGCATTCCATCCGCGGCAGCGAGGATCTTCTGCGGTCCGCATCGCTCACGCAGTTGTGCAAGCTCTTCGCTGCCTGCTGCGGCATCGACGAGGATTCTTCCACCGAGGGCCATCGCGCTCTTCACGTCGTCTTCACCCGCGATGACCGTTGCAGCGGTAAGCAGCGACGCCGACTCGCCTTTCGTCGCGAATTTCAGGAGTGCCGTGACGATGGCTTTGCGAAGCTCTCGATCGATCGTCGTCTCTCCGCCGACGTAGATCTGCTGGCAGCGTGACTTGATCGTTGGCAGCAGCAGGTCGTAGGCGCGCGTGAGCAGCACGAAATACGTATCGCGGGCCGGCTCCTCGAGCGTCTTGAGCATCGCGTTCGAGCCGCCGGCGCTTAGCGCATCGGCCGGATCGATGATGAACACTTTGCCGCGTCCTTCATAGGGACGCATCGCGGCGCCGGCGACGACCTCGCGCACCTGTTCGACGGAGATCATCTTGCGATCGCCGCTCACTTCGACGACGTGCACATCGGGATGCGATCGCTGATCGATGCGGCGGCACGCGGTGCAAGCGTCGCCCGTTGTTCCGTTCAGGCATTCGATGGTCTTCGCAATGCTGATCGCGGTTTCGCGCAGCGCATCGGGCGACGGTCCGTGCAGAATCACCGCATGATGCAGTTCGCCGCGCCGCGCGGTCTCGAGCAGAAGATCGCTTGCCGTCGCGCTCACGCGAACGCCTCGCTCACGCGTTGCGCCACGTCATCCTCGGAACCTGAAGCGTCGATCACGATGTAGCGCTGCGGATCGGCAGCTGCAAGTGCGAGATATCCCTCGCGCACGCGCCGATAGAAGCGAATGTCCTCTGCCTCGAAGCGGAGTTCGTCGCCCCCCCGCCCGCGGGCGCGGCGCAAGCCGGTTTCTTCATCGATGTCGAAGAGCAGCGTCTTGTGGGGCCGGAGTCCGCCGGTCGCCCAATCGTTGAGCGCACGCAACCGATCGAGATCGATCAACCGTCCGAAGCCTTGATAGGCGAGCGTCGCATCGACGTATCGATCGCAGAGCACGACTCGTCCCGCTTCGAGCGCCGGCTTGATCACCTCGACCACATGCTGATGCCGCGATGCCGCGAAGAGAAACACCTCGGCGAGCGGATCGAGTTTCGAGCTCGCGTCGAGCAGGATTGCACGGATGCGATCGGCGGTCGGCGTACCGCCGGGTTCCTTCGTGATCACCGGATCGGCATAGCGTTTCGCAAGCCGGCGCAGTTGCGTCGTCTTGCCGGAGCCGTCGATCCCTTCGAACGTGATGAACATGTTCATGCCTGCGCCAGCCCGTCGCGCAGCCCGCGGAGGTAGTGCTCGCGCATCAGCGTCTCGAACGTATGATTGTTCGCGAGGAACCGAAAGCGCTCGCCGATGCGTGCGCGGCGGCGCATGCGCGCCAGTTGCTTCTCGCTCGCCGGTTTCCGCGTCTCCAGCTCGTGAACACCAAGGAAGTGACCGAGCTCGGGATGCTTGCCGTAGAAGATGGCGCCCGACTTACCGACGGTGTATTGCCGTTTCGCGAACGAGTCGATGGTCATCGGGTGGTGATGGCGCGTCACCGCTTTCTCGTTGTAGCGGATCTTGAGGCCCTTGTGATCGAGACGATAGGCGAGCTCGATGTCTTCCCACGCCGCCGATGGAAAGGTCGTGTCGAAGGGATGATCGACAAGTAGTTGACGATCGATCGAGATGTTCGACGTGTAGAAGAAATTGTAGGGGATGACGTCGCCGTCCTTGATCAGCTTGTAGCCGAACTGCAGGCCGTAGTCGTTGATGTAGTCCATGAAGGCGGTGACCCGCTCGCCGTGCGGCCAGCCGGTGTAGCCGAGGCACGCCAGCAGCGCGTCGTCATTCGATTCGCGATGGACACGCGCGTGCTCCGCGAGAAAGCGTGGCTCGGGGACGGTGTCATCGCCGATGAAGATTACGAATGTTCCGCTCGCGAGTGACACGCCATGATTGCGTGCGCGGCCCGGGCCGCCGTTCGGCTGCGTGCGGAAGAGGATGCCCTTGCGTTGCGACATCACGCGATCCGTGTCGTCCTTCGAGCCATCGTTGATGACGATGGTCTCGAACTCCGGCGCATCCTGCTGGGCATCGAGCGAATCGAGCACGCGGAGCAACATGTCGAGCCGGTTATAGGTGGGGATGACAACTGAGAAGTAAGGCATGGACGAGTTCAGTCTATCCTTAGCGAAGTGATGAGTGACGAGTGACGAGTGACGAGTGACGAGTGACGAGTGACGAGTGACGAGTGACGAGTGACGAGTGACGAGTAATGAGTAACGAGTAATGAGTGACGAGTCAACGGGGTCTCCACTCGCAACTCGTCACTCGGTACTCATCACTCGTCACTCATCACGCATCATGTCGATTCCGCGCGTGAAAATCTGCTGCATCGCCTCCGTCGATGAGGCCTGGCTGGCGATTCGTGCCGGCGCCTCGGCGCTCGGGCTCGTGTCCACAATGCCGAGTGGGCCGGGTGTGATTCCCTGGGTGCGAATCGAAGAGATCGCAGCGGCCGTCCCGCCGCCGATCGCGACCTTTCTGCTGACCTGCAGCCAGGATGCGGCGGAGATCGTCCAGCAGCAGCGCCGCTGCCGCACGAACACGATTCAGATCTGCGACCGCCTCACCGCGGGCACGTATGACGAGATCCGCCGCGGAACTCCTGGAGTGTCGCTCGTGCAGGTGATTCATGTGACTGGCGAAGAGTCAGTGGGGGAAGCGAAGGAAGTGGCCCCGCACGTCGATGCGATTCTGCTCGATTCGGGAAATCAGAGCCTCGCGGTGAAGGAGCTCGGAGGGACGGGAAGGACGCACGACTGGACGTTGTCGCGGCGTATCCGCGAGACGGCCGGTGTGCCGATTTTTCTCGCGGGTGGATTGAGCGCAGCGAATGTGCGCGAGGCGGTGAATGCGGTCGAGCCATTCGGCATCGATCTTTGCAGCAGCGTTCGGACTGATGGAGCACTCGACGAGGCGAAGCTGAGCAACTTTTTCTCGAAGCTCCTCTAACTCCGCGTCTCCGCGCCTCCGCGAGAAACGGTCTCACGCGGAGACGCGGAGGGGAGTCATGCGCTCGCGCCGCCGTCCACGTTCAGCACTTGCCCTGTGATCCCGGTCGCGTCGTCGCTCAGCAGGAACGCGATCGCCGCTGCGACCTCGTCCGCTTTCACCGCGCGGCGCATCGGAATCTGCCGGATCAGCTCGCGCTTCATCTCGTCGTCGAGTGCTGAGACCATGTCGGTCTCGACGAGTCCCGGCGCCACGCAGTTCACGCGAATGCCGCTGCGCGCCGTTTCTCGCGCGAGCGAACGCGTCATCGCGATCATGCCCCCCTTGGCCGCGGAGTAATTCGTCTGACCGACGATGCCGTGCAGTCCTGACAGCGACGCGACGTTCACGATCGCGCCGCGACGCTGCTTCATCATGACGTTGAGCACCGCGCGCACCATGCCGAATGCGCCCGTGAGATTCGTCGCGATGACCTCGTCCCATTGCTCATCCGTCATGTTGTACGTCAGCGCGTCGCGGCGGATGCCTGCGTTGTTGACGAGCGCGTCGAGCGAGCCGAAGCGCGCCGCCACTTCTTCGACCACGTCTCTTGCCGAGTCGCGATTTCGCACGTCGGCATCAAAGGCGAGGATGCGATCGGGATCCGATGCGACGAACTCCTGCGCGACGTCCTTGGAGGAGCTATACGTGATCGCGATGTTGTAGCCGTCCATCAGCAGACGCATCGCGGTTACGCGGCCGATTCCACGCGTGCCGCCGGTGATCAGTACGGTCTTCTGCATGACGGCTTACGACTCTTCCTCGTACTTGTCTTTGAGTGCTGCCACGACGGTCGGATCTGCAAGGGTCGTGACGTCTCCAAGCGCGCGTCCTTCTGCAATGTCGCGGAGCAGGCGGCGCATGATCTTGCCCGAGCGCGTCTTCGGCAGATCGACCGTTACCAGGATCTTTTCTGGTTTCGCGATCGCGCCGATCTTTTCGGCGACGTGCTGCTTGAGCTCCGCCTCGAATTTCGCCGGATCCTCGAGTGCATGCTGCTTCTCCGATTCCTTCACGATCACGAACGCGGCGATGCCCGTTCCTTTGATCTCGTGTGCAATGCCGACGACAGCGGCTTCCGCAATCGAGCTGTGATCGACGAGCGCCGACTCGACCTCCATCGTGCCGATGCGATGTCCCGCCACGTTCATCACATCATCGACGCGGCCCAGGAGCCAGAAATAGCCGTCGTCATCTCGCTTCGCGCCATCGCCCGTGAAGTAGACGTTGGGCCATTTCGACCAGTACTGCTTCACGTAACGATCGGGATCGCCCCAGATGCCGCGCAGCATCGACGGCCATGGCGACGTGATCGCGAGATAGCCGCCGCCGACTTCGATCTGCTCCCCCTTCTCGTTGAGGATCTGCGCGTCGATTCCGGGGAACGGCTTCGTCGCCGAGCCGGGCTTCGAAGGAACGATGCCGGGAAGCGGCGTGATGAGAATCGCACCGGTCTCGGTCTGCCACCAGGTGTCGACGATCGGGCAGCGCTCGCTGCCGATATTGCGGTGGTACCACATCCACGCTTCGGGATTGATCGGCTCACCGACGCTGCCGAGGAGACGAAGGGAAGAGAGGTCGTGAGACTTCGGAAGGTCCTCTCCCCACTTCATGAACGCGCGGATCGCGGTCGGCGCGGTGTAGAAGATCGAGACCTTGTGGCGCTCGATGATGTCCCAGAAGCGATCCTTCTTCGGCCAGTCGGGCGCGCCTTCGTAGATCATCACGGTCGCTCCCGCAGCGAGCGGACCGTAGACGACGTACGAGTGTCCCGTCACCCAGCCGATGTCGGCGGTACACCAGTAGACGTCGGAGTCCTTGAGATCGAAGACCCATCTGCATGTGGCATAGCACTGCGTGAGATAGCCGCCGGTCGTGTGGATGATGCCTTTCGGTTTGCCAGTCGTGCCCGAGGTGTAGAGCGTGTAGAGCAAATGTTCGGAGTCGACCCATACAGGATCGCATTCCGGCGAAGAATTCGCGACGAGCTCGTGGTACCAGCGATCGCGCTCAGGATGCATCGTCAGCGTGTCATCGAGCTCCTCGGCTGCTGAGCGCCGCATCACGACGACGACGTGCTCGATCGTCGGGCAATCGGCAACCGCGGTGTCGGCAGTCTTCTTGAGTGGAACGATCGAGCCGCGGCGATAACCGGTCGTTGCGGTGATGAGCAACTTCGCTCCGGCATCCTGAATGCGATCGCGCAGGGCCTCGGCCGAGAATCCGCCGAAGACGACGGAGTGTGCGGCGCCGATCCGCGCGCACGCGAGCATGGCGACGACAGCCTCGGGAATCAGCGGCAGGTAGATTGCGACACGATCGCCAGTTTGGATACCGAGCGACTTGAGAGCGTTCGCGAATCTCGAGACTTCCGCGTGCAGCTCGCGATATGTGAAGCGGCGGATGTCGCCCGGTTCACCTTCCCAGATGATCGCGGTCTTGTCGCCGCGCGCCGCGAGATGACGATCGAGGCAGTTGTACGACGCGTTGAGTTTTCCGCCGACGAACCATTTCGCATAGGGCGGATTCCAGTCGAGGACCTTCTCCCACTTCGTATGCCAGTCAAGCTGCTCGGCCCAGCCGGCCCAGAGCCCTTCGCGGTCCTGCGCCGTCTTCGAGTAGATCGCGGCGTCGCTGATGTTGGCTTGCTTGCGAAATTCGTCGGATGGCGGGAACTCGCGATTTTCCTGGAGAAGGGCGTCGATCTCGTTCGGCATGATCCGCGGATTCTAGATTGAGGGAGAATTAGAGGCATATGAAAAAGGCATTTGTCGGAATCGTGCTGGTCGTCGTGTGTCTGATCGGCGGGCTGTGGGTCGTTGCGTTCGGGACGCATCGGGCACTGGATGGGCGTCAATGGCCTGACAAGCTCGGTACGCTCGCGGATGTTCCGAGTCATTTTCCTGACGTCGAAACGAATCCCGCGGCGCAAGGGCTGACGCAGCTCACGCCGCCGCTCGGCATCAGCGTGACGCCGAAGATCGAAGGCGTACAGCAGCCGAAGGTCAGCGACGACTGGGACAAGATCAAGGAACCGGTCGGTAACTACATTCGTGCGGAGCTCGAGAAGTCCAACGAGCAGATCGCTTCGCCGCCCATCGAGATGGCGGCATATCTCAATGCTCATCGGGAGCAGATCGATCGCGTCCGCGATCACATCTTGAACGCCGGGCCAATCGTCTGGGTGACGCACGCGAAGATGGCCGCGGAAGCGCCGCTGCCGAATCTCCTCGGGCACATGAGTCTTGCGAAGCTGCTGACGGCGCGGGCGCTGATGAAGGCGACTGCGAAGGATGCGACAGCGTGGGATGACCTGCATGCCGTGTGGCTTCTCGATCGCGAGCTGTGGCAGCGGCCGGAGCTCATCTCGCAGTTGATTGCGCTCGCTGGCGCGCGGATGGTGAATGCCGGCGCCGCGAAAATGCCGCTGCCGCCTCCTTCGTGGTTGGCGGACATGCAGACGCTCGATTACAGGCGTCACTTCATGGCGTCACAGCAGGCAGAGGCGTGGTCGATTCCGCTTTCGTGGAAACGAGAGATGAATACCTCGAAGGCGGTGAATCTACTGCTGGGCGGCTATTTTGATGCCGCGTCGAGCCGCGCCGCAGAGACGATGAGAACCGCGGCCGTCACGGTGGCCGAGACTTCGAATTGCGACCTGTCGACGATCTCACCGCTGAAGCCTGCGCCGTGGAACATGGTCGAGAGACTTGCACTGCCGAACATTTTCGCGGCGTGGCAGCGGCTCTACCGCTTCCGCGTCGAGCTCGAGTCGACGCAGAACGCGCTCGCCATCCGGCAGGGTCAGCCGGCGTCGACGACCTCGAAGTGTGCCGATGGAACGTGGGCAGTGACACCGTCGAGTGCAGCGTTCAGCCATGAGATCGCGGTGCCTTCGCCGGGTGTGAAGTATCCACTCGCGTATCGCCGCTGATGAAAAAGGTCGTCGTCGGATCCGTACTGATCGTGATGTGCGTGCTTGGCATGATGGGACTCGTCACGCTCGCCGTGCGTAGCGCGTTCGCTCCTCGTCCATGGCCTGACAAGCTTGGGATGCTCGATGAAGCTCCGAGTCATTTTCCTGATGTCGAAACCAGTGCGGCGGCGCAGGTGCTGATCCAGCTCACGCCCCCGTTGGGTTTCAGTATCAGGCCGAAGACTGCGGACTTGCGGGAGCCGGAGGTCAGCGGAGACTTTGAGAAGGTCAAAGAGCCATTGAAGCAGTACTGTCGCTCGGAGCTCAATCGGACGAACGAAGCGATCATTTCTCCTCCGCCTCAAGTTGCTTCGTATCTCGACACGCATCGCGGCGATATCGATCGGGTGCGCGATCACATTCTGAATGCCGGTCCGATCGTCTGGGTTTCGCACTTCAAGTCGTCGGATTCGGCACTTCCGAATCTGACCGGCCATTTCAATTTGACTAGAGTGTTGTCGGCACGTGCTTTGTTGAAGGCGTCGCTGAACGATGCGACAGCGTGGGATGACCTGCATGCGGCATGGCTTGCGGATCGCGAGTTGTGGTTTCGGCCTGAGGAAATTTCGCAGGCTGTTGCTCTGGCTGATGTGCGGATGGTCAATGCCAGCGCGTCGAAGATGCCGTTGCCAGCACCTGGATGGTTGAACGAGATGCGGACGTTCGACTATCGCCATCATCTCGTTGCTGCGTTTCAGGCAGAGGCGTTTCGATTGAAGCGTTCCGGAGGGGGCATGCCATTCCCGCCGCTCTTCTGCGGCGTGGCCACAAACCGCGCGGCGGAGAATGCGCGAGTGCGGACGGCGGAGCTGGTGATGACATCCAACTGCGATCTCTCTGCAGTGCCGGACATGAAGTTCTCATGGACGAATATCATCGACGTGAACCCACGAGCGCAGCGATTCCATCGCTTTGTTGCCGAATTGGAGACGACAGAGAAAGCGATCGCGATTCGAAGTGGAGATCGGCCATCCACGACCTCACAGTGCGCCGATGGAAGTTGGGCGGTGACTCCTTCGAGTGCTGTATTTAACCGTCAGATCTTGCTCCCGATCAAAGACAACTATCCGCTCGCGTACCGCCGCTGATCGTGAAGAAACTCTGGCTCTCGATCTCACTCGCACTCGTGGGCTTGTTGCTCGCGGCTTGGTTCGCGATCGATCGAACACTCGATCGATGGGAGAACGGCGAGTGGCCGGCGAGGCTTGGGCACTTGTCGGATGTGCCCAAGCGCGTCGTCGAGCTGCCGGTCAACGCGAACGCGATTCGGCTGGCAGCGCTTGCCGCTCCGTTGGGTATTGATCTCACTCCTGGTTCGAGCAGGTACGACCCCAATTTTTCGAAGGTTCGTGGAGCGCTACTCCCCTATCTGAAAGCTGAGTTGGAGCGCGAGACGCTGGAAATCGATGATCCGCCTTCTCTGGTCGGGAGCTATCTCTCGGAGCACGATGCGGAGATCGACGCGGCGCGTGATCACGTTCTCAGCAACGGACCGCTCGTCTGGCCGGCGTCGCTTCGCGAGAACGCCAAGCGCACGCAGTTCTCGGCGATCATGGATCTGTCGCGCGTGCTCGCGGCGCGTGCACTCGTCAGAGCGAAGAAGAACGACGCCCGCGCGTGGGATGACGTTCACGCGATGTGGCTCGTGACGCGCCCGCAGTGGCAGTCCTCGGTGACGAGCTTCTTCGCCTTGAATCCAACACGCATGGTCAACGGCGTCGCGATGAAACTGCCGCAGCCGGAGCCCGCGTGGCTTGGCGAGTTGAAATCGATCGACTATCGAACCGCGCTTGCCGGGGCGACGCAGGCTGGTCTGTGGGACGAACGCAGAACCGTCGCGAGTGACGCGCGGCAGAGTCGTGAGGTCGGTCGAATGATCGGCGCGCCATTGGTCGCGGTCTCGTTCGCGGAGACCGCCGAGAAGATGAGGCGGCGCACGAGCGAGTTGTACGCGCTCAGAAACTGCGACGTCGCCGCTGTGCCGTCACGCGTCGCGCCAGCACCCTGGAACATGCTGCGCGGCGGAGAAATCTTCTGGGTCTCCTCGGTATGGAGCTCGCTCGGCCGCTTCTACGCAGAGCTCGAGGCGCGCGAGCGTTTCGCTGCATTGCGGCGCGGCGAGAAGCCAACGGCGAGCAGCGTATGTTCGGACGGACACTGGCTCATCGACGATCACACTGTGCGATTCGATCGTGCAATCGCGGTTCAGTCGGGAATCAAGTATCCGCTGACGCTGACGCTGCGTTAAACGCGCGCGAGGCTCGCGACGATCGACTTGAAGATCCCAAGTCCGTCCGCGTTTCCGAGCAGTTCCTCCGAACAGCGCTCCGGGTGCGGCATCATGCCGAGGACGTTGCGGGAGGCGTTACAGATGCCGGCGACGTTGCGCGCGGAGCCGTTCGGATTCGCCTCGCTTGTCATGCGGCCTTCGTCGTCGCAGTAACGGAAGATGATCTGGCGATTGCGCTCGAGCTCATCGAGCGTTGCGTCATCGGCGTAGTAGTTCCCTTCGCCGTGCGCGATCGGAACACGGAGGATCTGTCCGCGCTGGAGCTCGGATGTGAAGGGCGTATCCGTTTCTTCCGTGCGCAGCAGGACGTCGCGGCTGAGGAATCGCAGGTGCTCGTTGCGCATCAGCGCACCGGGAAGCAGCCCGACTTCCGTGAGGACCTGGAAGCCGTTGCAGATACCGAAGACGAGGCCGCCGTTCGCGGCGTGGCGTTTGACCGGCTCCATGATCGGCGCGAACTTCGCGAGCGCGCCGGCGCGGAGATAGTCACCGTAGGCGAACCCTCCGGGGATGATGATGCAGTCGGCGCCTTTGAGATCCGTCTCCTTGTGCCAGAGCAACTCGGCTTCCGCGCCGACGACGTTCTTCGTGACGTGCCACGCGTCGTGATCGCAGTTCGAACCGGGAAGGATGACGATTCCGAATTTCATTTCGTGTTGGTTGTGCGGGGAACTTTGTAGATTGTAAGGTAGCCCGCGCCGTCCGTGACGGCCAGCGTGGAGCGCTCGCGATCATATGCGATCGCGTAGGCGTCGACCCCGTACAACGAGACCGGCGAGACTTTCCGGCTCGACGCGGTGAACGTACCGCTCGCGGTACAGCGTCGCTCGGCGTACAGAAGCGTTTCGGGACTTGCGAGCGCGGCGATCTGCGGTCCGTGTTTTTCCGGCAAACAGATCTTCTGGCTGCTGACGAGATCACCGAAGTCGATCGTGATTCGCATCTTGCCGTCGCCGCCGGACGCCATCTGTTTCGCGGAATGCGTGACGAGCGGCTTCTCGAACAGCGTGTCGCTCGCGAGAGCGATCAACGCGCGATCGTTCGCGGCGAACAACGCCGCGTCGATTTTCTTGTCCGTCTGCAGCGGATCGCGCGCGATCTCGTTGAATGTCGAGAGGTCGTAGAACGCGACCGACGTCGCCTTCGTGTCGCCGAACTGCTCGGGCCCGATGACCGCCAGGGTCGTCCCCGTAGAAGAAACCGCGATCGCCATCGGGTCCTCGAACGGGAGCGTCTTCAGTTCCTTCTCTCCGCGCGCGTCGTAAATGTGCACGCGCCTGCCGAGGAGAACAACGAAGCGGCCTTTCGGATCCGGCAGTGCATCGCGGATTTGCTCCCCCTCGGTCGTGATCTCGCGGACGACTTTGAAATCGGGGATGGCGAGGATCGACGCCGACTCGTCGCTGCCATTCGCGATGTAGAGCAGAGTGCCGTCTGCGCTCGTGCGCAAGGTGACGAGCTCTTTCGTCGACGCAATGTCCGGCGAATCGAGAACCAGCCGGTTCTTGACTGCGCCCGTTTTCGGATCGATGGCGAGCACAGCTTGCGGCTGCGCGAGTCCGGCGTAGAGCGTGCCGTCCCGTCCCACCGCGATGCCGTGCGGCTCACCTTCGAGCGACCAGCGGTGAACGATCTTCTGATCGTGGGTGGGAACCGCGGCGAGTCTCTGGAGCTCCTGCTGCGCCGGCAGCGACCGCGCTGCGGCAAAGGTGAGCAGGGCCAGGCCGGCGAGACTACTCCTCAATCGTGTAGGAGAAATGTTCGACGACTGTGTTTGCGAGGAGCCTCTCACACATCTGACGAAGCTGCGATTCGACATGGTCTCGCGTCTGCTCACCAATGTCCGCAAGCGTAATTCGAAACAGCTTGCCCACCCGCACATCTTCCACGCCCCCGAACCCAAGCGTGCTCAGCGAATGTTGGATGGCCTTGCCCTGAGGATCGAGGACCGAGGGCTTGAGCTCGACGACAACCGTTGCTTTCATGGGGGCGAATCATAGTGTAGGACAAGCGCCCTCGCCTGTCGCCTTTGGGACAGGCGAGGGCGCCTGTCCTACAAAACTAAAACAGCGCGAGCTGGCCCGGGGGCGGCGGCATTGGCGTCCGCGAGAGCGCGAAGATCCCGGTTGGCTCGTACTGCTTCGCGACTGCGAGCTCGATCCGCGCGCCGGTGCGGCGCAGCAACCGCGTCGCCATGTCGCGAACGATCGACTCGTGATTGTTCTTCTGTGAGAGATGAATGAGGCAGAGCGTTCGCGTCGCCGGACCGAGCATCCGCTCGATCGCGTTGATGGCGTCGTCATTGGAGAGATGGCCGTAACGCGACATGATCCGCCGCTTCAGCGACCATGGATAGCTGCCGGTCCGCAGCATGTCGAGATCGTGATTCGATTCAAAAAAAAGTCCGTCGCAGTCCGTCAGATGCCGCCGCACATCATCGTTCACATAGCCGAGATCCGAGGCGATGCCGGCGCGCGAGCCGTCGCGGGATTCGATGACGAAACAGGCCGAATCGGCGGCGTCATGAATCGTGCGTTTTGCATGCACGTTCAGCTCGCCGATCTGGAACGTCGTGTTGTTCTCGAACAGGACGACCGGCGTCTCGTCCGTGTCGAAGCCCGCCGCGTTCAGCGTCCCTTCGGTGCAGTAGATCGGGATGTCGTGTCTGCGCGCGATGCGCTGTGCGCCGTGCACGTGATCGGAGTGCTCGTGCGTGATGACGATGGCCGAGACCTTCTCGATGTCGAGTCCCAGCGAGATCAGCCGTTTCTTCGTCTCGCGAACGCCGAGTCCGGCATCCACCAGGATCGCGGTGCCGTCGCTCTCGAAGTAAAAACAATTGCCGGCGCTTCCGGATCCGAGAGGGGCAACGAGCATGGCTCGATTGTACCTGCTGTCTGCTGCCTGCTGCCTGCTGTCTAGCGTGTAGAATCCGCCGGCGATGCCAATGGAACGCTTCGTGGTCGAAGGTGGTCGCCGTCTCGAGGGATCGATCCGGCCTGGTGGGAACAAGAACGCGGCGCTGCCGATCCTCGCAGCGTGTCTCCTCACGGACGAGCCGATCGTGCTCCGCAACCTTCCGGACATCGAGGATGTTCGCGTCATGCTGCAGATCCTCGAAGGTCTCGGCGCGAACGTCGAGCGGATGGAGCGCAACGTCGTTCGCATTCACGCGAAGGGCGAATGCGGCGCGACTCCCGATGCCACGCTCTCGAAGCGCATTCGCGCATCGATTCTGCTCGCGGGTCCGCTGCTGGCCCGTGTGGGATCCGCATCCATTGCGAAGCCCGGCGGCGACGCGATCGGACGGCGCCGCGTCGATACGCATCTCCTCGCGCTCGAAGCGCTCGGCGCCCAGATCGAAGTCTCGGCGTACGAGTACCGGATGAGCGCCCGGACTCTGCGCGGAAAGAACATGTTTCTCGACGAGGCGTCGGTGACCGCCACGGAGAACGCCGTCATGGCGGCGGTGCTGGCCGAGGGAGATACGCAGATCTACAACGCGGCGGCGGAGCCGCATGTTCAGGATCTCTGCCGTTTCCTCAACGGCCTCGGCGCGAAGATCGACGGCATTGCATCGAACACGTTGAAGATCCAGGGTGTCGAGTCGCTGCATGGCGGCGAGTTCACGATTCCGAGCGATCACATCGAAGTGGGCTCGTACATCGGGCTCGCGGCCGTCACGCGCAGCGAGCTCCTGATCGAAGACGCGGTGCCGCAGCATATGTACGCGGTGCGCCTGATGCTGGAGAAGCTCGGGATCGAGCTGCGCATCGAAGGAGAGAACATCCGCGTCCCGCGCGATCAGGAGTTGCGCATTCGGTACGACATCGGCGCGGCAGTGCCGAAGATCGACGACGGGCCGTGGCCGTTGTTTCCGGCCGATCTCCTTTCGATCATGATCATCGTCGCCACGCAGGCCGAGGGGACGGTGATGATCTTCGAGAAGATGTTCGAGTCGCGTCTCTTCTTCACCGACAAGCTGATCTCGATGGGTGCACGGATTATCCTCTGCGATCCGCATCGCGCGATCATCGTCGGCGGCAATCGTTTGCAGGGCGCCGAGATCTCCAGTCCCGACATTCGCGCCGGCATGGCGCTGCTGCTCGCCGCGCTCTGCGCGAAAGGGGAGAGCGTGATTCACAACGTGCATCAGATCGATCGCGGCTACGAACGGATCGAAGAGCGGCTGAATCCGCTCGGTGCACGCATCCGCCGTGAACGCGATGAGTGACGAGTGATGAGTGACGAGTGACGAGTGATGAGTGATGAGTGACGAGTGACGAGTGATGAGTGACGAGTGATGAGTATGACCAAGGTGCCTTTCCACTCGTCACTCGTTACTCGTCACTCGTCACTGCTGGTCATGGGCATCCTCAACGTTACTCCCGACTCCTTCTCCGACGGCGGCGTTCATTTCGATCACACGAAGGCGCTGCATGCAGCGCTGCAGATGATCGATGATGGTGCGGCGATCATCGATGTCGGTGGTGAATCGACGCGTCCCGGTTCCGTTGCCGTCAGTGTCGATGAAGAGATCGCGCGTGTCGTGCCTGTGATCGACGAGATCCGGCGCCGCAGCGAGGTTCCGATCTCGATCGACACGAGGAAGTCGCAGGTTGCGCGTGCCGCGATCGCCGCTGGAGCAACGATCATCAACGATGTCTCGGGGCTGCGTTTCGATCCGGAGATGCGGACGATTCCCGATGTCCCGGTCATCGTGATGCATATGCGCGGCGAGCCGGCGACGATGCAGCAGCTCGCCCAATACGACGACGTCGTTCGCGACGTCGCACGCGAGTTGCGGGAACGAATCGAGGAGTCGGGAATCGCTGCGAGCCGTGTGCTCGTCGATCCCGGAATCGGCTTCGCGAAAACGGCGGAACAGAATCTGGAGCTGCTGGCGCGATGCCGTGAGCTCACGGAGATCGCGCCGCTCGTGATCGGCGCCTCGCGCAAGGCCTTCGTCGGAAAGCTGACCGGACGCGACGCGGGTGCCGCGCGGATGCCGGGCTCTCTCGCCGCGGTTGCTGCGGCCAAACGTGGTGGTGCGTCGATCGTGCGCGTTCACGACGTGCGCGAGACAGTCGATTTTCTCAAGGTGCTCGCCGCGATCGACGAGGCGAGAGCATGAGGAGCTGGTTCGACCGTCTGCTCACGCTGCAGTTCACCTGGCGCGATCTCATCGACGTGCTCGTCGTCGCTCTCATCATCTACGGCATCCTCGCGCTGATCCGCGGAACGCGGGCGATGCAGATCACGATCGGCCTGATGCTGTTGGGAAGCTCCTTTTTCGTTGCACGCGCGTTCGATTTGCCTGCGCTGGAAGCGATCTCTCGCGAGACGCTCTTCTATCTCCCATTCGCCGTGATCGTCCTCTTTCAGCATGAGATTCGGCGAGGGCTTGCACGCATGGGCGGCAATCCGATCATGGCCTTGCTCCACCACCGGAGTGACGAGCTCGATATTGCGGCGATCGTAAACGCGTGCGAAGTTCTTTCATCGAGACACATTGGTGCGTTGATCGTCGTCGAAGGTGCGCAGACGTTGCGCGCCTACGAAGAGGGAGCAAAACCTCTGGATGCGGCGTTGAGCGCAGATCTGCTCGTCAGCATCTTCATTCCAGGAAGCCCGTTGCACGATGGCGCCGCACTGGTGCGGTCGAATCGTGTCGTCGCTGCGGGGGTGTTCCTTCCGCTGACTGCGACACCGGTCCCGCAGCTCGCGCATGGCACGAGGCATCGAGCGGCGATCGGTGCGACGGAAGAAAGTGACGCGACGATCATCGTCGTTTCGGAAGAGAACGGCTCGATCGGGCTCGCTCGCGAAGGTCAGCTGATCGAGCAGCTCGATCGCGAGTCGCTCACTCACGCGCTGCGCAATCGCTTCGGAGACTTTCGATGAAACCGTGGGTCTCCAACCTCGGCCTCAAGCTGTTGTCGCTGTTTCTCGCATTCGTCGTCTGGTTCGTCGTTTCAGCGCCGCGGCGCGAGAGCGTTTCGGAGCGTGCGTTCGCGGCACCCCTGTCTCTCATCGGCGTGCCGCGTGAGCTCGTCATCACGACTCCGGTTCCCGATACCGTAAGCGTGCGTCTTCGCGGACGCAGTTCCGATCTGCGTGCACTCAGCTCACAGAATCTCGAAGTTACGGTGGAGATGCATTGGGTACAACCCGGCGAGGCGGAGATCACTCTGCGCCCGCAGGCGATCAATGTGCCGCCGAATGTCGAAGTCGTGTCGATCGATCCAACGAAAGTGCATTTTCGCGTGGAGCAATTGCGCCAGCGTGCCGTGGCGATCCGGCCGTTCCTCGTCGGCGAGCCGTCCGCCGGTTTTACCGCAGGTGACGCAACCGTGTTTCCCGATCAGGTGCTCATCTCCGGTCCGGCATCGAAAGTGCGAAACATCAATGAGGTCGCGACCGAACGCATTATCATGACCGGCCGCACCGACACGTTCACGCAGAGTGTCGCCGTCGTTTCCGACACTCCGCTCGTTCGCGTCATCGAGCCACTCACTGTTCAGGTCACCGTACCGGTTTTTGCGGAAGTCGGACCGAATCCACCGCCGGAGCTGACGACGACAACGGGCGGCAGTCACTCCGAGAAACGGAAGAACCCATGAGAGTCCTCTTCGGTACCGATGGCATTCGTGGCAAGGCCCATGAGTATCCGCTCGATTCCAACACGATGTTCGCACTGGGTGAAGCGCTTGCGCACCGGCTCGATGGCGGAACGATCCTGATGGGAATGGATACGCGCGAGTCAGGACCGGAGATCGCGCGTGCTCTCGCGGCTGGCATTGCAGCGGGCGGAGGTCAGTCAATTCTAATCGGCGTGGTGCCGACACCGGCAGTCGCTTATCTCTGTCACACCACGGATGCAGCCGCGGGACTGTCGATCTCAGCGTCGCACAATCCGTTCGCGGACAATGGAGTGAAGATCTTCGGACACGACGGCATGAAGCTCGCTGACGCGATCGAAGAAGAGATCGAGGATGAACTGCGGGCGATCCGGCGCGACAGCGTGACGATCCCCGAGATGCCGCTCTTCGACTCGCCGGACCTCATCGAAAGGTACGAGGCTTTTCTGCTTTCCGCGGTCAAACCCAATGCGTTGCGCGGCAAGAAAGTGGTCATCGATGCCGGTAATGGTGCCGCCTATCGCATCGGCCCCGAGGCGTTTCGCCGTGCGGGAGCGGATGTCACGGTCATCAACGATCAACCGAATGGCACGAACATCAATGAGCAGTCGGGAGCACTCCATCCGCAGGGACTCGCAACGATTGTCGTGCAGCGCGGCGCAGACTTTGGTGTTGCGTTTGATGGCGACGCCGATCGTGCAATCTTCGTCGACGATGCGGGCAAAGTCCGCGATGGAGACGAGATCATCTACCTCTGGACACAAAAGTTCAGACGCGAAGGAAAGCTCAGTGGCGACTGTGTCGTGACGACCGTGATGTCAAACTTTGGTTTCGAAAAGCAACTGACCCAGGATGGCATCGAGCTCTGTCGTGCGAATGTTGGCGACAAGTATGTTCTGGAATTGATGTTGGCTCGGGGTGCAGCGCTCGGTGGAGAACAGTCCGGTCACATCATCGATCTGACCGTCCATACGACAGGGGATGGCATCCACACCGCGCTCGTTTTCGGTGAGCTGCTTGCGGAAGAGAATCGGCCGTTCTCCGAGCTTTCGACGTTTGCTCCGATGCCACAACTCCTTATCAACAAGAAGGTTACGTCGAAGCCGCCGCTCGAGTCGCTTCCCCGTTACAACGCAGCGCTCGCGATGGCAATGGAAGAATTGGCCGCTCGTGGACGGATTCTCGTCCGCTATTCCGGAACGGAAAATCTTGTCCGAGTCATGGTGGAAGGGGACGATGACGCCCTCATCCGTCGGATTGCGGAAGGCCTCGCCGCTGTTCTGGTATCGGAAATCGGCGCCTGAAGCGGTTTCCGGTCCCCTTCGACTGCGTGCAGCCTTTACAAGCTGCCTCTAGCGGAAGGGTTAGGCCGTCGCTATACTGCGCCATTCATTTTTTGACCCTAGGCTGGGAGAGCGATCGATGGCGAAGGTGCAGGGGAAGAAGGCCGTAGCAAAGAGCAGTGCAAGGCGCCCGGCAGCACGGCCCAAGGCCGCCGTTGCAAAGACAGCAAAGAAACCAGTTGCACCGAAGGTGCGCGCCGCAAAAGCAGCAAAGGCCGCAGCCAAGGCCAAGCCCGCCCCAAAGGCGAAAGTCGTGGCAAAGCCGGTTGCAAAGACGAACGGGAAACCCACTCTCAAGGTTGCTCCGAAGCCGGCGCCGAAGCCTGTAAAGGCAGTCGCAGCTCCGAAGCCAGTCGAGAAACCCGCAGCGAAGCCGGCACCCCGTCCGCTCGTGGTCGTTCCGCAGCGCGCCGCGGCACCTGCCGACGACAAGAAGCGCGCGCGCCGTTCTCGTCCGCGAATCAGCTCGAATGGCGGCCCTGTTGCGAACTGGCTGCAGACTGGCGAGAAGCCGCGGCCGTCTTCGTTCATGCCGGCACCGCAGCGTGCCGAAGCGCCGTCGCTCGTCGCAGCGCCGCCTGCGTCATCAGATCGCCTCATTCGCAACGAGGATCTGGTCGCGCCCGCGGTGCGCACGGTTCCCGTGCGCGTCGATGTCGAAGCAGCAGGCGGCCGCGTGTTCATCTATCCGAATCCGTTCGAAGTCGCACTCAAACCCGGTGAAGGCATCGAGTGGGACTTCCGCTACCTCGGTGGTGCCGACGTGACGGTCGACGAGATCATCATCGAGTTCGAAAAGCCGTCACCCTTCCCGCAGGCGATCTTCCACTGCCGCAAGCCGGGCATCGGACGCCCGCAGCGCCAACTGTCAGGTGGTGCAACGCAGGCATCGGCAGGCCGCCGCGTTCAGTACACGATTCGAGCAATGACGCCGTTCAAGACCGAGCTCGGCGTCGCGAAGCTTTTCGTGCAGATCGGGTAGGGCCCGCTTCGGCGGGCCGCAACACCCACCACAACGCGAACGCAATCGCGAACATCAGGACGAATCGGTACGCGTGATTTGCAGCGCCCCAGAAATTGCGCGCGAATTCTCCGTAATGCACACGGCTCCACATGCCGAGGCGCAACACGTAGATACTCTGAACCTCGAGGGCGAGCGCGAGCATGTGGGTCACAGTCATGATCGCCGACGCCAACGCGAACCGCAGCATGTTGCGGTCCGAGAATGGCCGTGCGTTGATCGCGAACAGCGCTGCGAGCAGCACCCAGTTGAAGGTGAGATCGATGACGGGAAGTCCTGGCCGCGGCGATTTCGGATCGAAGTCCGATCGATTCACGGTGACGTCGGTCCCTGATGCTTCGAGGTGTGTGACTCGAGGATTCTCGAAAGCTTGCATCGTCTCCTGCGCACCCCAGACGACCAGCTGATCGTAAAGCGGCGACAGGGTCGACCAGATCACGACCGCGGCGATGAAGCCGGCGAGACCCTTAAGAATTGTCTGCCAGTTTAGGCGGGGCAACGCGTGCGCTCCATTGCAGGAAGAAGACGATGGCGGCGAGGATCACGATGACCTGCCACACCGCAGTGTGGAAGATCTGAAAGAGCGACGGCTTGTAAGCGCCGATGAGATAGAGCGACACGATGCGGATTTCATTGAGCAGTTGCACGATGATCGCACCGATGGTGAGTCCCTTGAAACGCGCACGCATCGATGCCGGGAACGAACCGATGGCGGCGAGCAGGATGAGCATCGCTTCGATGCCGTTACAGCCGTTGTTGATGTTCACCGCAAAACGTGTGGAAGAGATCGTCGTGCCATTCACGCTGACGCTCTGGCCGAGCACGTGCAGGAACGCTCCGGCGACGGAGGCAATCGCTCGCGTAATCGGCACGATCACGTGATCGTTCACCGGATTCCACGCCACGAGGCAGTACAGCGCAATCAGTGCGACGAAGAATTTGATGAGAAAGAGGGTCTGGGGCCGTTTCATCGGTGGCTGGTCTTACGATGCGTGTTGTTCCTGAAGCGCAGCAATCGTGCTCACCCCCTCGCGTAAGACGCGAATGGCTTCGACGCACGCGGTCGTTGCCGAGAGCGTGGTGAGACAGGTGATGCCGAGCTGCAGCGCGGTCTTGCGGATGTAGGTGTCGTCGTAATGCGCGGAGCGGCCGAGCGGTGTGTTGATGATCAGCGACACTTCCCGGTTGATCATCCGATCGACGACATTGGGACGCGACTCGTGCACCTTCGCGACGAGTCCGACCTCGATGCCATTGCCGGTGAGGAACTCGCGCGTGCCAGCCGTCGCGATCAGCGAGAAGCCGAGGTTGCGAAGCTCGCGCGCGAGATCGATGACGACCTGCCGCTTGTCGTTGTCGTTGACCGAGATGAACGCGCAGCCGCCGAGCGGCAGCTTCACCTGCGCGCCGAGCAATGCCTTCGCGTAGGCTTCGCCGAACGTCGGGGAGGAGCCCATCACCTCGCCCGTCGACTTCATCTCCGGGCCGAGGATCGTGTCTTCCTTCGGGAAGCGATTGAAGGGGAACACAGGCGACTTCACCCAATAGCCCTCGACGCGCGGCTCGCTCGTGATGCCCTGACTCTGCAGCGACTCGCCCGCCATGACGCGCGCGGCGACTTTCGCGAACGGCACGCCGGTTGCCTTCGAGACATACGGAATCGTGCGTGACGCGCGTGGATTGACTTCGAGGACGTAGAGCTCGTTCTTCAGAATCGCGTACTGCACATTCATCAGGCCGATGACCTTGAGCGCCTTCGCCAGCTCGATCGTGCGGCGCCGAATGCGGTCCTGATCGCGCTGCGTGATGATGTACGGCGGAAGCACGCACGTCGAATCGCCGGAGTGAATCCCTGCTTCTTCGATGTGCTGCATGACGCCTGCGATCACGACGTCGTTGCCGTCGCTGATGGCATCGACATCGAGCTCGATCGCATCTTCCAGGAAACGATCGACGAGAATCGGATGTCCGGGCGCCGCCTCGACTGCGTACCCGATGTACTCGCGCATGGCCGTTTCGTCATACACGACCGCCATCGCACGCCCGCCGAGCACATACGAAGGACGAACCACAACCGGATAGCCGATCCTCTGCGCGACGCGGAACGCCTCGGCCTCGCTCGTCGCGATGCCATGCTCGGGAACGAGAATGTCGTGCTTCTTCACGAGCGCGCCAAAGCGCTCGCGGTCTTCCGCGACGTCGATTGAATCGACCGACGTGCCCCACATCGGGACGCCTGCCGCAGCGAGTGCATTCGCCAGCTTCAGCGGAGTCTGTCCGCCGAACTGCACGATCACGCCTTCCGGTTTCTCGAGCTCGACGATCTCCAGGACATCTTCCAGAGTCAGTGGCTCGAAATAGAGACGATCGGACGTGTCGTAGTCCGTCGACACCGTCTCCGGATTGCAGTTGACCATGATCGTTTCGAAGCCGGCCTCGCGCAGCGCAAACGAGGCGTGCACGCAGCAGGTATCGAACTCGATGCCCTGTCCGATGCGGTTCGGTCCGGAGCCGAGGATGATGACTTTGCGGCGATCGGTCGGCGCGGCTTCGTTCTCGGTCTCGTAGGTCGAGTAGAGATAAGGCGTCGTAGCCTCGAATTCCGCGGCGCACGTATCGACGCGTTTGTAAACAGGACGAATGCCGAGCGAGTGACGCCCGTCGCGCACATCGCGCTCCGTGCGGCCGGTCAGATTCGCGATCTGACGATCGGAGAAGCCGTTGCGTTTCCAATGCAGCAGCGCGTTCGCGTCATTGATCCCGCTGATCGACTTCTCGATCGCGATGATCTCGCGCATCTGGCGCAGGAACCAGGGATCGACCGCGGTGAGCTCGTAGACCTCGTCGACGCTCATGCCCGCACGGAACGCGTCGCCGATCGCGAAGATGCGCTCGGGCGTCGGCGTGCGGAGCATCTTCTCCATCCGTTCCGGCGGCGTATGACGCGTCTCGAGTCCCGCGACTCCGATCTCGAGTGAGCGGAGTCCCTTCTGCAGCGCTTCGTTGAACGTCCGGCCGATCGCCATCGACTCGCCGACTGACTGCATCGAGAAGCTGAGCAGCGGATCGGTGTTGCGGAACTTCTCGAATGCGAAGCGCGGGATCTTCACGACGACGTAGTCGATCGTCGGCTCGAACGACGCAGGTGTCTTCTTCGTGATGTCGTTCGGGATCTCGTCGAGCGTGTACCCGGCGGCGAGCTTCGCGGCGAATTTCGCGATCGGGAAGCCTGTGGCTTTCGAGGCGAGTGCCGACGAGCGCGAAACCCGCGGGTTCATCTCGATGACGAGGCGGCGCCCTGTTTTCGGATGAACGGAGAACTGGATGTTCGAGCCGCCGGTCTCGACGCCGATCGCGCGGATGATCCGCTTCGCTTCGTCGCGCATCGCCTGGTACTCGGCATTCGTCAGCGTCTGCTGCGGCGCGACGGTGATCGAGTCGCCGGTGTGCACGCCCATCGGATCGAAGTTCTCGATCGAGCAGACGATGATCACGTTGTCTGCCTTGTCCCGCATGACTTCGAGCTCGTACTCTTTCCAGCCGATCACCGACTCTTCGACGAGGACGCGATGAACGGGCGAGAGATCGAGTCCGCGCGCGACGATCGAGCGCAGTTCTTCGATGTTGTAGGCGATACCGCCGCCCTGACCCCCGAGCGTGAAGGAAGGGCGGATGACGAGTGGGTAGCCGATCTCCAGCGCGATCTGTTCGGCTTCCGTGAGGCTGGCCGCGTATCCGCTGCGCGCGACTTCGGAACCGATCCGCGCCATGCACTCCTTGAAGAGCTGGCGGTCTTCGGCGGTCTTGATGGCCTCGTAGTTCGCACCGATCAGTTCGACGTTGTGCCGCTGCAGCGCGCCGTTCTCGTGCAGGGCCATCGCGAGATTGATTCCGGTTTGTCCTCCGACGGTTGGAAGGATGGCGTCCGGCTTCTCGCGCTCGATGATCCGCTCGACGACTTCGGGCGTGAGCGGCTCGATGTACGTCCGATCCGCGAACTCGGGGTCCGTCATGATCGTTGCAGGGTTCGAGTTCACCAGGATGATCCTGTAGCCCTCTTCCTTGAGGGCCTTGCAGGCCTGGGTGCCTGAATAGTCGAACTCACATGCCTGACCGATGATGATCGGGCCGGAGCCAATGACGAGAATCGAGTGGATGTCGGTGCGCTTGGGCATCTGCGGCGGAGAGGATAGTACATGCGGAGTGAGTTCTGAGTTCTGAGTGCTGAGTTCTGAGTGGGGAGTGGTTAGACTCAGTGAGCACGCACTCGGAATTCAGAGGGTAACTCTCGATAACCGATCCCCGTCATCCCGAGCGAAGTCGAAGGATCCGGGTGGGCGTGTGGTACGGAACTCATGTTCGCGTGCCTCCCGCCCACCCGGGTTCCCTCGACTACGCTCGGGATAGCGGAGATCTGAGCTTGCTCAATCAAACTCAGAACTCAGAACTCAGAACTCAGAACTCAGAACTCAGAACATGCATCTGCTTAACTGGGACGGCTTCACGGTTCGCGTTGATGGCGGGCGCGTCAACGAGATGGCGCACCTTCAGGCGAAGGGAGCGGTCGAAGATCTGCGGATCGCGTTTCTGCGCGGGCGGATTCATATCTCCGGGAAGAAGAAAGTCGCCTTCGTTTCAGTGCCCTTCTCGGCGGACGTGAGCGCGATCTCCGTCGAGGGAAAGACGATCGTCGTTCCCGTCACGAATGTTGCTCACATCCCGACGCCATTGCTTAGCGGGCTGCTGTTGCCCGTCGTGCGCAACCTGCTTTCGTCGAAGATGCCGGGGGATGCCGTGACGTTGAGGCCGCCGCTCACGCTGCTCATCCGGCTGGATCGCTTCTTGCCAAACTTTGTTGATGTGCAGATCGAAACGATTGACATCATCGAGGGCGGACTCGCTGTCAGAATGGGACCTGGCGGTGCGACACCGCCACCGCCGGGAGGCAAGCGATGACCGAGCATGTGCCTGAGGTCATGAGTCCGATGCGCGCGCGGCGCAGCTACGATCGCATTCGCGCGAATATTCAGAGGTATCTCGATAAGCGTGGCGGCGTGGTGGAAAAGGGGGGCGAGTTCCTCCTGCTCGTTCCCGACGTCTTCATTCTGCTCTGGCGTCTTACGACGGACGGGCGCGTGACAGGCAAGAACAAGGCACTGCTCGTCAGCAGCCTCGCCTATTACGTCCTGCCTTTCGACTTCATCCCAGAGGCAATCGTCGGTCCGATCGGATATCTCGATGATCTCGTCTTCGGGGTCTACGTGCTGAACAAGATGCTGACGGACACGGATGTCGCGATTCTGCGCGAGCACTGGAGTGGAGAGAGCGACGTGCTCGATTCCATTCAGCGCGTGCTGAATGCCGCGGACTCGCTCGTCGGCAAAGACTTGATCGCGCGCTTCAAGAAGTTGGTGAAGTGATACCGTAACTCGGTCGGTGCTTCGCACAGGGGAGCGAATACCGCGTCGCAAGGAGGCTCCATGCAACTGCGTCGCGTGCTGTGGATCGTGTCGTTCCTGCTGGTTTCTCAGGCTCATGCGCAGGTGCCTGCGCCGTATCAGGATCTCTATTCGCTGCTCTCGCGAGACGTCAGCGATTTCCAGTCGAACATCAACAGCGTCTGGGATCGTTCTACACCGCCTGTCACGTTTGCGGGTCAGTTGACGGATGCGAACAGCAACAACGGACCGGCGTTGCTGCAACCCGCGAGCCTCACGTTGATTCAGAGCGAGATCCTGCTGTTGAAAGCGGTCGGGGTGAAAGCGATTTCGGTCGAAGTCTCGTTTCCGATGTTGAATCAGGAATTCTTCAACTCCATCGGACATCCCGAATATCAGTCGCAGTTCACGACCTTCTATGCCAGCGTTGCGTCGTCCATCAGAGCGCAGGGTCTTCAGGTGATCGTCGAGAGTCAATCGTTGATCCCGACCGGGCTGCAGTCGAAATGGGGGACGGGTCTTCAGAATTACTATGCATCAGTGCCGACCTTCGATGCGTACGAGAACGCGCGTGCGCAAACCGCCGCGCTCGTCGCACAGACGATGCGCCCCGATTACTTCGTGCTCCAGGAAGAGCCGGACACTGAAACGGGACAATCAGGCCAGTCGGCAGCAGGAACACCCTCCGGGTCGACGTCGATGCTCACGAGGACTCTCGCCGCCGTGCGCGCCACGAATGTTCCAGGGATGAAGCTCGGCGCTGGCTTCGGTACATGGTTGCAGCAGGGTCAACTCTTCGCGAACGGGTTCATGCGGCTGCATTGCGGACAAATGGTGAGTGGTCAGGTACAGCCATGTATTTCTCAGTCGCTCGATTTTTTGGATCTGCATATCTTTCCGATCAACGAACAGACCGTCGATTGTTCGGCACCGCCGAATCCGAAGACATGCACGTCTCCGAACTTCTGGCAGAACACGATGACGGTCGTAAGCACAGCGATCGCGGCGGGAGTTCCGATCACGATCTCGCAGACGTGGCTTCGCAAGGTGCGCGATGCCGAATGGATGCAGATCAACGGAGATATTCAGGAGGCGCGCGAGGCCTACAGCTTCTGGGAACCTCTCGATCTCGCCGAGCTTCAGGTGATTGCTTCGCTCGCGCATTACGCGCACATGCCGTTCGTCGTTCCCTTCAACACGCAGAGCCTTTCTGCGTACCTGGAGTGGAGCAGTACGAACGCTCTCCAAAATGAAGGCGGTTCCAACACGCCAGGTCAGGTGTTTGCGGCAGTGCAGTCCCTCGGAATCGCGAATGCCGCCGCAGCGAGCTACACGAGTGTGGCGATCGGATACCACGACATGATCGCGACCGACCTCGCCGCACCATCAAGCCCCTCGTCGGTCACTGTCACGAACCCGTCGCCGGCGATCGCCAACGTGAACTGGACTCCGTCCACCGACGACGTAGGTGTTGCCGGGTATCACATCTTTCGCAACGGTTCGCATGTCGCCGACGTGTTCCAGCCGCCGTTTCAGGACACGTCTCTGACGTCAGGAATGACCTATAGCTTTACGGTGCAGGCGTTCGATCTTGCAGGCCATGTTTCGGCGCAAGTCGGAGTGTTTGGCGCGCAGAACAGGCGCCGTTCCGCCCGTCACTGAAGGCGCCGGCCCATCCTTCCGAAGAGGCTTGAAATTCTACGATCGGTGGAATTTTGTGGACAGTAGTGGAGCAAAGTGGTAGAAGATCCCTTTGAAAGCGACAAACAGGGATCGTGGAACTCACCGTACTCATGGGGCATGCCCCAGCCAAGGTGGACGAGAAAGGTCGTCTCAAGATCCCTGCGGGGTTTCGCAAGCTCATTGAGGACAAGTACGGAGTCGACTGCTTCATCACCTCGACGGATGGTCATCGGGCGCTGATCTACCCGATGCCTGTCTGGGCGGACTTCCACGCGCGGCTTGCGAAAGTGCCTTCAGCATCAGTCGCGAAGACGAAGCTGCTCGAGCGTGTCAACTACTACGGGCAGGTCGGTTCGATCGACGCGCAGGGCCGCGTGCTGGTGCCAACGATTCTTCGCAACGTGGCAGGAATCGCGGAGGACGTGGTGGTCATCGGCAACACGGATCATTTGATTGTGTGGAACGACGAGAAGATCCACCGCCGCATGGGAGAGACCGAGCTGACGGCAGAGGACTTCAAGGAGTTGGAGTTGCACGGAGTGTAAGGGTGGGGCCCGCGAGCTCGCGAGCCCGCGTAACCATGCTTCACGAACCTGTTCTTTTACAAGAAACCATCGAGTATCTGCGTCCGGAACGCGAAGACGGAATCATCGTCGATGCGACGGTCGGACTCGGTGGCCATGCGGAGGCGCTTCTGGAGCGCTACTCGGGTGTGCGTGTGGTCGCGATCGATCGCGATCCGGCGGCTCTCGAGCGCAGCCGTGAACGGCTGGCGAGGTTCGCCGGCCGCGTGACGTTCGCGCGCGGACGCCACGAGCAGCTCATTGACATCCTGAAGCAGTCGAATACCAAGACGATCAGTGGACTCCTCGCCGACCTCGGTGTTTCCTCGATGCAGCTCGACGATGCCTCGCGCGGTTTTTCGTTCCGTCATGACGCACCGCTCGACATGCGCATGGGATCCGAAGGGACGAGCGCCGCAGACCTCGTGAACACGCTCGACGAGCAGGAGTTGACGCGCATCCTTCGAGAGTACGGCGAAGAGCCGATGGCGCGGCGGATTGCGGGTGCGATCGGCAAGGCGCGCGTCGAAGGTCCGATCGAGACGACGACGCAACTCGCGGCAATCATCCGCAGTGTCAAGAAGGCGAGGCCGCACGAGATCGATCCCGCGACGCTGACGTTTCAGGCTTTGCGCATTGAGACGAACGAGGAGTTGGTCGGACTGGACCGGTTCATCGACGACGCGGTGAGCGTGCTCGAACCTGGCGCGCGCATTGGCGTCATCTCGTTCCACTCGCTCGAGGATCGCATCGTCAAACGTGCGTTTCGCAGACTCGAAGGGGAGTGCACTTGTCCGCCGGGCATGCCGGTATGCGCGTGTGGGGCGAAGGAGATCGTCAAGGTGTTGACCAGCAGGCCGGTGACTGCCAGGGATGAGGAGTTGGATCGCAATCCGCGGTCTCGCAGCGCGAAGCTGCGCGTCGCGGAGAAAACCTTGCTCGGAGGTAAAGAGCAAGGGTGAAGGTTGGGGAAGGGCGGGCGTGAGTACGGTGCGGGGAGCTCGGGAGGGGTGGAGCGTGGAGCGTGGGTGTGTGTGGATAGCTCTCGGAAACGTGCATGTAGGCAGATCTTCACCCTTGTTTTTTGGCTCCGGGCACCATGTATTACACGCAAAAGAAACCGATCGAGAATGCTCACATCGTCAGGGAGCGCGACCGTCGCCGCTTCCGTGAGCTGTTGGCCGTCCTTTCTCTGGGCGCCCCGATCGGATTCTTTCTTCTTCTCTTTACCTGGCAGAACCTCGAGGTGATCCGCCTCGGCCACGAGGCCACGCGGCTGCAGAAGACGCGGAAGGAAATCGAGGATGCGAACAAGGCGCTGCAACTGGAGCTCGATCGCCTGACATCGCTGTCCGCGGTGCAGCAGAAAGCGTCGACACTCGGTTTCACGCCGACCGATGCTCGCGCGATCGTCACCGTGACGCCCGCCAGCGCCCCGCCCGCGCCTCCGGCGCACACCAGTCGGAGCATGCGATGACGACATCAAACAAACGCATGCTCCAACTCTTCGCCGGACTCACCGTCTGGGCGCTGATCGTGGTGATGCGCCTGATGCAGGTCCAGCTCATCCGTCACAACTACTACACGATCCGCGCGCAGCGGCAGCAGGAGCGGACGGTCACCCTGGCGCCGGTGCGCGGCTCGATCCTCGACGCGCGTGGGCGTGTCCTTGGCGAGAGCGTGTCCGCAATCTCGTTGTACGCAGACCCACAGCTGGTCACGGATCACCGAGCCGCGGCGAAAGCACTCGCGACGGTTCCTGGAATCGATCTCGATGCGCGCGAGATCGAACTGAAACTTCACGACGACGGTGGTTTCGTCTGGATTGCGCGGCAGTTGCCGATGCAAGCGGCGGCCGTCGTCAAGCAGTTGAAGATTCCCGGGGTCGCGACGATCGAAGAGCATCGCCGCTCATACCCGCGCGGCGCCCTCGCCGCGAATGTGGTCGGTTATGTCGGTCTCGATGGCGAAGGTCTGGCCGGGATCGAGCATTCGTTCGACAACTACGTGAAGGGCCACGCGGGCCGCGTCACGATTCTGCGCGATGCGCGTGCAGGAACGTATCTCGTCGGCGGCGATGGTCCCAATCGCACGATCGACGGCAATGATGTCGTGTTGACGATCGACTCCGTGGTGCAGTTCATCGCGGAGCAGGCTCTCGTGAAAGCGGTCGACAAGTATCACGCGGCTGCCGGATCCGCATTGGTGATGGACCCGCGGGATGGCTCGATCCTCGCGATGGCATCGGTGCCGACGTTCGATCCGAACCGCTTCGGCGACTTTCCTTCGGTCGCATGGCGCAACCGCAATGTCCAGGATCTCTACGAGCCTGGATCGACGTTCAAGATCGTCACGGCATCCGCTGGGCTCGAAGAAGGCATGGTCACGCCTTCGCAGATCATCGACTGCGGCAACGGCTCGATCGAGATCGCGAATGTCGCGATTCACGAACATGGTCACAACGCATACGGAATGATTCCGTTCGAAGACGTGATGGTGCATTCGTCGAACGTCGGAGCGATCAAGGTCGGTCTCGCAGTCGGTCCGCGCCGCTTCTACGACTACATTCGCCGTTTCGGATTCGGCGAGCGCACGGGCGTTCAGCTGCCGGGCGAGGCGCAAGGTCTCGTGCGGCGGACCGAAAAGTGGTCGATGCTTTCGAATGCGTCGATGTCCATCGGTCAGGAGATCGGTGTCACGCCGCTGCAAATCGCACAGGCAACGGCGACGATCGCGAATGGCGGCATGCGCATCGCGCCGCGCATCGTCGATCGCGTCGTGAACGCGAAGGGTGAAACGATTTATCAGCCGCAGCGCACACCTCCAGTACGTGTCGTGTCGGAGAAGACCGCTGCGGTGATGAACGAGATTCTCAAGGCCGTCGTCGTGCGTGGCACGGGGCAACCTGCGGCGTTGCCGGAGCATGTCGTTGCTGGAAAAACGGGGACCGCGCAGAAGGCCGGCCGCGGCGGCTATTCGCCCGACAAGTTCGTCGCGTCATTCACTGGCTACGTGCCGGCGGATCGTCCCCGGCTCGTCATTCTCGTGGTGGTCGATGAGCCGAAGGGCTCGCAATACGGCGGCACGATTGCCGCGCCGGTCTTCAAGGAGATCGCCGAGGCCACGCTGCGCTATCTCGGCGTGCCGCCGTCGATTCCGTCGCGCACGCTCGATCTGAGCGCGCCGCTGTTGGCGGAGTTCTCGCAACCACCTGCGCAGACGCAGTCCGGCGTCCCCGATCTGCGCGGCCTCGATGCACGGGCCGCGATCAGTCGCGCGGTCGCGAAGGGCTTGCAGGTGAGGGTGGTCGGGAGTGGCGTCGTCCAATCTCAGAATCCGGAGCCGGGCCAGGCATTGCCATCGAATCGAGTGATGACTCTCGCGTTCGCGGAGGTCGCGCGATGAAGCTGCGCGACCTGCTGCGTGATGTTCCCGTTCGTACGCTGCAGGGCAGCGATGCGATCGAGGTGTCCTCTGTGACGGCAGACTCGCGTCTCGTGAAGCCGGGCGCGTTGTTCGTTGCGATCCCCGGCACGGCGATGGACGGCGCGAAGTTTATCCCGCAGGCGCAGGAAAAAGGGGCGGTTGCAATCGTCGGGGAGTCGCCTCAGGCGACGATCATGGTGGAAGACGCGCGAGCCTCACTCGCGCTCATCGCGTCGAATTTCTACGGCAACCCCGCGAGCAAACTCGACATCGTCGGCGTTACCGGTACGTCGGGAAAAACGACCACGACGAAGATGATCGAGTCCGTTTTCGACTCGACGAGCGAGCCGGTCGGTCTCATCGGCACGATCGAATACCGCGCGGGCGATGAGCGCCTCAGCGCCGATCGGACGACGCCTGATGCGGTCGTGCTGCAGGAGTGGTTCGCCAAGATGGTCGAGGCGGGTGTGAAGCGCGCCGTGATGGAAGTGTCATCGCACGCACTCGCGCTCGAGCGCACGTATGGCGTTCGCTTCAAGGCTGCTGTCTTTACGAATCTCTCCCAGGATCACTTCGACTTCCACAAGGACTTCGAAGACTACTTTCAGGCGAAGCGAATCCTGTTCACGCAGACGGACCGTTACGTCATCAACGCCGATGATCCGTATGGCCGGCGCCTGATCGAAGAGTTCAAGGGCGCCGTAACATTCGGACGCGAGAACGCAGACATCACGCCGCAGGTCGAAGTCTCGGTGCGAGGGCTCCATGGGATCCTGAAGACTCCGATCGGCGATGTGCGCGTCGAATCACGCCTGATCGGTCTTCCGAATCTCTACAACTGGATGGGCGCAGCTGGCGCTGCGATCGCGGCGGGTTGTACCCGCGAGCAGATCGAAGAGGGAATCCGCAATCTTGCTGCCGTGCGCGGACGCTTCGAGAGCGTTGGCGATGGTCCAACGGTCATTGTCGACTACGCACACAAGCCTGATGCGCTCGAGAAGCTGCTGCATGCGGTGCGCGAGCTCGCGCAGAACAAGCGCGTGGTTCTGCTGTTCGGCTGTGGCGGCGACCGCGACAAGACGAAGCGCCCGCTGATGGGAGAGATCGGCGCGCGCCTGGCAGATGAGCTGATTCTGACGAGTGACAACCCGCGCAGCGAGAATCCGGAGCGGGTGCTCGATGACATCGAGCGCGGAGTCGGAGAGCGGCCGCATAAGCGGATCGCCGACCGCCGTGCCGCGATCGAAGGGGCGATTCTCGGCGCTTCCGATGACGACGTGATCGTGATCGCCGGCAAGGGTCACGAAACGTATCAGGTGCTCGGCGAGCGCGTCGTTCATTTCGATGACCGGGAAGAGGCTGAGCTCGCATTGAAAAAGCGGCGTTCAAATGACACACGGAAAATGAATTGAAATTAGTGATGAAATCGATTTACACTTTCCCGCGCAACCGCGGGTGTTCTCTTCCGGCCCCGCCGTTCCGCTTCTGTGAGCGTGGACGGTTGGGGATCGCCGGGCAGCTTCGGGGGAAGGGCGGCGATCGAAGCGAGGCGGGGTCGGAGGAGAATGCCTGGGGTTCGTGGGCTCGCGGTTGCGCGAGCTCGCGGTTCGAAAACCCACCACGCGTCTTCGCGCCCCAGTGCCCGCGTGGCCGGTCGGTCGGGAGGGCTGTATGCCCACGCTGACCCTCCGCGAAATCGCCTCGATGGTCGGCGGCACGGTCGTTCAGGGCGGCGAACTCGTCACCAACTCCGTCGTCATCGACTCGCGCGAAGTGAAGCCCGGCTCTCTCTTCTTCGCGATCAAAGGTGAGCGTCTCGACGGGCATCAGTTCGTCCCCCAGGCACTCGAGACGGCGCAAGGCGCGATCGTGTCCGAAGTTCCCCAGTCAGTACCTGAAGGCAAAGGCATCGTCCGCGTTGGCGATACGACCGTCGCTCTGCAAATGCTCGCGCGCGCGATTCGCCAGCGGTTCGATTTCACGTTGATCGCGATCACCGGTTCGGCGGGCAAGACCACGACGAAGGAGATGATCGCGACGCTCGTCGCATCTGAGAAGAAGACGTTCAAGTCGTGGGGTAACTTCAATAATCTGATCGGCTGCCCGCTCTGCATCGACAACACGCCGGACGACGCTGAAGTCGTCATCAGCGAGATGGGGATGAATCACAAGGGCGAGATCGCGCAGCTCGCGGGACTCACTCGTCCCGACATCGGCGTCTATACGAACATCGCTCCTGTTCATATCGAGTTCTTCGGCACGATCGAGAAGATCGCCGAGGCGAAGCAGGAACTGCTGGAGAACGTGAAGAGCGATGGGAAGATCATCATCAACGCCGACAACGAGCACGTGATGCGGATCAGCGAGAAGTTCGCGGGCGAGAAGATCACGTATGGAATCGACCATCCTGCCGCTTATCGCGCTACCGCCATCACGGAGCGCGGTCTTCTCGGCACTCGTTTCACGATTCGCGCTGAGAACGCTGATCGCGACTTTGAGCTGGCGCTTCCCGGCCGGCACAACCTTGCGAATCTGATCGCCGCGATCGCGGCCGCTCGCGCCATCGGAATCTCGTGGGACGGCATCGCGAAGGGCGTTCAGCAGGTGAAGCCGGCGAACCACCGCGGGGTCGTCGTTCCCTACGGCGGAGCGACGCTCTACGACGACTCGTACAACTCGAATCCTTATGCGCTCGCCAGCGCGCTGACGCTGCTGCGTCAGGCTGAAGTGACCGGGCGCCGGATCGCCGTCATCGGCGACATGCTGGAGCTCGGCGAGCGAGAGCTCGAGTACCACACGAATTCGGGCCGCGAGATTCCGAAGGAAGTGGACGTGGTGATCGGCGTCGGAAAACGAGCGAAGTCGCTCCTCGACGGTGCGCGCGAAGCCGGATTCTCTAACGATCGGCTGCACTACTTCGATGATGCGCCGTCAGCAGGAGATTTTCTCGAAGGGTTCATCAAAGACGGCGATCTCGTGCTGATCAAAGCGAGCCGCGGCATCGGACTCGATCGCATCGTCACGATGCTCACCGGCGCAGGAGGGACGCACTAGATGCTCTATTACCTCCTCTACTACCTCTTTCATAACCGGATCGCCGGGTTCAACGTCTTTCGTTACATCACGTTTCGCACGGCATTCGCCGCGCTGACCGCGCTCGTCATCTCCTTCATCCTCGGGCCCTGGCTGATCGACAAGATGCGGCGCATCAAGTTCGGTCAGTACATTCGGGAAGAGGGACCCAAGTCGCATCAGGTGAAGGCGGGAACGCCCACGATGGGCGGCATTCTCATCAATATCGCGATTCTCATTCCGACGATTCTCTGGGCCGACATCCTCAATCCGTACGTCTGGATCGTCCTCTTCGTCACGTTTGCGTACGGCACGATCGGCTTCATCGACGACTATCGCAAGCTCGCGAAGAAGCGGAATCTCGGTCTCACGGCAAGGCAGAAATTCGGCATGCAGTTCGGTGTGGCGCTCGTCGTAGGGTTGGCGATCAAGCTGCTGCCGTCAATTCATAACAACTATTCCACCGTCCTCACGTTCCCCTTCATCAAGCCTGAAATCTTCAAGCTCGATCTTGGCTGGCTCTATATCCCCTTCATCATGGTCGTCCTCGTCGGCGCGTCGAACGCGGTGAACCTCACCGACGGGCTCGATGGTCTTGCGATCGGCTCGACGCTGATCGTCGCCGTCACGTACACCATCCTTACGTACGCGGCGGGCAACTTCCGCGTTGCGGATTACCTGCGCATCGCGTGGGTCCCGCAGGCCGGCGAGCTCGCGGTTTTCTGCGGCGCGATGGTTGGGGCATCGCTCGGCTTCTTATGGTTCAACGCGCATCCCGCTGAGATCTTCATGGGCGACGTCGGCTCGCTCGCGCTCGGCGGTGCGATCGGCTGTCTCGCCGTGATGATCAAGCAGGAGATTCTGCTCGTCCTCGTCGGCGGCCTGTTCGTGGCCGAGGCGCTCTCCGTGATCATTCAGGTGGCGTCGTTCAAGATCACCGGCCGGCGCGTTTTCAAGATGTCGCCGCTGCATCACCACTTCGAGCTTTCGGGCTGGAAGGAGACGAAAGTCGTCGTCCGCTTCTGGATCATCGCGATCATGTTCGCGCTGCTCTCGCTGGCGACACTCAAACTGAGATGAGAACGCTGGTCGTCGGAGCAGCAAAGAGCGGCGTGGCCGCGGCCAACTTCCTGGCGCAGCGAGGCGAAGAGGTCGTGCTCGCCGACGCGAAGGCGGAGCCCGCGCTTCCCTATCCGCTCGTTGATCGCGTGCAGAAGGCCTTCGGCCGCGATGATGCTTCGCTGCTCGACGGCGTGCATGAAGTGGTGGTGAGCCCGGGCGTTCCGCTGACGATTCCGCTGCTCGAGCAAGCGCGCAATCGCGGCATCGCCGTCATTGGCGAGATCGAGCTCGCCTACCGGCATCTCGATGGGACTGTGATCGCGGTGACGGGATCGAATGGCAAATCCACGACGACGTCGCTGATCGGCGAGATTCTTCGCGTTGCGGGACATGAACCGATCGTTGCCGGCAACATCGGCGAGCCACTGATCGCGTCACTCGACTTCGGGCGACGGCGTACGTATGTGCTCGAGCTCTCCTCGTTCCAGCTCGAGGCCGTGGATCGATTCCGCGCGAATGTCGCGCTGCTGCTGAACATCACGCCCGATCATATGGATCGCTACGCGACGTTCGAGGACTACGCGGCAGCGAAGCACCGCGTCTTCAGGAATCAGCAGTCGTCGGACTTCGCGATCGTGAATACGTCTCTGGTTCCGATGGGGAAACAGGCGCCCTCGCCGGCTCGTCTCCTTCGTTTCTCTTCGACCGAACAGATTGAACAGGGCGCATTCCTCGACAACGACGAGCTGGTGTTGCGCATCGACGGCGATGAACGCCGCATTCCTCGCACTGCGCTGAAGCTGCAGGGAACACCGAACATCGAGAACGCACTCGCGGCGTGGCTCGCCGCGCGTGTCGCGGGAGTCGCCGATCTCGACACGCAGGTCGCACTCGGCACCTTTCGCGGTCTGCCGCATCGGATGGTGTTGGTGCGCGAGCGCAATGGCGTGCAATGGATCAACGACTCGAAAGGGACGAATGTCGACGCGACGATCGCCGCGCTCCAGAGTTTTCCCGCTGCAAGCGTCTGGCTCATCCTCGGCGGCTACGACAAGCATGGAGAATTCGAGCGGATGCGCGACCTCGTCGCCGATCGGACGAAGGGCATCCTGACGATCGGAAAAGCGGCGGCGATCATCGCGGAAAAGCTCGAGGGCGCCGCACCGATCATCCCGCTGGAGGACATGCAGCGCGCCGTGCAGTGGGCCTCAGAGAACGCGAAGAGCGGCGACACAGTGCTGCTCTCACCCGCATGCGCGAGCTTCGATCAGTACCGCAACTTCGAACATCGCGGAGAGCACTTCGAGGAACTGGTGAAGGGACTATGACCGAGGTCGCGCGGTTACGGGGATTCGCGGGGACGCGGGTGGTAGGGACCGCGAGCCCGCGAGCCTGCGCAACCGCGAGCCTGGCCAGCAGGGAATCATGAGCCGCAAACTCACATACGACACCTGGCTCTTCGGCGCCGCGATGCTGATCGTCGTCATCGGTCTGGTGATGATCTACAGCGCATCGGCGATCATCACGTTGCAGAAAGCCGGGTCGGACAATCCGTACTACTTCATGACGCGGCAGTGTGTCTTCCTCTTTCTGGGCGGCACGCTGATGCTGCTGCTCATGCACCTCGATACGCGTTTTCTGCAGCATCCGCGCGTGATCGCGGCCGTTCTGGGCGGCGTCGTGTTCGGGCTGCTCGTGGCCCTCTTCTCTCCTCAGATCAACGGCACTCACCGCTGGATCGTTTTCCCGCACGTCGGGCAGTTGCAGCCGTCCGAGTTTGCGAAGCCGGCCGTGATTCTTTTTCTTGCCTGGTACCTCGCGCGCAAGGAAGAGAAGGTCAACGAGTTGACGACCTTGCTGCCGCTCGCCGGGGTCATCGGGATGGTAGCCGTGCTGATCTTGCGCGAGCCGGATTTCGGCACGTCGGCGACGATCGTCGTCGTCGCCGCCGGGATGATCTTCGCAGCCGGAATCGCCTGGCGGTATATCGCGCTCTTTGCGCTGACCTTGATTCCGGCTGCCGGTGCGCTTGCGTGGAGTGCAGCCTATCGCCGCGATCGTCTCTTCACGTTCCTGAATCCCGAGGCGGATCCGCTGGGGAAAGGGTTTCAGGCGATGCAGTCGTTGATCGCACTGGGTACCGGCGGATTCCGCGGACTCGGAATTGGGAATGGCAGGCAGAAACTTTTCTTCCTGCCGGAGCCGCACACCGATTTCATTTTCTCGATCATCGGTGAAGAGCTCGGATTCGTCGGCGCGATCGGACTCGTCGGGCTCTTCGCCTTTGTCGTATGGCGCGGCTATCGGATCGCGCGCTTCAGCCAGCAGCGCTTCGAGTTTTACGCGGCGCTTGGCTTCACGTTGTTGATTGCGGTGCAGGCGCTGGTCAACGTGAGCGTTGCCCTTTGTCTGCTGCCGACGAAGGGATTGCCGCTGCCGCTGGTGAGTTACGGAGGCTCGTCATTGATCACGAGTCTGATCGCGGTCGGGGTATTGCTGAATCTTTCGCAGCAGTCGGGATAGGGCGGGATGGGTGAGATGGGTGGGACGACATTGATGATCGCGGGCGGCGGAACGGGCGGGCATATCTACCCGGCGATCGCCATCGCGCGCGAGTTCGTTGCTCGCGACCCGGCGCGGCGTGTCGTCTTCGTCGGCACCGAGTACGGTCTCGAGAAGACCATCGTGCCCCGCAACGGCTTTCCGCTCGAGTTCATCTCCGTTGGTGGTTTGAAGGGGAAGGGTCCGCTCGATCTCGCCAGGAACCTTGGCAAACTTCCGCTGGGATTTGCGCAGGCCTGGCGCACCGTGGGCCGCAACAAGCCGGATGCCGTGCTCGGAGTCGGCGGCTACTCGTCGGGACCCGTGTTGCTCGCCGCCTGGATGCGCGGCGTTCCGACGATGCTGCATGAACAAAACGCTTTCCCAGGCTTGACCAATCGACTGGCCGCGAAGTTCGTGAAAGCAGTCGCCGTGGCGTTCGAGGATGCTTCATCGCGCTTGAAGCGGAGCGACGCAGTCGTGACCGGGAATCCGGTGCGGAGAGAGTTCTTCGACCTCGTGCGCCCCGCGGAGCCGAAGCGCGTTCTCGTCTTCGGCGGTAGTCAGGGCAGCAAGGTGCTGAACGATGCCATGACAGGGGCGCTGGCGCATCTGCCGCCGGATCTTCAGATCGTTCATCAAACCGGACCGCGGATGCTCGAGGACGTGCAGAAGGCGTATCGGTCGTCCCCATTTCCTCACGCGCGTGTCATCGCCTTCATCGATCCCATGGTCGATGAGCTTCTTGCCGCGGATCTCGTCGTATGCCGTGCCGGTGCGATGACGATCGCGGAGCTCGCTGCGGCGGGACGAGGGTCGGTGCTGATCCCGTTCGCGGCGGCGACGAACAATCATCAGGAAGCGAACGCTCGCGTCATGGAGCGGGCCCATGGAGCGATCGTGATCACGGAGAAGGAATTGACGCCGGAGAAGCTCGCCGCGGCGGTGGGCGAGATCGTCCAAACACCCAACAAAACCGCGCAAATGGCGGCGGCGGCGAAGTCGCTGGCGGCAGTCGAAGCAACAAAAAGAATCGTCGATACGATCGAGAAAATCATTTAAGATTCACGAGATAAGATCAGAATGAATTTTGATCAAATTAGGACCATTCATTTCGTCGGCATCGGCGGAATCGGAATGAGTGGCATCGCCGAGATCCTGGCGGATTCAGGAGTCTCGGTCAGTGGCTGTGACCTCAAACATTCCGCAGCCACCGATCTCCTCGAGCGCCGCGGTGTTTCCGTGGCCATCGGACACGATCCTGCTCATCTCGACGGCGTCGAGCTGGTCGTGATGACGGCTGCGGTGAAGGGGGAGAACGCGGAGCTCGACGCCGCGCGGCGTCGCGGTGTGCCCGTGATGCGCCGCTCGGAAATGCTGGGCGAGATCGTCTCGCGCAAGCGCGCAGTAGGTGTTTCGGGAACGCATGGCAAGACGACGACATCAGCGATGATCGCCACGGTTCTGGAGAGCGCGGGACTCGATCCTACGCTGCTGGTCGGCGGCATCGTCCGCAACTTTTCCACGAACGCAAAGCGTGGCAAGGGCGAGATGCTCGTCGTCGAAGCGGACGAGTACGACCGCACCTTCCATCATCTGCATCCGGAGCTCGCGGTCGTCACGAACATCGAGGCCGATCACCTCGAGTACTACGGCAGCTTCGACGCCATCGTCGAGGCGTTTCGGATCTTTGCCGATGGTGTGCGGCCGAACGGTGTCGTCATCGGATGCGTCGACGAGCAGCCTGTTGCCGAACTGCTGAACCGCGTGAATCGCCGCGTGGTCCGCTATGGACTCGGCGAGCGCGCCGAGCTGACGGCGACGAATCTCCAATTTCATGAGCGGGGCTCCACGTTCGAAGTGCCGGGTCTCGGCTTTTTCAAGCTGTTCGTGCCGGGCGAGCACAATGTGCGCAACGCACTCGCGGCGATCGCGGTGGGGCGCGAGCTCGGCCTCGATGGCGACGTCATCTCCGCCGGCCTCGCCAAGTTCCTCGGCGTCGACCGCCGCTTTCAGGTGCTCGGCGAGTATGGCGGCGCGATCGTCGTCGACGACTATGCGCACCATCCGACGGAGATTCGTGCGACGCTCGCCGCCGCGCGGCGCGGATATCCCGCGCGCCGTGTGATCGCGCTGTTCCAGCCGCACCTCTACTCACGCACGCGAGACTTCGCGCCGGAATTTGCGAGCGCGCTGAAGAACGCGGACGTTGCGATCGTGGCGCCCATCTACGCCGCGCGCGAGAGACCGATCGAAGGTATTTCGGCGCGGATGATTGCGGATGCGGAGCAGGGGATCGAGTTTCTCGACCGCAGCAACAGCCAGATCTTCAACGAGCTTCGCAGACGCCTCGGGCCCAACGATATTTTCATCGCGATGGGTGCGGGAGACGTGCACGAGATTGCAGAGATGCTCGTGAGGGGAGCGGAATCATGAGTGCCGGCTTCGAGGCAACGGATCGCTTCCTGCGCCCGGTGGATGTCGGCCGTGTACGGCGCAATCACCGCCGCATTCAGGCCCAGCGCGTCCTCGGCATCGCAGCGCGGATCGTGATCGCCGGGAGCGTGGTGACGCTCGGCTTCTGGCTGTGGCGGCACACGCAGTCGGACACGCGCTTCGCAGTGAAGCAGATCGAGATCGCCGGTGCTGTTCACACGCCTCCGGGGGAGTTGAAGGCCATGACGGCTGCTTACGCCGGGACGAACCTGTTCAAGATGGACATCGGCCGCGTGCAGCAGGACCTGCACAACCTCGCGTGGGTCAGCCGCATCGACATCGAAAAGAAACTTCCGGACACACTGCGCATCAACATCACGGAGCGGGCGCCGGTGGCTCTGGTGCGGACGCACGAGAAGATCTCGTACGTCGACGAGCAGGGCGTTCCCTTTGCGGAGTTGTCGCCGGCGGTCGGAGATGACGATCTGCCGATCATCGCTGCAGACGATCCCGCCCTGCCGGCGACGGAGCTGCAGCGGAGTGTTAGCTTCGTCCGCTCGCTGCGCACTGCCGATCCACAGCTCTATTCGCACCTTTCCGAGCTGCAGCCGATCGCGCCGGATGGCTTCCTCTTCTTCGATCGCGAGCTCGGTACGCGCGTCTACGCGAACGCGGGAGACGTCTCAACGAAGTGGCGCAGTCTCTACTCCGTCGTTCACGCCGAGAACCTGCAGCGTGGCGCCATCGAATACGCGGATCTGCGCTTCGCCGACCGCGTCGTCATCAAACCCGTTCACCCAGTCACGATTGCCGGGCCGGTACCTGCGCACGCAGGTCCCCCCGTGGCCATCACCAATTAGGCGTAGGAGAAAAGAACATGCCTCGCACGGAAGACAAGTACATCGTCGCACTCGACATCGGCACCTCGAAGGTCTGCGTCCTGGTCGGAGAGATCGGGGACCGCGGACAGTTGGAGATCATCGGCAAGGGCACGTCGCCGATGAAGGGCACGCGCCGCGGCAACATCATCAACCTCGATCAGGCGATCGACGCCGTGAAGAAGGCGGTCGATGAGGCCGAGGTGATGGCGGGGCTGCAGATCGACGCGGTGTACGTGGGAGTCGCCGGAGACCACATTCGCTCCGTCAACTCGCGGGGCGTCGTCTCGGTGATGGGTAAGCACAAGGAAGTCGCGCGCGAGGATATCGAGCGCGTGATCGAGGCATCCAAGTCGATCAACATTCCGGGCGAGCTCGAGCTGCTGCACGTGATTCCGCGCGAGTTCGTCGTTGACGGGCAGGATGGCATCCACGATCCGCTCGGCATGACCGCGACGCGCCTCGAGGCAAACGTTCACATCGTCACCGGCGCACGAACGCACAACCAGAACATCCTGACATGCGTGAATCGTGCGGGAATCGCCGTGCAGGAGATGGTCCTCGAGCAGCTCGCCGCCGCGGAGTGCACGCTGACGCAGGATGAACGTGAGATGGGCGTACTACTCATGGACATCGGCGGCGGCACGACGGACTACGCCGTGTTCCTCGAGGGGAATGTCGTTCACACGAATGTCCTGCCAGTCGGCGCCGGTCACTTCACGAGCGATATCTCGGTCGTACTTCGGACGCCGATGGAAGATGCGGAGCGCATCAAGAAGCGTTATGGCTGCGCGCTCGGATCGCTGGTCACGGAAGACGATCCGATCGAAGTCCCGACGGTTGGCGGGCGTGCGCCGAAGATCCTATCGAGGCATGAGTTGACGAACATTCTCGAGCCGCGTGCTGCGGAGATCGCAAAGCTCGTTTATCGCGATCTGGAGAAGGTCGGTCTCGATAAGGAGATTCGGTCGGGCGTCGTGCTCGTCGGTGGTGGCGCGGAGATGGATGGGATGATCGAGATCACCGAACAGATCTTCGATCAGTCGGCGCGCAAAGGTACACCCCGCGGTCTCGGAGGTCTGGCGGACACAGTGAATGGTCCGGAGTGGACGGCGGCAGCAGGACTGCTGCTGTGGGGTCACCGGGCGCAGTCGAAGGTGAAGAAGCAGCCGGTGCGAGGACTGGCGAAAGTCGCGCAGTCGTTCCGGTCGTTGTTCGCCGGATAAAAAATCATCTTGAATTCGTGTAGCAAATTGGTACTCTTCTGGGAGACGGTAAATGATCACATTTGATGATGCACCCGGCGCAGGCAGTCTGAAGGTCACGCTGGACGAAGAGCAGCTCGGGGCGAAGATCAAAGTCGTCGGCGTCGGCGGGGGTGGTGGGAACGCCGTCAACCGGATGATTCAGGCCGGCATTCGTGGTGTCGAGTTTCTCGTCGCCAACACGGATGTGCAGGCGATGCGCAATGCACTCGCGCCGGTCAAGCTTCAGATCGGCGGCAAGCTCACCAAAGGCCTCGGTGCAGGCGCCAATCCCGAAATCGGGAAGCAGGCCGCGCTCGAAGACACCGATCGCATTCTCGAAGCGCTCTCCGGCGCAGACATGATTTTCATTACGACCGGTATGGGTGGTGGTACGGGCACTGGCGCGGCACCGATCATCGCGTCGCTCGCCGCGGAGCTTGGAGCGCTGACCGTTGCGGTCGTGACGAAGCCATTCAACTTCGAAGGCAAGCGTCGCCGCGTGCAGGCGGAGCAGGGCATCCGCGGTCTGCGCGAGACTGTCGACACGCTGATCACGATTCCTAACGAGCGTCTCCTGAACTTCGTGGAGCGCGGAACCTCGCTCAGCGATGCATTCAAGATCGCAGACGACATCCTGCGTCAGGCCGTGCAGGGCATCTCGGATCTCATCACGGTGCCGGGCGAGATCAACCTCGACTTCGCCGACGTGAAGACGATCATGCATGGCATGGGCATGGCGCTCATGGGCACCGGCGTCTCGTCGGGCGAGCATCGCGCCGTCGAAGCGGCGCAGCGCGCGATTTCTTCGCCGCTGCTCGAAGAGGCATCGATCGAAGGTGCGAAGGGCGTGCTGATCAACGTGACCGGCGGCCCTGATATGACGCTCTTCGAAGTGCATGAAGCCGCATCGATCATTCAGGAGGCCGCGGACGAAGAGGCGAACATCATCTTCGGCACCGTCATCGATGCGAAGATGGGCGACGAAGTGAAGGTGACGGTCATCGCCACGGGCTTCGATGCCGCGACGAAAGGCTTTCTCAATGCTCGGGGCGAGCAGCTTTCCACACCTGCACCTGCACGCGCGGGAGTGCCGATGCGTCCCGCTGCTGCTGCCACACCCGCGCAGATTGCGGCACAACATGAAGAACCGGCGGCACCGCCGCAGGTTGGTGCGGAGGGCGAGATCTACGATCCGCCCTTTTTCAGAAAAGGTTTTTCGCGCCCGGACGGAAGTGGCGGTTTTGGACCGATGGCATCGAACGAGTTTGGTACCGATCTCGATATTCCAACGGTGATCAGGAACTTGAGCGACTAAGTCGAAAGAAAAGAGTACGCCCCTCCTGCGTGCTCTCGGGGGTCTGGGGGAGAGGGACCCCAGGCCGCTGCTCCACAAAGGGGCACGGATCTTCCGCCGTGCCCCTTATTTTTTAGTCCTGTTCGAGGATGGCGAGACCGAAGCCAGTCAGCCCGTAGCGGTTCCCGTTGTAAAGCATGTAACGCTCGCCGTCATGTTCGAAGACCCACGGGTATTCGATCGACTCCGAGTCCCAGCCGTCGTCGGGCGAAGGTTCGATCCCCACGTCGTTGTCGCGACGGGTCCAGTGCATTCCATCCAGTGATTGAGCGTGGCCAATTCGGTAGGAGTTGCCTCGAAACGAGTACCACATCCGCCATGTCGCGCCGTCGTGAATGATGGATGGTCTGGAGAACGCGTACTCGCCGGTGTCTTCGATGCCGATGCAGACGTCGCCGGTTGGAATCCACGTCTCGGGATCGCGACCTTCAGCGTACTTGATCACGTGATCCATGTCGCGCTGCTCACTGCCCCAGCGAAGGTTCGAGCCGTACCACATTCTCCAGTGCTCCGCGTGGTGCATGACGAACGGGTAGGAGAGCGAATAGGGATCGACGCGATTGCGATCGAGGACCGGCGCGGGGGACGCGCGTTCGAAATGGAGGCCGTCGTCGCTGACCGCGAGACCGATGCTGTTGCGCCACGGGACGGTGACGCCGAGATTCCAGCCCGTGTAGTAGAGAAGGAATCGAGAGTCGTGTTGAACGATGCAGGCGAGCGAGGCGCCGCTGTCGTCGAAGGTTCCTGTGGGGCCCGGTCCGAGAATCGGCTGACGTGCGATGGAGAGAACTTCCTGAGGGCGGCGGAGATCGACCTCGATCCAGCCGATGCTGGCGCGGTTGTCGCGGTCTCGGGTGCTGAAGAAGATTCGATATCGATGGGCGTCGAGTCGAACTGCTACTGAGTTTGCGGCGTGAGTGCGCGACCACTCCTGATCGCCGGCGGGAGTGTAGATGTGTCCGAGCTTCCTCCAGCGTGTCATTGTCGTCTGGACCCGATCCGCTCGCGGATCACATAAGAAGGGCGACCCTTGACGTCTTCGACGATGCGTCCGATGTAGAGGCCGATGACGCCCAGAGAGAAGAGAATCGCGCCTCCCATCAGCCAAATCGCCGTCATGACGCTCGCCCAGCCCGCGACGCCGATTCCGTGGGCGAGCTTCCGAAAGATTACGTATAGGAATTGAATCAACGCGACGATGACGAAGAAAAAACCCGCATAAATGCTGGCGTGGAGGAGGCGCGTCGAATGGGCCGTGATCCCTGTGAGCGCGTGTCTCAAGAGTTTCGGGAGAGAGTACGAGCTCTTTCCCTCGTGCCGCGGGGCATGCTGAACGTCGACATGTGTCTGCCTGAAGCCGATCCAGCGCAACAGAAACTGGTAGTGCGACTGCCTGTTCGGCATTTTGAGCAATTCGCGCACGACGTCACGAGTGACCATCGTGAAGGACCCCGCCTGAGGATCTGCTGGAAAGTCCGTCAGTGCGTTCAAAAGAGAGAACCAGAGGCGCGAAGTCACTCGCTTGAAGAGAGAGTGTTGACGCACTCCGCGATGCGCAATGACGACATCGAACCCTTCCTGAAGTTTCGCGTAGAGAAGGGGAATGTCTTCCGGGGGGTCCTGAAGGTCGCAGTCCATGACGACGACCGCATCGCCGGCCGACTCTGCGAGCCCGGCAAGAATGGCGGGAGCCTGACCGAAGTTCCTGCTTAGGAGTAGCGCTGTCACACGCGGGTCGCGCTTCGCAATTCGTGAGAGAACCTCGGCGGAGCGGTCGGGACTGCCGTCTTCGACGAACACGATCTCGTAATCGATGCCCATCGCGACGAGCACGTCAGTCAGACGGCGGTGCAACTCCTCGATGCACCCTTCCGCGCGATAGACGGGACTGACGACTGTGAGCTGCGGCAGCAATCAGATTCTCCGCGGGTCGCTGCTTTCAGCGGCCGATGTGCTCACGACTTTTCTCGTCATGGTCTCGCAGAATACCTGATGCAAAGTAAAGGGTGAAAGCGTCGTGGTAGCCTCAATGCGTGCGTTGCGCGATCCTGCAGCCGTCCTATATTCCGTGGCGTGGCTATTTCGACATTATCCGTAAGGTCGACTTGTTCATCTTCTATGACGATGTTCAATACGACCGTCGAGGCTGGCGAAACCGCAATCGGATCAAGACGAGGCATGGAACGCGATGGCTGACAATTCCCGTACACGCGAAGGGGGCACAGATCGCTTCGACCCCGATTCGTCAGATTGAGACCGTTGACGACTCATGGGCAGCTGAGCATCTCAACCTTCTCGTGACGAGCTATCAGAAATCGCCGCACTTTTCCGAATATTACGACTGGATTCGCGGCGTGTACGCGAGGCCACCACGCCTGCTTTCGGAGTTCACGATCGACCTCACGATGCAAATCGCGAGGCTTCTGGGGATCGAGAAGACGCGGTTCATGCGCTCGTCGGAACTGAAGTCGTCGGGAGTCAAGACCGAGCGCCTGCTGTCCATCCTCCAGCAAGTGAACGCAAGCCACTATGTGAGTGGTCCTGCAGCACGCGATTACCTGGATGAGCCGATGATGAACGCCTCCGGAGTCTCGGTCGAATGGATGATGTACGAGTACCCCGAGTATCCGCAGCTCTACCCTCCTTACGACCCGCGGGTGAGCGTGCTCGATCTACTGTTCATGACTGGCGAACGCGCGCCAGATTTTATCTGGGTTGATTGACACGCGTCTTCTGCCCCGCTACATTGCCGCGTGTCAACACGTCCAGCCTGAATGGATAACGAGGTCGCGAAAGGGGGCGTTCAACTGGGCGCCGCGGAACCCGAGTCTTGTGCGAGCGCTGAGACCTCGCCGCGCAGCCTTGTTCTCTTCGCCTCATATTTGAGCATCACGCTCGCCCTGCTCATTTTTACCTACATGACCGTTCACCGCCGGGCACCGCTGGAGATATCCAAGTATCCCTGGGGTGCCAGGGCCCAGGAACGTTTGTCACGATGGATCGAGGACGGCTATTGGCACGACTGCGGCCTTCTTTTCAGTAAGCCGGAGGGCAAGAACGTCACGACGGTGTACGTGTCATCGACCGGTGGATTCATGATTTCCGCTTTCGTCGTCGAGAAATTAGTCTCGGTGACGACCGGTCGTTTTAGCTGGCGCGCGCTGGCTTTGCAGAGCGAGATCATCTCGGCAATTGTCGCCGCTCTTGCCGCGCTTCTTTCTTTCCGTCTCGCAATGCGGTTTCGACTGTCGCTACTGTATTCATGGGTCCTCGGTGCGGCCGTGGCAATGGTTCAATTCACTTTCCCCGATAACCTCAATTTGTATTGGGAAATCACCGCGCAGATTTTCTTTCTCTTGTTCGCTCTGGTTTTCCTTCTTCTCGAAGAGGCACGGTCACGAAAAGTGGAGACGCTGCTCATCGACGTTCTCCAGGTATCGAGCGCGATTCTTCTCGTATATATGGAGTACATAGCGGGTCTCGCGTTCTTGTGTGGGTTTGCCGCGATACGCGTTCTCCTGTGCGGCCGCTTCGAGCGCTGGCGCCATCTCCTGTTCATGACGCTCGTGCCATTCCTCGCGGCGTTATCCATTTACATGGTGCAGCGGGTCGCGCTCATTCACTTTCGTCCGGAGGCTCTCGCTTACGGATCGGGCGGCATGTTTCGTTCTGGGCTGGATGGCGACGCCCAGTACTACCGTGATCACCTTGACATCGCGTTTGCCCGCGACACTGCCCGTGGCAACTTTCCCTACAATCGAGCCATGTTGTTTCAATGGCCGGCATTATTTTTCTCGGGATGTGTAGCATTGATTGCGGTTTTAATCGCGTACGCCATGGGGAGGGCGGATCGATTCCAGATCGTCGCCGTCGGTTCGTTGATAGCGGCGTACCTACTTTATGCCGCGGGATTCAGTCAGGCGATAGTCATTCACCCTTACTTGTACGACGCAATGCTTGTGTTGCCACTGATCATTGCAGCGTTCTCGGTGCTTCCTGCACTTCTCGAAACCACTACTAGGAACAAGGGTGTTTTCGTGATGGTCGCGATCTTTACTGCAATTTGGCTGATGTTCTTCCAGCTGCGACTTTATGCGCTCTGGCATCCGCTGCCGCCGTCGGCGGCACAGTCAGCCCCTTCGCATTTGAGCATGGAGTCTCTGCCTGAAATCCAGGTATGAGGTGCCCTTCAACCGGCCGGCTATGGTGGGGCGCGAGCTCCAGTACATATCCGACGCAGTGCGCAATGGGCAGCTCGGCGGCGATGGTCCATACACGAAACGCTGCGAGCAGTGGCTGGCTGAGCGTACTGGCGCGCGCCGCGTACTCCTCGTGCACTCCTGTACTGCCGCGCTGGAACTGGCCGCCCTTCTGTGTGGAGTAGGTGAGGGTGACGAGGTCATTATGCCGTCGTTTACGTTCGTCTCGACGGCAAACGCCTTTCTCATGCGCGGAGCGACGCCGGTTTTTGTCGACATTCGCGAAGACACGCTGAACCTCGACCCAGAGCTCCTCGAGGCGGCGATCTCCGATCGGACGCGGGTTATCGTTCCGGTGCACTACGCAGGGGTCGCCTGCGAGATGGATGTGATTGCAGGGATCGCACGCCGCCATCGACTTCGTGTAATCGAAGACGCCGCGCAGGCGCTCTGTTCAACGTACAGGGGCCGGTCTCTCGGTACGATCGGTGATCTGGGGTGCTGGAGTTTTCATGAGACGAAGAACCTGATCAGCGGGGAGGGGGGGGCACTCGCAATTCAGGATGAGGGGCTCATCGAACGGGCGGAGATTTTGCGGGAGAAGGGTACCGATCGCTCCAAATTCTTCCGCGGTCAGGTCGATAAGTACACTTGGGTTGATATCGGCTCCTCCTATGTTCCATCAGAGCTCATCGCTGCGTACCTCTTTGCCCAGTTCGAGTGCGCTGAAGCGATCCTCGCCAAGCGTCTGGCGATCTGCGCCTCTTACGCCGATGGGTTGAAGTCTCTCGAGGACAGAGGCCTCGTTCGCCTGCCAGTCATCCCGCCGTATGCACAGCCGAACGGACATCTGTTTTCCATCCTGCTGCGAAGCGAGGATGAGCGAAATGCACTGCTGACGCACCTCGATCGGGCAGGCGTCAACGCGGTGTTTCACTACGTACCGCTTCATGAGTCGCCGATGGGTCGCATGCACGGCCGGACAGTGGGTCAGTTGTCCGTGACAGAAGAGATCAGCCGCTGCCTATTGCGCTTGCCATGCTTCTTTGATCTGACCAACGAGCAACAGGAGCGTGTCGTTTGCGAAATCCGACGGTTTTTCGGGCTCTAAAGGCGATCGGTCCGCTGTCCTTGGTCGTCATCGCGGCTGCGCTTGTCCTCATGATCGTTGCTGTTCAGGTCGACCTGCGAGAGGTGTATACAGGCGGATTCAACGGTGCGATGAACGATCAACTCAACTACATCGTGGTTGCTCGACACATCGCCGCCGGAGACGGGATCACGTCCGGCATCATCTTTCCCTCGGTGCTCAGGCAGCATGCAACCAAGTCGTGCTTCTACATGCCTGGACATTACCTGGCTACGGCCGCATCGTTCTGCGTATTGGGTTACAGCGCACTGAGCGCTTTTCTGCCCAACGTGTTTTCCTTTGTGGGCTCTGCGCTACTCATATTCTTGATCGCGAAGCGGCTTTATGGAATCGCTGCGGCTGGAATCGCCGTGGCGTTATTCGTCATGTTTCCGATCAACGGAATCCTTGCCTGGTCGGCGATGTCGGAAATGACGCTCATACTGGCGTCGCTCGCATCGCTCTGGTTGTTTCTTCTCATTCCTCAAGACAAGCGGCCCTGGTTGGGGCCCTTTCTCATTATCCTTCCACTGCTGTTTCGTGAAACGGGGCCGTGCGTTGCCGCGCCTATGTGTGCCTTAGTGCTGCGGCCACCCAAGGCAGATCGCATTCACTGGCATGACGCGATGAAGTTCGCGCTCCTGACGGTCGTCGTTTTTCTAGGTGTGATGAAGAGTCCCATAGCGAACGGCCGTCCCTCGCTCCTCATCAACAATCTCGCCGGAGTTCGCTTCGATGAGATCTACACGGATGCATTCGCAATGGATTCGGTTGACCGCTCTCCCGAAAACCTTTGCCGGCTCGTTGCGGCCAAGTACAAGCGCAATCTTGCTTCACTCAAATCTCCGGTCGAACCTGGATCGACTGGAGATTTGTTGATCACGGGAGAGCGCAAAGCGCTGTGGTTCATCCTCGCCGGCTTTCCACTGGGGCTGGCCTTGTGGGTGCTCAGGCGCGACTGGTTCGCCGCGGGGGTTGCACTTTCGATCGCTGTTTTGCTGGTTATGGTGTTGCTGTTCTATACGGTTTGGTTTTATCGAGCGGTGCGTGTCATGTTGATGATGCAGCCACTCGTTGCGATGCTGTTTGGAAGCGTCTGGCAGTTGATCTATGAACGGTTTCGTTGGGGTGCGCTGGCATTCGCGCTCTTGATTGCCATTCCTCTCTTTCGACACCATTCCGACTACATTACTGCTGCGTATGTTCCGCAGGAACGCCTTGATGCGCTCGATCAGCGTGCGGAACAATTCATGGAGTCTCTGTCGCTCGACAAACAGAAAGTCGTTGCAACATCGCCCTATCTGATCTTTCGTTACCTGGTAGACCAGTTTCCGGTTACGTATTCATTCGTCCCAGCGAACATGCGGACAATGAAATTGCTCGAACAACGCCACCCTGTGGGAGCCGTTCTCCTCTTTGAAAATGCTGGCGTTCCGGAAGTTACGCCGGATGAGCTGATCAGGGATGGATTTGTCCTCGACCGCACTGTCGATTTTTCCGGCGCAAAGATCAGGGTCATGAAGTCGCGAAGCAGGTGACGCCGGCAGCAATGAGACGCCGCCGGCGTTTTTCGATGTCTACTTCTTTTCGAGTTGCTCGATCCTCTTTTGAAGCTCCTCGATCGTGTTCTGCTGATCCTTCACGACCTTCGTGAGCAGACCGACGATCTCGAGCGGGTTGAGCGTCTTCTTGTCGATGGATGCAACCAGATCGGGAACGTCCTCGGCGATGAATCCGACCTGAGTGTGATCCGGCTCGACCTTGTATTGGAATTTTACAGGCTTGAGCTCGCGGAAAGCTTTGGCCGCTTCGTCGCTGCTCAAATCTTCGATGTTCTGCTTCACTGCACGTGATGAAACGCTCTGCCACGTGCCCGCCGCCGTCAGGATGGCGCCGCTGCTGTGTTGAATCGGATTGCTCGGGTTGGTTACATCGAGACCGATGAAGCCAGCGTTCGTGATAATCATGTGTTGAACGTTCGCCGTCGCAAATCGGATTGAAGGATTCGGCGCCACGGCTGAGGCATCCGGCCGCACATTGAAGAATGCGGAGCCCCGTCCAAATGACGCGCCACTGTACCCAAAGTTGAGCGACGGGCCGGCCGTCGGGTCAATACCAATTGCTTCAAAAATGTCGGAAGTCGCTGAAGAACCCCGCAGGTCCAGTTGGGCAGCAGGACTCGCAGTACCGATCCCAACAGCGCCGGTCGCAGAGATGTCGATCGAGCTCGTCGGCGCGCCGGGGCGAATTCGGAATGGCAGTCGAGAACCACCCGTGAGATCACGAACGAACCAGTTTGCTTCGTTGGCACCGATGTCCCACGTTTGTGCAGTGAACCCGCCGCCACTCGTCTGCTCCTGGCGAATGGCCGGCGTATCCGTTGCGGTGATGTGAAGATGCAGTCCCGGCGAGTTGTTGCCTAGACCGACTTTGCCGCTGCTGGCGACGAACATCGAGTTCGTTGGCGATGCGGCCGTGATCGTGAACGGCACTTTGCTGTTGGTAATGTCTTCGACGGAGAACTTGTTGGCGCCACCACTGGCCGAATCGTTTGCAGTGAGCTGCCAATCGACGTTCGGGAATCCCGCCGATGTCGAGGTGTCGTCAAACTTGATCCGAGTGTTGTTCTCTTTCAAACGAATCGTGTCGAATCCGAACGACTCGTTGTTCACGCAATCCAGTCCGACGCAGAGGCTTCCCTGAATGATCTGATCGTCCGCCGTCACGACATCGTTGGGCGCGGTATGCAGAGCATCCGATCCGGTTCGAAGCGTGGAGGCTGAACCGGTCCGTCTCTTGTTCGTCGGCTCGTCGTTGGCCGGGACTACGAACGTGCCGTTCGCTACCGTAAGGACGCCCGAATCGCTCGAGAGCTTGTTGAGGCCATTGGCGCGCATGATGCGCTTGATGGCCGCTTCGTCGTTGTGTCCGCGTGCGTCGGCGAGCGATCTCTTCACATCGTTCGAGATCCGCGGTACATAACGGAGTTCGTACGAGTACGTGCCGTCGATCGCATCTTCCACTGCAAGATCCTTGAGCGTGACCTGGGGAGCCTGTCCGCCCGCAAAGTCTTTGCTGTAGGTCGTGCCAGTCGGCGTCTGGATCACCAGTTGGATGTGATCGAATTCCGGTGCGGTATTCCATTGCACCGAACTGCCGTTGACCGAGGGTTGATTCGGGTTTGCTGCGAACAGGTTGAGGGAAACCATCAACACAATCAGCAATGGGGCGGATCGCTGAAGTCTGGACATGACGCGTCTCCTTTATTCGAAAGAACGATAGTCTAGCCCCTTGTCACTCGATCATGTTCACTTTTATTCGACGGATGTACCGAAGATTATTTCCGAGGATCCTCGATCCGATCCTGGATGCGCCTCAGAATGTCTCGGCTCTCGATGAAGAGGTGGAGAGCGGTTATCAATTGTTGATCGATCGCGGCGATCCATTTCGTGAGGCGCGCTATCGAGAGGGAATCCGCTGGCGAGGCGTAGTCTCGCACTTTCAGCGGCCTCCAGCCCGTCTCCTCGATCTGGGTGCCGGAGACGGTGCTGTCGAGCTCGCTCTGAATCACGGCGGCTACGTGACCACGAGTGTCGATCGCGAGTGGAACGCGGTGGCAGCGAAGCTTGGTGTCAGGCGAGTCATTGCAGATGCCACGGCGCTCCCGTTTCGCGACGGAACCTTCGATGCGGAGATCTGTCTGGAGACGATCGAGCATTTTGCCGATGCGCGCGCAGCTTGCGCCGAGGGCTCACGCGTTCTTCGAACCGGCGGACGAGTCGTATTGATCACGCCTGCGCGTCTCGCGTGGATCTTCCGTCGCGATCCTCACTTCGGCATCCGATTTCTCCTGATGCTGCCATCCTCGGTGCAGCGCCGAGTCGCTGCCCGGCGAGGGTTCGATCAGCGCTATCACTTCGTCGATCGCATTTATACGAGCGCGGTGTCCATCGTGAAACTGTTTCCACGATGCCGCATCGAGCACATCATGCGCCGCTCGCGATTGCCGCGGCGCTGGTTCTGGGAAGCGCTCGTCCTGCGAAAAGACTGACTACTCCCACTCGATCGTGCTCGGCGGCTTGCTCGAGATATCGTAGACGACGCGGTTCACTCCGCGAACTTCATTCACCACGCGGCGCGCGATCCGGTCCATCAGATCGTGCGGCATGCGATACCAATCCGCCGTCATGAAGTCGGTCGTCGACACCGCGCGCACCGCGAGTACGTTTTCGTAGGTCCGTTCATCACCCATGACACCCACGCTACGTACGGGCAGAAGCACCGCGAACGCCTGACCGATGTCGCGATAGAGACCTGCACGACGGATCTCGTCGATCACGATCTCGTCCGCGTTCTGAAGGATCTCCACGCGTGATGCGTTCACTTCTCCGAGGATCCGTACCGCCAGACCGGGCCCGGGGAAGGGATGACGCCACACGAACTCCTCTTCGAGTCCGAGCTCGATGCCGAGCATTCGCACTTCGTCTTTGAAGAGCTCGCGTACCGGCTCGATGAGTCCGAGCCCCATTTTCTCCGGCAGTCCGCCAACGTTGTGATGCGTCTTGATGACCGCCGATGGACCTTTGATCGAAACCGATTCGATCACATCGGGATAAAGCGTTCCCTGTACGAGCAGCTCGACACCCGGCAGCTTGTGGGCTTCTTCCTCGAAAACGGCAATGAACTCATTGCCGATGCGCTTGCGCTTCATCTCAGGGTCTTCGATGCCGGCGAGTCTGTCGTAAAAGCGCTGGCGTCCATCGATCGCAATGAAATGGAGGCCGAGCCGATCGGAGAGACGCGAGGCAACCATCGTCGATTCGTTCTTGCGTAGAACTCCGTTGTCGACGAACACCGCGGTCAGTTGGTCACCAATCGCTTCTGCAACGAGCAGTGCGGCGACCGTCGAGTCCACACCACCGCTGACGGCAGCGATCGCTTTCCGCTTGCCGACCTGCTGACGAATCTCTTCCACCTTGCGGCGCCGGAAATCACCGATATCCCACGAAGGCCGGCAGCCGGCGATGTCGAAGAGGAAGTTTTTGAGGATCTGTCCACCCGCTTCGCTGTGTGTTACCTCGGGATGAAACTGAATCCCATAGCACTGCCGCTCCGCACTCTCGAAGCCGGCGATCGGCGCGTTGTTCGATGAGGCGATTACGCGAAAGCCCGATGGGGCCTGCAGGATGCGATCGCCGTGACTCGCCCACACGCGCTGATGTTTTGGCGTGTTGGTGAAGAGGCGCGATTCCGCCGTCACATCGATTTCCGCCCGGCCGTATTCGCGCTCCGACGCTGCTTCGACTTTTCCGTCGAGCAGGTACGACGTGAGCTGCATGCCGTAGCAGATGCCGAGGATTGGTACGCCGAGCGCGAAGATGTCGCGAGAACAGATCGGAGCGGCTTCGCCGTACACCGACTGCGGGCCACCGGAGAGGATGATCGCTGTGGGCGCCATCTCTCGAATCTTCGCGACGGGATAGTCGAACGGATGAACGACGGAGAAGACGCGATTCTCGCGAACACGGCGTGCGATGAGCTGCGTGTACTGCGAGCCGAAATCGAGAACGAGTACGGTCTGGTCGGGAGTCACGCCGCGGATTGTATGAGAAAAAGGGACGGCCGCCGGGGCTCGCAATCCGGCGGCCGTCGAGGAGAGAAAGTGGCGGTCTACTGAACCACCACGGCGTCACGCGACGCAGGCTGGAAGCCGGTCGCAACGACACACCCGAGGACGTAGGAGCCGGTCGGCGTCTTGCCGTCCGAAGCCTTGTGAACCGACAGGTCGGAGAGGCTCAGCCAATCCTTTCCATCGGCGCAGAAGCTGCCGTGGCCTTCGATCTTGCCGGCCGGATAGAAGCCCTTGTTGGTCATCGTGCCCTTGATGTTGAGGCCGTAGATCGAGCTGCTCCAGTCGATCGCGCGGACGGCCTTCGGATCGCTGAAGAGGATGTAGTTTCCTGCGTCGGTCGACTTCGTGGCGACACCGGCAGGTGCAGACGAAGCGCCGGCTGACGTGTCCTTGGTGGACGAATGCATCGGCATCGTGGCGCAGGCGGCGGTGAGGAGGAGGGAGAGAGCGATTGTGAGTTTTTTCATTGCGAACATTTCTCCTTTACACAAATGACTACTTTGTGGATTCGAGTTAATTCGCGCGCCGGCATCACGTTTGGCCTCGGGTCGCAGCTCCCCAGGTGAAGGAGGTGACGCCGGCGCGCTTTTAAAACCGTTGTTCGTTACGTCCTTCGACGCAGTGATTCGAAAATGGTTGGGTAAGGTTGCAGGAATCGTGAGGCTGTTTTCGGAACGTTCACGTTGTGAACATTTGCCCGCATCCCCGGAACGCCGATGTTCGTGTTAACGCTGCGCTGCACCAACCAGGGTTGTCTCATGCAGGAGGGAGTATCGGCCCCAGCGCGCGCGGAGTCTTTGCAGAGTTGTGGAGAATTGATGGGGGATGTGTTGCAGGAGGGTTTGTGGGCGCCTCACCGTGCGAACAGGCGAGGCGCCCGCGAGGCAGGTTCAAAGCAGATTGCGCAGTTCTTTCCCCGGTTTGAAGCGGATGGTGTTCCCGGGCGGGATCTTCACTTCGACTCCGGTCTTCGGGTTGCGTCCAATGCCCTTCTTGCGTTGTTTCACCTGAAAGACGCCGAAGCCACGGAGCTCGATTCGTTGTCCGCGTGCAAGCGCGTTGCGCAGTCCTTCGATGACTGTATCGACGGCCTGTGCGGCTTTGACGCGCGAAATGTCCGACATCTCCGCGACCTTGTTCACGATGTCCGCCTTGATCATGGTACCTCCGGACGAACGATTATAACTCCTTCACAGGTAACGACATGGGGACTCGGCCCGAACCGAGCAATGTCACGCCGGCCGCCGATCGGTAGAAGAATCGCTGCAGAACCAGAAGCGGATAGAGCGTCCAGCGATTGAGGAGGATCGCGCACCATCGAGGAAAAACGGTCTTCCAGGGCACCTCTCGAATGCCGCTGCTCGCCGTCTGCTCATCGTTGCTCTGGGAGCGAATCGAATGGCTCGTACTGCGCCGGACGAGATAGTTGCCGATGTGAAACAGCAGGTTTGCGACCGGTACGGCGACCGACCACACGGTGACTCGTTCCAGGTTGGCCGCGCGCAGCAAAGCATCGAGATCGGTGCGCTCGTAGCGGCGCAGATGACCGGAGATCTCATCTTCAAAACCCCATCGATCGCGACGTCCCGGGACGCCGATGATGACCTGACCACCCGGTCGAACCAGAGCTGCGACGGAGCTGACGAATGACGCGTCATCTTCGACGTGCTCCGCGACCATCATGCTCACCGCAACGTCGACCTTCTCGGCCGTGATGTCCCGAACGTCTGCGCAAATGAGCCGGTATCGATGATTGGCAATCTGCTTTTCAAGCGTCACCTGCGCTATGGCGACTGCATCAGCGGACGAATCGACGCCGAGACCGGTGAGGCCTTGGCGACACAGCTCGGCGGAAAGGCTGCCCGTCCCACATCCGACATCAGCGAATGTCAGCGCGTTGCGATCGAGCATGTCGAGGATGGCGGATGTCTGGCAGAACGTGCCTGGAGGATCAAGACGGATCACGTGCTTACTATAATTTGGACATGCTCCCGCGTGTCTTCTCTGACGATCCGAACTGCCTGGCGAAAACATTGGAAGCCCTTCGAACAATGGGGTGCGCCGTGGTTGAAGGTGCGATCGATGCGGAAACGTTGCAGACCGCGCGCAAGGGACTCTACGAAGGCCTCGAGTCGGTACGTGCGTCGGTTGGTGTGGAGACAATGACGCGTGCGGGAGAGCTAGGCGTGGTCCGAGCGCCGATGCTTTCGAATCCTGTCTTCTTCTCGCTGCTCGATCATCCCCGGATCATCGAAATCGTCAACGCGGCACTCTCGCCGTCTGCCATTCTTCACCTGCAAAACGGTTTCGTGCTTCCCCCCGCGCAAGCCGGTCACGAACGGCAGTTCCAGCGCAACTTTCATATGGACTTCAAGCGCGTCCTGAACGGATTCGTCTGCTCCATCAATGCGCTCATCGCGATCGACGACTTCACGGAAGAAAATGGAGCAACCATCGTTGTGCCAGGCTCGCATCAAAACGCGACCGTGCCCGATACCTCGAATGCAATCGAAGCAACCTGTGCAGCCGGTTCGGTGCTTGTATTCGATTCGACTCTCTGGCACGCGGCTGGAGACAATCGGTCGGAACATGATCGATGCGCGGTGAATCAGCAGTACACGCACTCGTACTTCAAGCCGCAACTCGATTACGTTCGTTGCCTGGGAAACGAACTCGTACTTTCACAGCGCCCGCGCGTTCAGCAGTTACTCGGTTGGTATACGCGCGTGCCCGCGAGTCTCGAAGAATACTATCAAGAGGAACGCGTTTATCGCGCGGGTCAGGGCTAGCGCGTGGAACGACATCGGATCGATCACTGGCTCAAGCTCGTCTGTCTTTTCAAGCACCGCGGCGATGCGGCCGAGGCGTGCCGCGGCGGGAAAGTGAAGATCAATGGCCAGCGCGTGAAGCCGGCCGCGGCTCTGAAGGAAGGCGACGTGGTCGAGTTTCTTGCCGACACGCATTTCCGCCGCGTCGTGGTCGTGGTTCTTCCCGAAGTGCAGGCGTCGAAGGAAGCCGCACGCACCATGTACATCGACGAGACTCCGAAGCAGGAAGTCGAAAAAAAGGAGATGGTCGTTTTTCGTGACCGCGGCGCGGGACGTCCGACGAAGAAAGAGCGGCGCGACATCGAGAAGCTGAAGCGCTAACGCTTCGAGATCCGCGCGATCTCCTCTTTCCATCCGACGATCACGTGCATGGGCGACGTGCTCGGCGTGATCTGCTGAATATCGACGAGAATGCGCCCGTCGCGTGCAACGTCGAACGCCTCGATTCCAGCCGTCGACGTGAAGAACTTCTGCGGTGGATTAGTGTCGATCGAGTTTCCAGCGATCTTCACTTTCGCGGCCCAGAGCTCTTTCTGATGTTTGAAGTAGATCTCTCCACCGTCCGGGCTCCACGCGGGACGAAGTCCGCCACTGTTCGAAACGGCGACGGCTGCGCTGTGGTGATCGAGTGGGGCCACATACACCTCGGTGCGATCCGTATCGCGCGAGGCATAGGCGATCCAGCGGCCGTCGGGCGACACACGTGCGTCGCCTTCGTCGGCAGGTGTGCGCAACCAGACTTCGGAACTGCTGTTGGAATTGGCGAAGAGAATATCGCCGAGCGTTTGCTTTCCATCATCGCCATAGAGGATCCGGCCATCCTTCAGCCAGTCCGTCGGAGACTGAAGGTCGCCAGGTGTGGTTGCAGCTTTCGGTGTTCCGCCGCCCACCGGCAGCGTGAAGACGTAAGGAGCAGCGCTCGGATCCGAGCTGAACGCGATCGCTGTTCCATCCGGCGACCAGATGGGATCGTCATAGTCGTGATCGCCGTACGTCAGTCGAGTCATCGTCTGCCGGTGCAGATCGGCGCTCCAGATATCCCCCATGAACGTTCGTCCATCATCGACGGCGAGCACGGCGTAGCGACCATCCGGCGAAACGCGCACGCGATTGCGATAGCGGCCGGGTGGCAGTGCTTCGCCGAGGTCTGCCCCATGGCGATCGATCCAATGCAGAGAGCGGATGAATGTGCCTGGGGTGTAAGCGATCGTGTCGCCTTCGGCAGCGTGGAGAGAGTGCCCGAGCGGCTTGTAGAACCAGATATTTTCCGCGAGCGGAACCGCCGCACCATCAAGGACGAGCGAGCGTTCATTGAAGTGCTGTCCGAAGAGCGTCCCATCGCGGACGTAGGTCACGTAGGGCGCGTCGTACTGTGCCAGACCGCCTTCATCGAGAACTTTTTTCGGCGCGCTTCCATCGACGCTGCCGATCCATAGACCGGTTCTGTTCGTGTTTTCGACCGTGTTGAAAAAGAAATGATTCGTGCCCCCGATCCGCGACGGGCCGATGACTTCGTATGAGCCACTCGGAATTCCGAAGAGCTTTCTCGGCTGGCCACCGTTTCCGGACACGGCGTTCAGCGCTCCGGCATAGAACTGGCTGAAGACGATCGTCCCATCTGCGAGCCAAGTTGCAGAAAGAATGTCCGGACGAACGTCGCAGATGTCCTGCATGCGGCCATCGTCGATCGAGATCGTCTTCAGTTTTCCTTTGGCGCCGAAGCCGATGTGTTTTCCGTCATAGGACCAGAATGGTGCGGTCGCCTGCTCGGTTCCATCCAGCGGTTTGGAAACGCCGGTCGCGAGATTGAGAATCCATATGCGCCGGTCCGTCTCGCGAGCGAGGAACGCCACGGATTTTCCATCAGGTGCGACCGCAAGGTTCGTGAACCCGACGTTGGATTCGAAGCGCGTGTTGGCTGGAGGTGAGACCTCGAAGCGAACCGTTTTCGACGAGCTCGAGGGGCGTCGAAATGCGAGCAGCGCGACGGCGCCGAGCGCGACGGCAATGACCCACGGCAGGGCGGCGGTCCAGGTCCGCCTCGACTTCGAAGGTAAGGTCTCGGTGCCTTCGGCGATCCAGCGCAACTCCGCAGCGACGTCGGCGGCGGACTGCCAGCGATCGTCCGCGTCCTTTGCCAGGCACCGGGTCACGAGGCGGCTCAATGCGGCCGGTGTGATCGGCTGCGTCTCGCTGATCGGCGCCGGCTGCACACTCATGATTTTCGTGATGAGGCTCGCCTGACTCTCGGCGTGAAACGCGCGGTGTCCGGTCAGCATCTCGTAGAGGACCGCGCCAAGCGCGAAGAGGTCGGTGCGTGCGTCTGCAGTTTTTCCTTCGAGCTGCTCCGGCGCCATGTAGGGCAGCGTGCCGAGCACCATGCCGTCGGTCGTGATTGGTTTGTTCGCGACCGCGGTTGGTGCATCGTGACCGACGAGCGGTGTCTCGTCGATCGCACGGCGCGCAAGGCCGAAGTCGAGCAGCTTCGGGCCGCTCTTCGTCAGCATGATGTTGCCAGGCTTCAGGTCGCGATGAATGATGCCCGTGCGATGCGCTTTGGCAAGTGCGTCGGCGATGGCGGCGCCGATCTGAATCACATCGGTGACGGGCAGCGCGCCGCGCGCGATCCGATCGGCCAGCGACTCACCCTCGATCAGCTCCATCACGAGGTACTCCGTGTCGCGGGCGCTTCCGACGTCGAAGAGGGCACAGATGTTCGGATGGTTGAGAGCAGCGACCGCGCGCGCCTCCCGCTCGAAACGGTCGCGCGCTTGCGTCGTGTTCACCGCCTTTTGCGGAAGCACCTTGATTGCGACCGTGCGATCGAGCCGTGTGTCGCGCGCGCGATAGACCTCGCCCATGCCGCCGGCGCCGAGCATCGCCGTGATCTCGTACGGACCGAGGCGCGTGCCTGGCTGGATCGTCATTTGTTCTTATCTACGCGCGACAACTGACGCTCGGCTTCTTCTTTCCATCCGATCATCACGTTGATGGGCTGCGTTGCCGGCGCGATCTGCCGCATCGTCATGAGGAGACGCCCGTCAGGCGCCGTGTCGACGGTAACGAAATCCTGGTTCCCGATGTTGTAGATGCGCTGCGGTGCGTCGAAGTCGATGTTGTCACCGTGGAGCTTCACGCCTGCGCTGAAGATGTCCGGGCCGGAGACGAAGTAGAGCTCGCGTCCGTCGCGGCTCCACGCGGGCGCTCCGCCGCCATCGGTCGAGACGCGCACGCGATCGGTGTGGTGATCGAGAGGCGCGACGTAGACCTCGTAGCGGCCCGAATCATCCGAGGTGTAGGCGACCCACTTCTGATCCGGCGAGATGCGGGGATTGTTGTCTGTTGCGGGTGTCTGCAACCATGGCGCGACGGTGCCATCGGTCGTCGTAATGAAGATGTCGGTGCCGGTTTTCGGCTGATCGGTCGAAAACAGAATTCTTCCATCCGCCAGCCAGTCCTCCGGCCGCTGGATGCGGCTCGGCTTCGTGACGGAGCGCTCCTCTCCGCCGCTGAGCGGCTGAATGAAGATCGAGGGCGGGCCATCGAGGCTTGCTGCGAAGGCGATCGAGTGGGAGTCGTGCGACCAGATCGGCCTGGTGTGATCGTGATCGCCGAATGTCATGCGTGTCAGCGACTTCTTCGTGAGATCGGCCATGTAGATGTCGCCCATGAGAACTCGCGTGTTGACGATTGCTGCGACGTAGTGCCTGCCATCTGGCGAGATGCGGCCAGCCGCGAAGCTGTTCGGAGGCAGAGCTTCGCCGAGGACGTGACCGGTTCGATCGATCCACGTCAGCGACGTCAACTGCTGCGATCCTGCCCAGACCAGTGTGTCGCCCGCAATCGAGTAATGCGCACTGCCGTTCGGCGCGTAGTACAGGACTGCATCGGCGAGCGGTACTGCAGCGCCTTCCACGTCGAGCTTTCGCTCATTGAAGCGCTGCACGAAGAGCGTTCCTTCGCGCACGAACGTCAGGAAGGGAGCCTGATACTTTGGTGTGCCGGCGTCGCTGATCAGCCTGCGGGGTTTCCCGCCATCGAGACTGCCAATCCAGATCGAGCCTTTGTTGTTTTTCTCGATCACAAGGAAGAGGAAATGGCGCGTTGCCCCAATCGCACAAGGCGCGATGGAATCGATTGCGTCCGGGACTTGCGCGACCTTGCGGGGCGTTCCGCCCGTCGCAGGGACAGCGAGGATTCCTCCGCTGGCGAGATCCTGCGAAAAGAGAATCGTTCCATCAGGAGTCCACGATGCTCTCATGCCGCCGCTGCTGACATCGCAGATGGACTGCGATGTTCCCTCGTCCAGGGCAATCTTACGGAGCTTCGATCCTGATACGAACGCGAGGGAGCGTTCGTCGGGAGACCACAAGGGCGCCTGGCTGTCCGGCGGAAGGTCGAGCTGCTTCGACGTGCCGCGCGCGAGATCGTAGAGCCACATCACGCGAGCGGTGCCGCGGTCGCGGGCGGGCACCACGAGCTTTGATCCGTCCGGCGAGATTGCGATCGACGAAGTCGAGAGACCGAAATTCAGAAATGAATGAGGGGGTGGAGGCACGCCAAAGCGGAAGGTATTCTCCGCCGGAGCAGGACGCCGGGCCAAAAGCGCACCGAGCACGATTGCGATGACCGCGCATGCCGCTGCAACGGCCCACGCCATGACAGCGCTCTTCTTCGGAGCGGCGCCCGCGGCCTCTGTTTCCTTTTCTTCGAGAAAGCGCAACTCACTGGCGACATCCGCGGCGCACTGCCAGCGCTCGTCGGGATCCTTCGCCATGCACTTCATGATCACGCGCCGCAGTTCCGACGGGACGACGGGCTGCAGCTCGACGATCGGCTGCGGTTGTTCCGTCATGATCTTGCTGATGAGACTCGCCTGACTTGCTGCGTTGAACGCGCGCTTGCCGGTGACCATCTCGTAGAGCACCGCGCCGAGCGCGAAGATGTCGGTGCGTTCATCGGCTGGACGCCCTTCGAGCTGCTCGGGCGCCATGTAGGGCAGCGTGCCGAGGATCATGCCGTCGGCGGTGATTGCCTTCTCGACGATCGTCGTCGAATCGTGTGACGACTCTTCGGCCGCCTTGCGGGCAAGCCCGAAGTCGAGGAGCTTCGGTCCGCTCTTCGTGAGAATCACGTTGCCCGGTTTGAGGTCGCGATGAACAATGCTGCTGCGATGCGCTTTCGTCAGCGCATCGGCGATGCCGGCGCCGATCCTTGCGGCGGATTCGGGTGACAACGCGCCCTTGCTCAGACGCTGCGACAGCGGCTCGCCGTCGAGCAGTTCCATGACGAGGTACTCGGTTCCATCGTGCGTGCCGACGTCGAAGAGCGTGCAGATGTTGGGGTGATTGAGCGCCGAGATTGCACGTGCTTCGCGCTCGAACCGTTCGCGCGCCATCGTGTTGGTTGCGATCTTCTGCGCGAGCGTCTTCAGTGCAACCGTGCGATCGAGTCGTGTATCGCGCGCGCGATAGACCTCGCCCATGCCGCCGGCGCCGAGAAGATCGACGATTTCGTACGGACCGAGGCGGGTGCCCGGGGTGAGTGTCACAGAGGGATTCTAGACGAGGCCGCCTGCTGCCTGCTGTCTGCGGTCTGCTGCCTGCTACGCGTTCACGAATCGCCGCATGTCGACGTTCGCCATCAAGCCGATGGCCATGAAGAACATCATCGTCGACGAGCCGCCGTAGGAGATCAGCGGCAGAGGGATGCCTGTCGTCGGCAGCACGCCGATCTGCATCGACACGTTGATCAACACGTGAAAGATGAAGAACGCGATGAGGCAGATCGAGAGAAACGTGCCGCCCCGGTCGCGCGCATTCTTTGCGAACGTCAATGCCTGAATCACCAGGAAGAGATAGAGCCCCAGCACGATGAGCACGCCGATGAAGCCCCACTCTTCGCCGAGCACCGCGAAGATGAAATCCGTGTGGCGGGCTGGAAGGAACGCGAGCTTTGCCTGCGTGCCCTGCTTGAATCCCTTGCCATGAATGCCGCCGGACCCGATTGCGATCTTCGCTTGCGTGACCTGGTATCCCGATTTGAGCGGATCTCGTTCGGGATTGAGAAAGATCATCACGCGTTCCCGCTGATAGCCTTTCAGCACTTTGAAGTAGCCGACTGGCAAGATCAAGATCGCAGCGAGAGCCATGATCGCCCAGACGCGCCAACGGATGCCGCCGAAGAACATCGCTACGCCGATGAGCGGTGCGAATGACGCGGCCGTGCCGAAGTCTGGCTGCACGAAGATCAGAAACACCGGCAGTCCGATGATGCCGAGCGCCATCGCGAACGAGCGCAGATTCAGATACGCGCGGTCATTGGAGTCGAAGAAACGCGCGAGCATCAGTGCGGTGAAGACCTTCATGAACTCGGCTGGCTGGAATTGAAAGGAGCCGATGTGGATCCACGACTTCACGTGCGCCGTCACCCTTCCCCACAACAGAAGGTAGAGCAGCATCACGTTGCCGATACCGTAGAGGATCGGAGCGATGTCGAAGAAGACGTGATAGTCGATCACCATGAAGATCACCATCAGCAGGACGCCGATGGCCATCCAGACGAGCTGGCGATGAAAGATCTTCAGACCGGGATCAGTGAAGTATGTCGCGCTGTTGATCAGTAGACAGCCGATCGCCGCGATCAGCAGCGCCGTGCCGATGAAGTTGAAGTCGACTGAAGCGAATCCGCGATCGCGGATGACCCGTGACATTAGTGGCCGATCTCCGCTCCGTTCGGTACTGGCGGCGCTTTCGGCATCTGTCCCGGTTGAGGAACATCGCCTTCCTTGATTGCCTGCAACGTCTCCGGGTTCGACAGATCGAGGCGCGCGTTTTCGAGCTGCTGAGAGAACTTGGCTTCGTAGAGCAACTTCGCGAGCGGAGCGGCATCGGTGCCGCCATGCGCACCCGCGTGCTCGACGAAGACGACGACGACCATCTGCGGCGTGGCGCCCGGCGTGCCCGGCGCATAGGAGGCGAACCAGGCGTGGTCGCGCGACATGAAGGGGAGTCCCGCGGTACTGAACCAGCCTTTTTGCGCGATGACTTGAACGGTGCCCGTCTTGCCCGCGATGTTGAGTCCCGCCACGCGCGAGTTCGAGCCGGTGCCGCCCTCTTCGTTCACGACCTTCCAGAGGCCGCTCTGCGTGTGCTCGACGTCATCATGCGAGAGCTTGAGGTGGCGCAACGCCTGGTTAGCCACCTTGTAACGCTCGATGCGGCCGTCGGGATTCGTATGTTCGATGAAGCGAACGACATGTGGTCGATAAACGGTTCCGCCGTTCGCGATCGCGGCCATCATCGTCGCGACCTGTAAGGGCGTCACGATGAGCGGCCCCTGGCCGATCGCCACGGAGATCGTTTCTGAGGGATACCACTTGCGGTGCTGTTTCTTCTCCGCCCAGGCCGTCGAAGGAACGACGCCGCCCTTCTCGCCATCGAGATCGATCTGGGTGATCTCACCGAAGCCGAGGTCGTGAGCCCACTTCGAGATTTTGTCGACACCGAGTCGGGCGCCGGTGTTGTAGAAGAAGATGTCGCACGACACCTTGAGCGCGCGTTCGACTGAGACGGCGCCATGTCCGTTCTTCTGCCAGCAGCGGAAGCGCCGTCCGTAGAACACGCCGCTGCCGCCGCAATCGAAGGTCGTCCCGGGCCCGATCGCTCCTTCCGCGAGGCCTGCTACTGCCATGACGGTCTTGAAGACGGAGCCCGGTGAGTAGAGTCCCTGAATCGAGCGATTGAGCTCGACCTTGAAGGGATTCGACGTGATCGTCTTGTAGACCTGCGGCGTGAAACGTTTCGAGTAGACGTTCGGATTGAACGCGGGAGAGGAGACCATCGCCAGCACTTCGCCCGTATTGGGGTCGAGCGCGACCGCGGATCCGACGAACTCGTTCTCGACGAAGTACTGCTCGGCGCGCCGCTGCAGTTCGAAATCGATCGTGAGATAGACGTTGTCGCCCGGCACCGCTTCCTTGCGCGCCTGTTTCACTTCCTCGAGGCGCCGGCCATGACTGTCGTACTCCCAATATTGCGCGCCATCTTTGCCGCGCAGGCCGACTTGCGTGCCGCCCATCGTGAGGTTGTCGTACATCAGCTCCACGCCGCGCTTGCCGATGAGATCTCCCTGCTTCAGCTCCTTGTGTTGCGCAAGCTCTTTCTCGCCGACTTCACCGATGAAGCCGAGGATGTGTGAAGCCATCGTGCCGTATGGGTAATTGCGGCGTTGCACAGGATTGACGGAGAGCTCAGGGAACGCGAGGTTGTGAGCTTGAATTGCAGCGACCTGCGCCATCGACAGATCTTCCGCGACGTCGAACGGATGCGAAGGAGGAAGCTGATTCCCTTTTTCGAAGCGAGCCTCGAGTTCCTGAGGCGGGACCTGCAGGACCTGCGCAAGAAACTCCATCAGCTTCGGCCTGTGCGTCGCATCGCTCTTCACGAGCGGTGTCATGACGATCCGGTCGAGCGAAAGCGAATACGCGGGCTGGTTGTCGGCGAGGGTCTTGCCGTTGCGATCCATGATGAGGCCGCGCTTTGCCGGCGACACGATTTCACGCAACGCGTTCGACTCGGAGAGGCCGCGGTACTTCTCGGCCTGTACCCCTTGCACGAACCAGAACGAGCCGGCAAGAAACACGAAGGCCGCGACAACGCCCCACATGACGGCGTTGATGCGGAAGTTGATGAATTTCTGATCATCCCGGTAGACGCGCATCTAGCGAATCACCATCCTCCGATCGCTCTTCGACTGGCCTCGATCGGTTCCTCTCGCAGGAAGAGCGTCAGCAACTGGTACACCAGCATTCCGAACAGCAGTGTGAAGATCGTCTTGATCAACAAGCCCTGTTCGAACATCTCGATCTTCTGCTTCACGAGGATGTTCACGAGGATGTAGATCACGAGCTCGTTGACGATCACGGCTCCTGCGAGGCAGGCACCGAACGCGAGCGTGCCGCGGAGCACCAGGCGTGCGTTGATCGATGCAACGGTGTAGGCGCAAACCGTGAGCGCGAACGCATGCAGGCCGAACATCGAAGCAGAGAACGCATCCTGCACGAGCCCCGCGGCGACGCCGGCGATGATCGCGCCGAAAATGTTGCCGCCCATCGCGTAATAAACGATGAGGATGATGTACGGGTTGAAGAACGCCAGCGCGTTGGGGAAGAAGCTGTCGAGCAGTGAGTGCAGCGTCAGCGCGATCAGCAGGCCGATGATGAATCGCAGCCACCTCATGGCGTGTACCTCGCGACCTGCGGCGGAATCTTGCGCGTGTGAATCACGATCACTTCTTCGATTGCGCCGAAGTCCACGGCTGGCTTCACCGCGATCGTCTTGAAGAGGTCCGTACCTTTGGTGACCTTGGTGATCGTGCCGACCGGAATGCCCTTCGGAAAGATGCCGTCGATTCCAGCGGTCGTCGCGGTATCGCCCGGAATGACGTCGGCGAGCGACGGGACTTCGGACATCTGGGCGTTGCCGCGGCCGTCGCCGCGCACGACGCCCTGTCGCCGTGTTCGATCGATCAGCGTTCCGACCGCGCAGTTGCTGTCGGTGATCAGCTGAATCTTCGACATGTCCTTCGTGGTCAGCACCACCCGGCCAATGAGACCGCCGGAGTTGACGACCGCATCGTTCACTTCGACGCCGGCGTCAGAGCCGCGGTCGATGATCAGCGATTTGAAGCGGCCCGACGTGTCGAGCATGATCGCCGTGGCGAGTGTGGTCGGCATGTCGACCTGTTCGGAGTAACCGAGGAGCGTGCGGAGGCGCCGGACGTCGCCTTCGGACTGCTGCAGGCGCAGATTCTTTGCCGTCAGCTCCGAAACCTTGTGGCGGAGATCGTTGTTCTCGTTGACGGCGCGCCGCATGTCGAGGTAGCCGTGATACATGTCGGATGTCGAGCGCCCGACCCAATTCACCGACTTCGGTACGGGCGAGAAGATCGTCATCACGGTGCGCTCGAACATGGTGCGGGTCTCGCCGACGTAGCGCGTCTGGCTGCTACGGCTCATCACGAGAAAGAGGAGGGCCAGCACGATCAGAAAAAACAGCGTCGGCCGGCTGCGGATGACGTCTTCCATGGTTTACGACGCGAAACTCAGCAGGATTGTTGCCAGAACAGTGACGAGTGACGAGTTGTGAGTGACGAGTTGCTCGCTACTCGCTACTCGCTACTCGTCACTCATCACTTCCTACTCGATCGAAATCTTTCTCAGCAAATTGAAGTCCGTCAGCATCTGCCCCGTTCCGAGCGCCACGCATGCCAGCGGATCCTCGGCCAGCGTGACCGGCAATCCCGTCTCTTCGCGCAGGCGTTTGTCGAGGTTTTTCAGCATCGAGCCGCCGCCGGCGATGATGATGCCCTTGTCCATGATGTCGGCGGAGAGCTCGGGCGGCGTGCGCTCCAGCGCGACGCGCACGGCCTCAACGATCGTGGCCACGGTTTCAGAGAGCGCCTCGCGGATCTCTTCGTCGCTGACGACGAGTGTCTTGGGAACACCTTCGACGAGATCGCGGCCTTTGATCTCCATCGTCATCTCTTCGTCGAGCGGGAAGGCGGAGCCGATCTCCATCTTGATCTGTTCCGCGGTGCGCTCGCCGATGAGCAGGTTGTACTTGCGCTTGATGTACTGAATGATCGCGTCATCCATCTCGTTGCCGGCGACGCGCACGGAGCGCGAGTAGACGATGCCGGCGAGCGAGATGACGGCGACGTCGGTCGTGCCGCCGCCGATGTCGACGATCATGTTGCCGGTCGGATCAGTAATGGGGAGACCGGCCCCGATCGCGGCTGCCATCGCCTGTTCGATCAGGTAGACCTCGGTCGCGCCAGCTCGAAGCGCGGAGTCGCGGACCGCGCGCTTTTCGACCTGCGTGATCTCGGAGGGAACGGAGATGACGATGCGCGGCTTGACGAAATGTTTGCGGCCGTGCGCCTTCTTGATGAAGTAGCTGATCATCTTCTCCGTCACTTCGAAGTCGGCGATGACGCCGTCTTTCATGGGACGGATGGCGACGATGTTGCCCGGCGTGCGGCCGAGCATTTCCTTCGCCTCTTTGCCGACCGCTTCGACGTTGTTGTTGATCTTGTTGACGGCGACGATGGAAGGTTCACGAACGACGATGCCTTTGTTCTTGGCGTAGACGAGCGTGTTAGCGGTGCCAAGGTCGATCGCCAGGTCGTTCGAAAACATCGACAACAATGATTTGACTGCCATTTTGCTGAGTTGAGTCCTTTACCAGAGGATTGTTTCGAGGTCGAGCTTGCCGCGGTGCAAAAGACTTGCCCCGGGTATGCGGGTGCGCTGTGGTGCGGGTGACTATTCTTCGCTAACGATGACTGTTTGTGATTTTACCGTGGGGTTGCCCGAAGGATCGACCGCTTTGACGATCACGTCGTTACGACCAACCTTACCGAGCGTAACAAGCTTCTTGAAGTGACCGTTGGATTCGACCTCGACCTCTTCTCCATTGATGAACACGCTCGCGCCAGGTTCAGTGGTGCCTTCAATGAAGTAGTTCGTCGAGCCGATCGAGAACGGTGGATTCAGATTGAGTACCGGCGGTGTCGTGTCGCCACCCGGAATTGGTCCCTTGGGACCCTTGTCGCCGCCGCTCGCTCGGAATCTGCGGAACGCCGAGAACGGACCCACGTCTCCGTCAGGGCCGATCGACGCCACGCGCCAGTAGAACGTTCCTTCCTGAGTCACGCGCGCCACCGCTTGCGGCTTCGATCGCCGCGCATTGATTTCGAGTGTCGAGAAGAGGCGCGAACGCGAGACCTCGAGTTGATACGCCGCCGCGCCCGGAACCGCCTCCCAGCCGAAATCGATGCGTGCGTCGTTCGACATTTGGAACACCTGGCTGTCGCCAGGTCCAAGCAGCGCGGGTGGTGCGAGTGTTTTCTTCACCGCGGAGATCGTGCCCTGCGGTGTCGCCGTGACCTTCTCCCCGCCAGCGAGCTTGATCGCCTCGCCGCCCGCGGTCGACGTGACGGCGGCTGTGCCCTTCATCGTGAGAACGGCAGTCGCGTTCTGCTTGTCGACGCCGATCTGCGTCGTCGAGGCCGAATCGACGATGACCTGACTTCCGGGCGTGCGAATGGTCGACTGATCATCCGTCGTCGCAACTTCGACCGGACCAGCTTTCAGCTCCACGCCGTTCGTTTTCTTCGACTGTCCTGGTGCGATCTGAGCGTAGATCTCGAGGAGTGCGCTCGGCCCCATCGTGTAGACGGAGTTGTTGGCGAACATGAGCTCGGCAGATGCTCCGTCCGCAGTTTTCACCCAGTCGCCATTCATTAGAGGTGTACGAAGATCCGCCGATTTCCAATCGCTGGTCGAGCTCTTCTGCACCTGCACGTCGCCTTCGACGGTGAGGAAGCGCGCGTCGTTCTCGTCGCCGGTACCTCCGATCCTGCTGATCGTTTGCGACTCGATCGCTGCGCTTTGGGCTTCGGGATACTTCGTCGCGTTGAACAAGGTGTTTGCTTCGTCGAGCTTTTTCTGCGCGCGGTCGAACTCGGCCTTGTGGGTGGCGAAGTCTTTGGATGATGCGAGATTGTTCAACGCCTGCCGCGCGTCCGTGATGGCGGCCTCGGCCAGCGTCTTCGGATTTCCGCGCTGATTCGTCCAGAACCAATAGGCTCCGCCACCGATCAGTAACAGAAGGACGACGAGTCCGATCTGCTTGAGCCGATCGATCGAAATCAGATACCAGTCGATGCTTTCGTTACCGGTAGCTGCCGGAGTCTTCTTTTTAGCCATCCTCTGAAGAACAAAGCCGTTATAGCACAACGAGACAGCAGACAGCAGGCAGCTGACAGCAGGGATGGCGTTGCGGTGACTCCTCCTGCTGTCTGCTGTCTGCTACCTGCTGGCTGCTGCGTTTGCAGTTTCCTGGAAGTAACGAGTACACTGCCGCGTTTTTTCGAAACACCTCGAACTTCCTCGAAAGGTCGTCTTTTCCATGCTCAAAGTAATGCGCGACAGCTTCCACCAGCTGAAGTGGATTCTCCTCGCGGTGGTCGCCGCGTTCATCATCGGCTTCGTTTTCATCGACATGGGCCTCGGCGGCGCTCGCAGCGGCCAGGAGAGCGAGCGTGCGTACGCAGCTCGCGTGAATGGCTCGACGATTTCGTATCGCGAGTACCAGCGTGCGCTCTACAACATCACCGAGCGCTACAAGCAGATGTATGGTCAGCAGCTCGGTGAAGACCAGCTGCAGGCGATGGGGCTGCAGAAGCAGGTGCTCGACATGCTCGTCGATCAGCGGCTGCTTCTACAGGAAGCTGATCGCCTTCATCTGACTGCGTCGCAGGAGGAGCTTCGCAAGAAGATCCTCGAGAATCCCACGCTCAATCCGGGCGGCAAGTTCGTCGGCAGCGAGTTGTACTCGCAGTACGTGCGCATGATGAACTACAACGATCCGGCCGAGTTCGAAGAGGACCTCTCGCGCGAGATCACGCTTTCGAAGATGCAGTCGGCGATGACCGACTCCGTCGTCATCTCGCCGAAGGCGGCCGAGGCGGAGTACCGCCGCGTGAGCGAGAACGCGAAGATCCGTTACGTGCTCTATCCCGCGCTGCGCGAGATGGGCGGTGTCGCGGTGACCGACGCCGACGTCACCGCTTACTACAACGCGAACAGCAAGAAGTACGTTCACTCCGAACAGCGTGAGCTGCGATACCTCATCGCGGATTACACGAAGCTCCGTTCAATGATTCAGCCCTCGGAGCAGCAATTGCGCGACAAATACGAAGCGCAGAAGGCGGACTTCACGAATCCACCGTCCGTGCACGTGCTCCACCTCCTCATCAAGGTCGCTCCGACAGCAACTCCGGAGCAGGATGCTGCAGCAAAGGCGAAGGCCGAAGGACTCGTTGCCCAGCTGAAGGCTGGCGGCGATTTCGCTGCGCTGGCCAAGGCCAATTCGCAGGATCCGTCATCGGCCAGCAATGGTGGCGACATGGGCTGGTTCAATCAGGGACAGATGGTCGACGCGTTCGATCAGAAGGTCTTCTCCGCTCCGCTCAACTCGATCGAGATGGTGCGTACGCCGGAGTATGGCTACCACATCGTCAAAGTGCTCGACCGCAAGCCGGCAGGCGTGAAGTCGTTCGAAGAAGTGCGCGCACAGATCGCGCAGCAACTCGCTGACCAGCTGTCGAAGGATCAGGCCCGCGATGCGATCGCCAAGGTTGCACAACAGGTTCGCGACACGCATCCGAAGACGGCCGATGATTTTTCGAAACTCGCGAACGACAAGGTCGCGTCGAACGATACCAAATGGTTCCAGAAATCGGACTCGGTCCCGAGCCTTGGCTACAACACGGTCGTCAGCCAGTGGGCGTTTCAGGCGAAGCCCAACGACACGAGTGATGTGATCGGTACCTCCCGCGGCCCTGCGATCTTCTTCCTGGCCGGCGTTCGTCCCGGCGCCGTCAGCGCACTCGAAGAAGTGAAGGATAAGGTCGCGATGGATGCGCGTAACGACAAGGCTATGGAGCTCGCGAAGCAGAAGCTTCAGGCCGCCATGGCGGGTGCGGCGAACATCGACGCAGTCGGAGCGAAGGTTGGTGTTCCGGCAGCGGACACGACGGTGCAGCGGCAGGGCGTGGCCATCGGAATCCAGGGCGACACGTCGACGCTGCTCGAAGCGGCGATGAACGCCAACGTCGGCGAGGTGAAGGGCCCTGTCGTCACCGGCACCGGCGTGATTGCCTTCCAGGTCACGGAGCAAAAGAAGGCGACGCCTCAGGAGCTCGAATCGAATCGTCAGTCGTATGCCGATCAGCTCCGCAATCAGCAGGCACACAGCCTCCGTCAGTCGCTGCTGCAGCGTCTGCGGAAGACGGCAAAGATCGACGTCAACGACAAGCTGCTCGCTACGGCGCAGAAGGGCGCCTGACGCGGTGAGTGAGATCGCGCCGAAGTGGAACGAGCCGGCGATCCGCGTGCTGATGATGCCGCGGGACACGAATGCGCACGGCACCATCTTCGGCGGCGTGATCCTCTCCTACATCGACCAGGCCGGCGCGATCGAAGCGCGCCGGCAGGGGCTGCAGTTCATGGTCACTGTCTCGATGGACAAGGTCGTGTTTCACGAGCCGGTCTTCGTCGGTGATCTCGTCAGCTTCTGGACAGAGACGCTCCGCATTGGCAATACCTCGATCACGACGAAGGTCGTGGTCGAGGTCATTCGCGGCGGCAGCGAGCACAAGACCGTCACTGAGGCACAGGTGGTCTACGTGAATCTCGGTGAGGATCGCAGGCCGAAACCGATCAAGGCGAGTGACGAGTGACGGTCAATGCGTCGCCTGTCCTACACCTTCTCGCGCGCGTTCCTCATCTTCGCCAACCGTTCGCGAATCTCGCGTTCGAAGCCGGCATCTTTCGGCTCGTAGAACCTGCGTCCGGCAAGCGATTCAGGTAGGCACTCCATCTTCGCCGTCTGTTCGTCGAAATCGTGTGCGTACTGATAATCGCGGCCGTAGCCGAGCTCCTTCATCAATTTCGTCGGCGCATTGCGGATGTGCAGCGGTACCGGCGGATTGTCGCCCTGTCGTACTTCTCGCACTGCTTCTCCGTATCCGATGTACGCGGCGTTCGACTTGGGTGCAGCGGATAGATAGGCGACCAGCTGCGCGAGTGCGACACCCGCCTCCGGCATGCCGAGGAAGTGAACGGTCTGCTGAACGGCAATGGCAAATACGAGCGCCTGCGGATCCGCGTTGCCGATGTCTTCCGATGCGGCACGCACCAGCCGTCGTGCGAGATACATCGGATCCTCGCCGCCTTCGAGCATGCGCACGAGCCAGTAGATCGCGGCGTCGGCATCGCCGTTGCGCAGCGACTTGTGCAGCGCGGAGATGATGTTGTAGTGCTCGTCGCCCGCCTTGTCGTACATCAGCGAGCGGCGCTGGAGAATCGTCTTCGCGGTGTCGACACTGATCGGTGAGTCGCTCTTCGATGCTGTCTCCACGATCAATTGCAGTGAGTTGAGCGCCTGGCGCGCGTCGCCCGCGCTCGTCGCCGCGATGAAGTCGAGAGCGGGTTCGGTGATCTCGATTCCATAGCGGCCTACCGTGCGATCACGCGTGGCACGCTTGAGAATCGTCATGACCTCGGTTCGATCCAACGGCGGAATGACGACGACCTTGCTGCGCGAGAGGAGTGCCGAGTTCACCTCGAACGACGGATTCTCGGTGGTCGCTCCGATGAGGATGATGTCGCCCGCCTCGACGTACGGCAGAAACGCATCCTGCTGCGCTTTGTTGAAGCGATGGATCTCGTCGATGAAAACGATCGTCTTCGTGCCGCGCGCGTGACGCATACGCCGCGCGTCTTCCATCAGCGCTTTGATGTCCTTGATCGAGCTCGAGGTGGCAGAGAACGTAACGAATTGCGCGCGTGTCGTCTTGGCGATGATGCGCGCCAGCGTCGTCTTTCCCGAGCCGGGCGGTCCCCAGAAAATCATCGACGGGATGCGGTCTGTCTCGATTGCGTTGCGCAGAAAACGGCCGGGTGCGAGAAGCTCGCTGAGTCCGACGACCTCCTCGAGCGTTTTCGGGCGAACACGCTCCGGCAGCGGCGCATCCTTGGGCGTCGATGGCTCCGGAGGGGTCGTGTCGAACAGGGTCATGGACAGAGTAGTGAGAAGTCGAGATTGCCGCCGCTGATCACGACGGCCACCGGACCTTTCGGTTGGATCTTTCCCGCAAAGAGCGCCGCGAGTCCGAGGGCGCCGGTTGGTTCGATGACGAGCTTCGTGCGATACATCGCCCACTTCGTCGTCTCGAGGAGGATCTCGTCATTCACGCTCACCACGTCGCGCACCCGCTCGCGGATGATTGCGAAGTTGCGGCTGCCGATCGCAAGTGTGCGCGCGCCATCGGCGATCGTTTTCGGCGGATCGATCGTGACGATTGCACCGCTTTTGAACGAGCGCTCGCCATCGTTTCCCGCTTCAGGCTCCACGCCGTAGACGGCGATGCCGGACTTGAGCGACGTGGACGAGAGCGCCGTACCGGACAGCAAACCGCCTCCGCCCAGCGGCGTGATGATCGTGTTCACCTCCGGCCACTCGTCGACGATCTCCATTCCAACGGTTGCTGCACCGCTGATGATGCGCGCGTCATCGAAGGGAGGAATCACGGCCGCGCCGCTCTTTTCCGCGATCTCGCGCGCGATGGTGTCGCGCGTTGCCGACGTGACACCAGCAGTGACGACCGTGGCGCCGTAACCCTCGGTGGCCTGGACTTTCGTCGCGACGGAGCCTTCCGGCATCACGATCGTGGCGGGTATTCCGAGCAGCCGCGCGGCGAGAGCCACCCCCTGCGCGTGATTGCCGGACGAGAATGCCACGACGCCGCGGCGCCGCTGCTCATCACTTAATTGCAGGAGCGCGTTCATCGCGCCTCGGATCTTGAACGAGCCGGCGCGCTGCAGATTTTCGCACTTGATCCGCACCTCAACCCCTGCGCGCTCAGAGAGAGCACGGCTGGAAAGAAGCGGCGTACGATGGATGTATGGGGAGATTCGGGAGGCGGCGTCACGGACGTCCTGGAGGGTCAGGGTGACGTCCGGGGATACCGTGATATTTGAAGAGGTCACCCGCGTTAGTATAAACTCGCACAAACCAAAGCGGACGGGCGCTTTGCGTCGTCCGGCGACGACTGGAAAAGCCACGTACCAAGGTCATCATGGGGTTGGAGGTTGGGGTTATGTGGAGATGGGTTACCACCCGCGGCCTGGTTCTCACTGCAGTCCTCTCGCTGTTTGCGCCGGGGCTTACCGCGCAGTCTACGGACGTCATCGCGTCCCTCGATAGCCCCGACCCGGGTGTCGTACAGTCCGGCGAGATTCTGATCAAGGGTTGGGCGATTCCGCCGACGAACTCGAATATCACGAAGATCGAGCTCTACGTCGACGATGTGTACCAATACCAGACGAATCGCAACCTTCCGCGAATCGACATCGTGGAAGCGTTCCCGAACTATCCGGGGATTCAACAGATCGCACCGGGATTCATGACCGGGTTCAATGCGGCTCGCTTCTCGAACGGAGCGCACACTGTCGAGGTCTTGATCTATACGGCGGACAACCGGGTCTTTCCACTCGGACGGCGCACGATCACGATCGACAACACGCTGAACCAGCAGCCGTTCGGTACGGTCGACCTTCCGGGCATCGGCGCGGCGTACAACGCCAGCAGTTCGTTCCCGGTCCTCGGCTGGGCGCTGGACACGGATGGCATTCAACGTGTCGATGTGCAGATCGACGACGGCAGCACGCAGCCGGTGATGTACGGCGATGCGCGGCCTGATGTTGCGGTCGCCTTTCCGGACCTGCCGATTGCGCTCTACAGCGGCTTCATCGCCAACATCGACACGACGCGCATTCCGGATGGCGTCCACCAGCTCACTGTGTATGCAATCGATCGTCAGGGTCTGCGTCGTCAGCTCGGCCGCCGCACCATCCAGATTCTCAATAGCGAGAACACGACGAAGCCGTTCGGAGTCATCGACGAGCCAAAGCGTGACGCTGAGCTCTTCGGCAGCCGCTGCGGACAGACTCCGGTCGTCTCGCCGATTCCTCTGAATCCGCAGGCGCACATCACACCTATTCGTGGCTGGGCTCTCGATCTGGCTCCTCGCGCGGATGTCGGCCGCGTCTCGTACGTCGAGCTGCAGATCGATGGCGTGCGCTGGATCTCGACCGATGACTGCTTCTACTTCGCACAATTCGGCGCCTATGCGAACTGCTACGGCCTGCCGCGTTATGACGTCGAGCGTTTCTATCCGAACTATCCCGACGCGCCGCGCTCCGGCTTCATGTTCACGCTCGATGTCGGCGCGCTGCTCGCGCTCGGTGTGCCTCCAGGCCACCACGTGCTGAAGGTTCGCGTTGGCGATCAGCAGGGCAATGTCTCTGAGATTCCGAGCCGCGATGGACTCCCGGTCTTCTTCAAGTGCGCCGGCGATGAGTCTCCGTCCGCAGCCTTCGGATTCATCGACATTCCGGCTCCGTACGACTACATGAAGGGAACAGTGACGTTCCAGGGCTGGGCGCTCACGGATGCCACTCCCGTCAATGCGGTTGTGATCACCATCGATGGTGACCGGTACGGAACCGCGCAGTATGGTTTCCCGCGCTCGGACGTTGCGCTCCAATATCCACACATCTTCAACAGCGGTCTGTCGGGCTGGCGTTTCACGATGGATACGACGAAGCTGACGAACGGCCGTCACCGCCTCACCGTCAACGCACAAGATGGCTTCGGCGGCATTTTCGTGATCGGCTCGGAAGACTTCTACACGAACAACCCGCAATAGCTCCTGATCCAGGCACTCTCTCCCCGCCCTGGCGGGGAGAGAGTGCCGAAGGCGGATGAGGGCCGCGTTATCGGCCCACCTTCACCAATAACGACTGCGGCACGATCGTGATTACGAGCGGCGTCGTCATCTCGAACAACTCTCCATCGATTCCGACGCGCAACTCTTTGCGCGACTGCACGCGCATCCGCAGCGTGCGAAACGAACGGAAGCCCGGCGTCTCGTGCACGCGGCCGGCGAGATAGTGACCGGCAAATCGCATCAGCGCGACGCGTCCGATGTGCGGCAGCCAGTACACGGACAATCGCCCCTCGGTCATCCGCTCGCGCGGCGCTTCGACTCCGATGCGTGACAGGTCGTAACGGTTGTTCGACACCATGAAGACGTGCGTGCGAATGACTTCCTGATGATGCTCGGTCTCGATGGTGAGCGTCACGTGGGGATACTTGCGAAAGGTCGCATACATCCCCCACAGCCGCGCCTTCCACCGGGGATAGTCCCTGCCGCGTTCTTCGCGGCGCGCCACCAGTTCCGGGTAGAGTCCCATCGACAAGTTGTTGACGAAATAGCGATCGTTCGCGCGTGCCGTGTCGATCTGTTGCGACGCACTTCCCAGTGCGATCTCCAGCGCCTGCCGCCAGTCGAGCGGGATACCGAGGTCGCGCGCGAAGTGGTTGTAGGTGCCGATGGGAATCACGCCGAGCGCTGCGTCCGTGTTGACCAGCGGCTGCACCACATGATTGATCGTGCCGTCGCCCCCCGCGGCGATGAACAACCTCTGTCCTGCAGCAATCCGTTCGCGAATCAGCGAGGGAATCCTGGTGTCGCTGCCGATGCGAATGACGTCGAGCCCGGCATCTGCTGCTTCGGCCAGCAATGCACTCGCCTCGGCCTCCGGCATCCGGATGCCGGCAGAGGTGTTGAAGAACAGCAACCCTTTTTGTTTCGGCAATTTTCGTCTCCGCGAACGGCGTTCGGGGGATTTGATGAAACGACTGCTGTTGTCTCTCCTCGTTCTGACGCTGCTGGTCTTTTCTGCCAGTGCAGCCGAAGCCCCTAAAGAATGCTCGCTTTGTACTGGAGCTGTCAGTGATCTGACGCTCATACCAGCAACGCCGGTGCCGTTGCTCGTCCGCATCGGCGAGAACGATCTGGCGAAGGCAGGATCGGCGCTCGACGCGTTGTCTGCGGAGCAGCGGGGGGAAACGACCGTCATTGTCTCCTATGCTCTCGACAAGACCGCCGATTCGCTGCAGGAAGTCGAGCGGCACACGAAGCTGATCGTCGAGTGGGCGCGCACGCGCGGACCGTTCCAGTCATTCGGGGTGACGCTCGATGCGCCGACGACCGAAGTCGCTGCTTATGCGATCAAGCGTCTGGCCGTGAGTGCGCAGGGCTTGAATGTCGCGGATCGCATCGTGGTCGACGGACAACCCGTCGAGGCAGCTTCCGCTTACTTCGACGAGATCCTCGTCGATGCGGCGAAGGTTGCCGACACGATGAAGTGGGTGGCAGAGAAGGATCCATCGAAGAAGATCGTCGCGACGGTTACGCCACAGTCTCCGAATACATTTTTCGATGTCGCACAGACATTCGCTGCCGGTGCAACGCGCGCGTACCTCGCCGGGACTGCGGACGTCCCGGCCCTCGTGAACTTCAATCGCATGTTCGCCGGAGACTGGGCGTACGACTCCACAGCGCAGACGACCGTGCTCGATGCGAAGGGCAACACGATTGCCATGCCGGTGCTGACATTCGTCCGCGGCGAAGATCTGCGCACGATCGTCGTGCCGCGCGGAGACGCGGCCGGTGCATCGATCGTCTCGTTGCCGACCGATCGCTACGAGCGTCCGCGGCGCGTCGACGTTGCCGGCGAGCGTGACATCACCGATACCGGTCGCAAGGGCGGACATCTCCTCATCGGTGTTCAAGCCGTCCGTGCACCTTTCGCCATCACGGCGGAGCATGCAGAAAAACCGCAGAAGAATGTGACGAAGGAGTCGCTCGAGATCGCGACGCAGCGCGGCATCACGGTCGAGGAGATCATCCGCAATCACCAGGCGTATCGCAGCTATCTCGAAACGATCCAGCCGCGCTACATCGCGCGCAATACGACGAAGCTCCGCTTCGAGATGACGGGCGGCGAAGCGATCGAGGCGACGATCGCCGGCGACTTCTTCTCCGAGCCGAAAGGCATCACCGACTGGGTCTGGCAGGACTTCTTCATCAATGGCGTCCGCTGGAAGTACGGTCGTATTCCGGAACTCCCGATCATTCAGCCGGAGAAGGTGGCGCAGCTTCCGCTCGACATTCACCTCACGAATGAGTATCGCTATCAGCTCGTTCGCGAAACGGACGTCGATGGTTATCACACCTACGAAGTCCGCTTCGAGCCGCCGCAGAACGCGCCGGAGTCGCTGCCGCTCTATCGCGGCACGGTGTGGATCGATACGAAGAGCTGGGCCCGCGTGCGCCTCTCGATGGTGCAGCTCAATCTGACGGGCGAAGTGTTGTCGAACGAAGAGCAGGTCGTCTTCCAGCCCTTCGACAAGGAAACGAATGCTCCGTTGACGTCAGCCGAGGCCGGGAAGCGCGATCCGCATTCGATCTACTGGTTACCGCGCGAAGTCGACGCGGAGCAGGTGGTGTCCGCGGCAGGACGTGCAACGCCAGTCCTGCGCTTCACGACGTTCTCCGACTTTCGGATCAACACTCCGGAGTTCGCGTCGTTGCACGCGCAGGCCTCGGCCTCCGACGCGCGCATGATCCGCGAGACGAGCGCCGGAATGAAGTATCTGGAGAAAACCGGCAGCGGCGAGCGTGTCGTGAAGGAAGGCTTCGATACCTCGCGCACCTTTCTTCTCGGCGGCATCCATCACGACTCGGGGCTCGAGTTTCCCGTCGTCCCACTCGGCGGCATCGACTACTTCAACTTCAACCTCGCTCATCGCGGGATTCAGACCAACGTATTTTTCGCGGGCATTCTCGTCGCGGCCAACGCGACGAATCCCAATGTCGCGAACACGCGGACGAATGTCGGCGCCGATTTCTTCGGCATCGCGCTGCCGACGACGAACTCGATCTATCGCAACGGCATCGAGCAGAAGGGCGAAGCGGTGCGTTCGCTGCCGACGAACCTGACGCTGCGCGCGGGACATCCGTTTCTCGATTTCGGCAAGGTCGACGTTTCGTTCGGCATCTCGCATCGCTTCTTCCGCAAGGCCGACGATACCGATGCGAACTTCGTGATTCCGTCGAGCACGTTCGAGCTGACGCCTCACATCGACGGGCAGTACGCACGCTGGGGCTACACGGTCACCGGCTTCTACGACTACACGCACCGGACCTCGTGGAAGCCGTGGGGCAACCTCGCGGAATACGACTCGTCGCAGCAGAACTATTCGAACTTCGGTGTCTCGCTGGCGAAGAGCTTCTATCTTCCGAAGTTCCAGCGAATCTCGGTCGACCTGCACTATCTCGATGGTCAACACCTTGACCGTTTCTCGAAGTACGAGCTCGGCTTCTTCGGCTCGCAGCGCATTCACGGAATCCGCTCAGGCTCGGTTCGCGCGGAGAAGGCAGCGATTGGCCATCTGTCCTACGGCTTCGTCTTCTCGGAGCAGTTCCGTCTCGAGGCGTTCTATGACCACGGTTTGATCACCGACCGCACCGCCGGCTACTCGCGCGAGCCCTTCCAGGGCCTCGGCATCGCCGGTCAGACGGTCGGCCCCTACGGCACGCTGCTGCGTCTCGACATCGGAAAGACCATTGGACGAAATGCGCAGGACGGGTTCGTGGCGAACGTGGTGTTTTTGAAGTTGTTCTGACGATGGTCGCGCGGGCTCGCGGAACCCGCGTATCCGCGCAACCCTATATAATCCGCCTCCTTTATGCCAACCATCAGAATCAAAGAGCTCCCTCAGCATGTCGGCGAGAAAGTTACGATCGACGGCTGGCTGTACAACAAGCGCACTTCGGGCAAGCTGCAATTTCCGATCATTCGCGATGGCAGCGGTTACCTGCAATGCGTCGTCTTCAAGAAGGAAGTGAGTCCCGAGACCTGGGATGCTTCTGATCGTGCGACGCAGGAGTCGTCGGTGCGTGTGACGGGAACAGTGCGGGCGGAAGAGCGCGCGCCGGGCGGCGTCGAGTTGGGCGTCGAGTCCTTCGAGATCCTCGGCTTCGCGCAGGACTATCCGATCACGCCAAAGGAGCACGGCACCGCGTTCCTGATGGACGTGCGCCATCTCTGGCTGCGCTCGAAGAATCAGCACGCGATTTTGCGCATCCGCAATGAAGTCGAGAAGTCGATTCGCGACTTCTTCTACGACCGCGACTTCGTGCTCATCGACTCGCCGATCCTCACTGCGAACGCAGCGGAAGGAACGTCGACACTGTTCGAGACGGATTACTTCGGTGAGAAGGCGTTTCTCTCGCAATCGGGTCAGCTCTATCTCGAGCCCGCGGCGGCATCGTTCGGACGCGTCTACTGCTTCGGTCCGACCTTCCGCGCGGAGAAGTCGAAGACGCGCCGCCATCTGATGGAGTTCTGGATGGTGGAGCCCGAAGTCGCATTTCTGGAGTTCGACGGACTGCAGGAGCTCGCGGAAGAATTCGTCGAGTACCTCGTCCATCGGGCGATGGATCGCTGCGCGGAAGAGTTGAAGGTTCTCGAGCGCGATCTGACGAAGCTCGAGAATGTGAAGCGTCCATTCCCCCGCATCACATATCGCGATGCGATCGAGCTGCTGAAGTCCAAGGGTATGGAGGCGAACTTCGGCGACGACATCGGCGGCGATGAAGAGACGGTGATCGCCAATTCGTTCAACGCGCCGGTCATCATCACGCGTTATCCGGCTGCGATCAAAGCGTTCTACATGCAGCCCGCGCCGGAAGACGAATCGCTCGCACTCGGCATGGACATGATCGCGCCCGAGGGTTATGGCGAGATCATCGGCGGCTCGCAGCGCATTCACGATCATGACCTGCTGCTCAAGCGGATTCAGGAGCATGGACTGCCGGTCGACAAGTTCCAGTGGTATCTCGACACGCGCAAGTTCGGCACGTTCCCGCACTCCGGGTTCGGGATGGGCATCGAGCGATGCGTGGCGTGGATCAGCGGCGTGCCGCATCTCCGCGAGACGATTCCGTATCCGCGAATGCTGAACCGGATTTACCCGTAATGGTTGCGCGGGCACGCGGTCACGAGGGGATGCGGTGAGCGAGACGATGGACGACCGCGAGCCCGCGCAACCGCGCAACCGCGCGACCCTGAGAATCATCCCTCTCGGCGGTCTCGGTGAGATCGGGATGAACTTCATGGTCTACGAGTACGGCGGCGATTCGATCGTCGTCGACTGCGGAATGATGTTTCCCGACGCCGCTACGCTTGGTGTCGACGTCATCGTTCCCGACATGTCGTATCTCTTCGAGCGCGCCGACAGCGTCCGCGGAGTTTTTCTCACGCACGGACACGAAGATCACATTGGTGCGGTGCCCTTTCTCGTCGAGCGGCTCAAGGTGCCGGTGTACGGGATGCCGCTCGCGCTCGGCTTCGTCGAGGACAAGCTCGAAGAATTCGGGGTCGACGCGGATCTGCATCCGATTCAGCCGCGCGATGTGATCGAGGCCGGTGTCTTCCGTGTCGAGGCGATTCGCGTGACGCACTCGATCGTCGATGCGCTCGGCTTCGCGATCACGACGGACGCCGGCACGATCATCCACACTGGCGACTTCAAGATCGATCACACACCGGTCGATGCGAAAACGACGGATCTCGCACGCTTTGCCGAATACGGCGAGCGTGGCGTGCTCGCGCTCATGAGCGACTCCACGAATGCGCTCGTCCCGGGACACTGTCCGTCGGAGAAAACCGTCGGCTCCGCACTCGAGCGCGTGTTCAGCGAGGCGCGCGGGCGCATCATCGTGACGACGTTTGCCTCGCACATCCATCGTGTGCAGCAGGTCATCGATCTGGCGCGCAAGCACAATCGAAAAATCGTGCTCGCCGGCCGCTCGCTGGTCGACAACACGGAGACCGCGGAGCGTCTCGGCTATCTTCGCTTTCCGCGTGAGCAGCGCGGTGCGAATCGAGAGCTCGCGCCGAATGAGACCGTGATCCTGACGACGGGCACGCAGGGTGAGCCGGCCTCGGCGCTCTCGCGCATGTCGGTGGGTGAGCACCGGCAGGTCGACATCCAGCGCGGCGACATCGTCGTCATTTCCGCGCGGACGATTCCCGGCAATGAACGTGCAGTGAGTCACGTCATCGACAATCTCTATCGCCGCGGCGCGGAAGTGATTTCACATGAGCGGCCGGACGTGCATGTCTCCGGACACGCGTGTCAGGAGGAGCTGAAGCTGATGCTCAACCTCACGCGTCCGAAGTTCTTCATTCCGATTCACGGCACGCTGCGCCACCTCATTCATCACGCGCGGCTCGCGCAGGAGACAGGCGTCCCGCACGGCGCGGTCGTCACCAACGGACAGGTCATCGAGATCGAAGGCGAAGAGCTGCGCGTGCTCGAAGAGCGCGTGACGAATGGCAAGGTTTTCATCGATGCCGAGGCGGAGGAAGTGCCGGAGATCGTGGTACGCGATCGGCAGCATCTGGCCGAGGATGGCTTTGTCATCGTCGTTGCGGCGGTCGATTCGAATGGCCGTCTCATTCGCGAGGCGGAGATCATTACGCGCGGACTCGTGCACGTCGACGAGAGTCAGGATGTGCTCGACGAAGTGCGCGCGCTGCTCGGACAAATCTTCACGACGAGTCCTGCCGACGAGTTGCGCGACTCCGATCTGCTGCAGGAGAAGATGCGCGCCGCGCTCAAGCGCTATTTCAGAAAGACGATGGGTCGCCGGCCGTTGATTCTGCCGGTGATCTGGGAAATGTGAGGAGGCGAAATTGAAAATTGAAAATCGAAAATTGAAAACGGACCGCCCGCCATTTTCAATTTTCAATTTTCAATTTTCAATTCGCTCATAAGGAGAGCGAACGTTGAACGTCATCGAAGCGGTCGTGCTGGGCCTCGTGCAGGGGCTGACTGAATTCATTCCCGTCTCTTCGACCGCGCATCTCGAGATCGTTCCGGTTCTTCTCGGTTGGGGCGATCCGGGAGCCGCGGCCAGTGCCGTGATTCAGTTCGGAACGTGGATCGCTGCCGTCATCTATTTCTTCGGCGACATCGTTCGGCTCGTCACCGGCTTCTTCAAGGGACTCATCTCGCGGAGGCCGCTTGCGGATGTCGATTCACGCGAGTCGTGGCTCGTCATCATCGGCACAATCCCCATCGTCGTCCTCGGACTGCTTCTGAAGAAGCACATCGAGTCGACGTTCCGCGGACTCTGGGTGATCACGGCGATGGTGATCGTCGTGGCGATCCTGATGGACCTCGCGGAGCGTTATGCGAGGCGCGAACAGCTGCGCACGTTTTCGGACATGACGATCGGCGATGGTGTCGCGATTGGACTCGGCCAGTGCCTCGCGCTGATACCAGGATCGTCACGCAGCGGCGCGACGATCATGACCGCGCTCTTTCGCAAAATCGATCGGCCGACCGCCGCGCGCTATTCGTTCCTGCTTTCGATTCCCGCGGTCGGGGGCGCCGGCTTTCTCGAGCTCTTCAAGGAACGGCATCACCTCGCGCACCTCGGATGGACTTCGATCATCATCGCGATCGTCGTGGCGTTCATCTCCGGTTATGCGTCGATCTGGTTCCTGATGCGCTATCTCCGCACGCACACCACCTACGTGTTCATCTACTACAGGTATGTGCTCGGAGTCGTGATGATCGCTCTGCTGCTCTTCGGCGCGGTGCGGTGATCGAAACCAGAAACGCTCAAATCTCCGTCATCCCGAGCGTAGTCGAGGGACCCGGGTGGGCGGGAGGCGCGCGACGTGAGTTTCGTACCACACGCCCGCCCCGGTCCCTCGACTTCGCTCGGGATGACGAGGGATCGGTTACCGAGAATTAGTCAGAGTGACCGCTGATCGGATCACTCGCTCAGCACTTGCACCTCGGGGATGTTCCGATACTTCTCCGCGTAGTCGAGTCCGTACCCGATCACGAACTGCGGCTCGATCGAGAAGCCGACGTAGTCGGCACTGAACGGAACCTTCCGCGCGGCTGGCTTGTCGAGGAACGTCGCCGTGCGCACCATCGATGCACCGCGGCTTTCGATGTAGCGGAACACTTCGCGCATCGAGAGGCCGCTGTCGATGATGTCCTCGATGATCAGCACGGCCTTGCCGTGCATGTCGAGCTGTGGTTCCTTCAGGATCGTGACGACGCCCGAGGAGTATTTCTGATTGCCGTAGCTGGAGACCTGGATGAAGTCGAGCGCGACATCGTGAGAGATGTTACGCACGAGGTCGGTGCAGAAGAACACCGCACCCTTCAACACGCAGAGAGCGATCATCTCTTTGCCGGCGAAGTCAGCTGTGATCTGCTGCCCCATTTCCGCTACACGTTTTACGATCTCTTCACGGCTAAATAACGTTGTCTGTGCCATCTATGAAAGAATCATAGCATCGCCCGTTTGGGTAGAAGGTAGACGTGTCGGTAACGGAAATCGGAGTCTTGCACGGGCGCTGGATGCGCCTCTCGGATCGCTTCAAGTCGCTCTGGACCTACCACCAGTTCGCGACGGGCGTGTATCGCAACCTGTTGCGGGAAAACGTCCCCTATCACTTTGATTTCCACAAGACCTACGAACAGATCAAGGGTGTCAGCGGCAAGCTGAACGCGACCGAAGTCGCGAATGCTGCCAATGACATCGCGCGATCGGAGGCCGTCCTCGTTCGCGCAACCGAGGTGTTGCTCCGGGCCGATGACGGCATTACGCCATCGCTCGTCCGCCGCTTCTTCGAGAAGTTGAAGCGTCAGGACGACAACATCATTCAGTACCTCATCAAGTTCTATTTGTATTCGGATGCCGTGGAAGGCGATCGCCGTGACAAGCTCGACTTCCTCTTCACCCGCCTCGGCGAAGACTTTCATGCGATGCAGGGCGAGTTCGCATCACGAGACTCGCTCGAGTTCCGGGATCGCATCGTCGCCTTGATCCATGTGTTGCGTGTATCGCCGGCGCCGGCCGACGAAGTGCTGCGAATGGTCCGGGCAATCCGCTCGATGCGCGACGAGGTTCTTTCCGCCGAGAAGTTCGACGACCTGACCGAAAAAAATCTGCTGAAGAACGCACGTACGTTCAAGCACCGCGTCGGTGATCTCTACTTTCACCCCGACGTTCTCATGTCGATCATCGAGCTCAATGTCGCTGCGAAGAATCGTTTCCTGCGCCTCTATCACGACGAGGAAGATCGCCTGCTGGAAGAGGCAGAGAAACTGATGCAGCACGGTCAGGCGATCGAGCGAAACTTCGGCGATGCGAATCCGCAGCTGGTGCAGGAGATCGCTCGCTTCCGCAACTTCAAGGAGAAGTTCGACGAGCTCCGCGCGCAGTCCAATGTGAAGCACGATGTCATCGCTCAGCTCAAGGCGAGCATGAGCGCGATCCTCACGCAACTCGAAGGGGGGATCGATGCGCCCGACGAGATCATGGAGCTTCCCCAGGAATTCATGATCGCGGCCGAGCAGAATGCGAACGTGACCGAGCGCTTCGGACACGACGAAGTGCTGCTCCGGTTCCTCATGCGCATCGCCTCGGCAGCCGACTCCATGCCTTCCGATCTTCCCGAGGAGGAGATTGCGCAGGGCGAGGTGGTGCGGGAGATGCGCCTCGAACCGTGGGAGATCACTGCGTATCACAAGCTGTTCGACAAGCGTCTTCCGGATGCCGAAGAAGACAACGAGGATCTCTCGATGCTCTTTCTGCGAGCCGCGGCGCTGCGAATCAAGATCGATGAAGAGGCGACGATCCTCGCGGCGACGATGGCCGCGGATGTGCGGCCCGATGCTGAATTGTTGTCGAAAGCGAAAACCAGTCTCGATACCGCGAAGGAGCTCGACGAAGATTTCGGCGAATTCCTGCACGAGGCGGTCTACTACGCGAATCCGAGTCTGCTGCACAAGCTGTATCGATCGCGATTTCGTCTTCTGCGCGGCTTCTCGGGGCTCTGGTTGATTTACGATCGCGCGTCATCCTGAAGTGCCGCACTGGACTCGGGATAAACTGCGGCGCCGCATGAAGATCTACCGCTATCTCGATCGCGGCGCGATCCGCGAGTCCTCCACTCCTCCCGCTGATGCCGTGATCCTGACGCCGTGCGTGCCGACGAAAATCGTCTGCATCGGACGCAACTACGCGGAACATGCGAAGGAGCTCGGGAACGAGGCGCCTTCCGAACCGATCATCTTTCTCAAGCCGCCGAGTGCGCTGCTTGCACCGTTTGGCACGATCGTCCGTCCGGCAATTTCGCAGCGTGTCGATCACGAGGCGGAGCTCGCGATCGTGATCGGCCGCCGCGCGCGCGACGTGCGTGCCGCGCAGTGGCGCGACTACGTACGCGGATTCACCTGCGCCAACGACGTGACGGCGCGCGACCTTCAGAAGAAAGACGTGCAGTTCACGCGGGGCAAGAGCTTCGACACCTTTGCGCCGATCGGACCATGCATCGAGACCGAGCTCGATGCCGCTGCGCTCGGAGTGATCGCTCGCGTGAATGGTGAGGTCCGGCAGAACGGCAATACGCGCGACATGGTTTTTCCCTGCGACTTCCTCCTGGAGTTCATTACAGCGGTGATGACGCTCGAGCCGGGCGATGTGATCCTCACGGGCACTCCTTCGGGCGTAGGTCCGCTGCACGCGGGCGATACGGTCGAAGTGGAAATCGAAGGCGTCGGCGTCCTGCGAAATTCGGTTGCCTGAACATGACGCTGCGCGCCGAGCTCGTTCGCATGTTTCCTGCGCTGGCGCAGTTGCCGCCGCATGCCTTCGTCGTCGGCGGCGCGATTCGCGATCTGCTGCAAGGGAAGACGCCGGCCGACATCGACGTCACGTGCCGCGATCCATATGGGTGTGCCGAGGCGATTTCGCCGCGCGTGATCCGGCTGGGGAGGGATCATCTTTCGGCGTATCGCGTCGTGGTGGATGAGCAGGTTTACGATTTCGCGCCGCTGCTCGACAACGATATCGATCGCGATCTCGCACGCCGCGATTTCACCGTGAATGCGATGGCGCTCCCGCTCGATCGCGATGAGCTGCTCGATCCGCATGGCGGTCAGCGTGATCTGACGTCGCGCGTCGTGCGGATGATCGGCCCGAAGAACTTCACCGACGATCCCTTGAGGACACTCAAAGGGATCCGGATGGCCGTGCGCTATCAGTTCACCATCGAGCCGGAGACGATTCGCGCGATTCATGAGCATGCGATGCTGATCACGACCGTCGCGGCGGAACGGGTCGATCACGAGTTGTCCCTGATCTTCTCGTCCAATGAATTTCGAAAGGCGGTCGCGCTGCTGCGCGAGAGCCATCTCGACGCACCGATTTTCGGCCGCGAGCTCGATGCGTCGAAATTTCACGCGGACGATCTGTCATTCGCGGCTTCGCTTGCCTTGCTGGTCGATGAGCCGAAGATTTTTGCGGAGCGCTGGCGCATCGCGGACTCGGTTCTGCGCGACGTGCAGGCGCTGAAACGGCTGGCAGTCGATCACTCCGTTGTGGAGTTATATGACGCAGGGGAATCAGCCGCGCGGCAGCTCGGCCCCATGTTGCGTGCCCTCGGCCGCAGCGACGACTTCGAGCTGCCCGACTTCACGACGGTGCCTTATCTGACGGGGAACGAGATCGCGTCGATGACCGGGCGCGAGCCGGGACCCGAGCTCGGCCGCGTGAAGCGCAGCCTCCTCGAGGCACAGATCCGCGGCGAAGTGTGCTCGCGGGAAGAGGCGGTGGCGTTCGTGACCAGCATGTCATCCTGAGCGATCACTTCGTCAACGTGACATGCACTTCGCCCGCGGTCGTGTGCAGATTCACGCGCGACTGCCCGCCATCGGGATTCACGAAGTGCGTCGTTCCAGGAAGCACGCCTTCGCGATTGATCGTTCGATCGCCGAATGACGTGTGGACTTCCCCGATGCGGCACGAAGCGTTGAGCACATGAACATCGGAACGCGGAGTCGTGAGATGAACCTCGCCCGCGCGGAGATCGGCATCGAGATCGCCGAAGCTTCCTTCGAGCCAGATCTCTCCGGCCTTCGTCTCGAAAGTGATGGCGACGCCTTTGGGAACCGCCAGGTCGAGATCGATCGCCGAAAACTTCGTCACGCGCCAGCCACGAGCATTGGGGCCGAAGTGACGGCGAACGATGGCGGTGTCTTTGTTCGTGTAGACCTCGACGCTGACATCATCGATTGCGCGCTGCAGGTCAGCGCGATCGTCGTCATCGTCGTCGTCGGCATCCTGGCGAATCGCACCGCTGGCCACGAGATCGTTCGTGCTTCCGTTGCGGACGTGAATCTCGCCGGCAGGAATCTCGACGATCACGTTGCGGACCGATCGCAGCGGGACGGAAGTCTCGAAGCGATGCGAGACGCGCTCGTCGGCGTGGATTGCGAGAGTGGCGAGGAAGAAGAGAGTCGTGAGAATCAGCCGGCGCATGGTGCCTCCGTGTGTGTGTGCTGATTGAACGGACGTGGGGAGTAAAGGTTTCAAGCAAAAAAAATCGAGGGGCCGGCATACGCCGGCCCCTCGATACGACTCCCCAAAAAAGTCGATTGGTATTCGCTTATTTCTTCTTCGCTGCCTTCTTGGCGGGCTTCTTAGCGGCTGCCTTCTTCTTCGTGGCCATTAACAGTCACCACCTTTCATGCCGTACGGGACCTCCCGGTCGCGCCTACTTGGCAAACAACGCCGGAATACTCCGGCAAACCTTGAATGCGATGGGTGGGGGATTCGATGAGGGACACGTTGACGACCTTCGACATTGACTGAACACCGAGCAGCATTTCGATCCAGTTTTTGGCGATCGTCATTTTCTTGTACGTAATATGAGATGGTTAAACGATATTGTCAAGCAATTGTTTATCAAAATCGAAATCAGATCGCGACGTTCCACGGTGTTCCACGATTTCAGGCAGCAGGCAGCAGGCAGCAGACAGCAGGTTTGAGCGTGCGCGAAAACAGTGCGAGAGCGGCGATCGCCCTCACTCCTGCTGTCTGCTGCCTGCTGTCTGCTGTCCGAGATACGCGTCGCGCGTCTTCATCGCGCACGCGCGCCACGTGAACTGCGATGCGCGCGCGATTCCGCGCTGCACGAGCTCGCGGCGTAGCTCTTCATCGCTCGCGACGCGCAACATCGCCTCGGCGAAATCGCTCGTGTGCAGCGCGGCGCCGTCCGTCACTTCGACGAGTGCCGGCGCCAGCGAGGTGATCACCGGCACGCCGCACGCCATCGCTTCCACCGCGGGCAACCCGAATCCTTCTTCTTGCGAAGGGACGATTACTGCAATCGCTCCGCGATACGCCGCGGCCAGATCGCCGACGAAGCCGGCGCACTCGATTCCGTCGCGATCGGCGAAGCGCTCGAACGGCGCCCCCGCGAGCACGAGTCGCAAGCCGGGGCGCTGTGCACGCACTGCTCGGAATGCGTCGACCAGTGCCTCGACGTTCTTGTGCGGCTTGTCGTTCCCGACGAAGAGGAAGTACTCCCTGCTGCCCGCTGCCTGCTGTCTGCTGCCTGACGCGGTGAACTGTGGGTCGACTCCGTTCGGAGTCACGATCACCTGCTCGCCAGAGCATCCGAACGTCGCCACGATGTCGCGCTTCACGTACTCGCTCACCGTAAGGACTCGCACGCTCTTCCGGACGGCGCGCCGCAACATCGTTCGCGCATAGAGCGGCGCGAGCGGGTTCCGGTGTTTGACGTGGAGATGAATCAGATCGTGAATCGTGACGACGACCGGCGTCCCGGTGAATGGCACCACGTAGTGCGGCGCGTGGAAGAGGTCGATCCCTGCTGCGCGAATCGCGCGGGCCAGGGCGAAGAGCTCGCGTGCGGAATAGTGAGGGGCGTCGAAGGCGACATGTTCGAAGCGAGGCGGAACCGCGGCATCGCGCGGCGCGAAGACGACGTACTCTTCCGGCGCATCGATCTCTTCGAGTCCGTGCAGCAGCCCGCGGATGTAGGTCCCGATGCCGTAGTCGCCGATCTTTCTGCCGTCGATTCCGATTCTCAAGAAGCCGCCGCGTCCTCCAGGAGTTCTCTCATTGTCCGCGCGCTCGCCTCCCAGCGATAGAGCGAAGCGCGTTCCGGCCCGCGCGCGCGCAACTCGCGCCGCAGTGGCGCATCGCGCAAGACGCGCATGAGAGAAGTGCGCAGCGCATCGCGGTCGCCCGGATTCACGAGCAGCGCCGCATCGCCTGCGAACTCCGGAATCGCACCGGTGCGCGTCGCGACGACAGGTGCGCCGCACGCCAGTGCCTCGAGCGGCGGAATTCCGAAGCCCTCGTAGTGCGATGGATAGACGAACGCCATCGCGCCGCGATACAGCGCGCGCAGCCTCGCGCGATCGACGTAACCGGTGAGCTCGATCCCCTTGCGCTGCACGATCGACGTCTTCCAGCCGCTGCCGCCGCAGAGCACGAGACGCGGCCGCGGCGATAACGAGCTCCATACCTCGAGAAGATCGTCGAGTCCTTTGCGCGGTTCGAGTGTTCCGACGAACAGCACATAGTCGCGTTCCTCACCGCCCGGCGAAAAGAACTCATCGACGCCATTCGGCACGAGCTCGATCTTCGATCGCGCGACGCCGAAGCCGCGCACCGTTTCTTCCGCGACTGCGCGCGACACTGCCGCCACACGCCGCGCGCGCTCCAGACTTCTTCCGATGAAGACGTTGTACGACAGGATCGTCTTGAGCCGATGCCGTCCCGGCATCGTGATCGACGTGTAGTCGTGAATCGTGACGACGGCCGGCGTCGTTCCCGCAATCGGCAGCGTGCCGTGCGGTCCCCACAAAACATCGGCCCCCATTAGCCGATTGATGCGTGGCAGTACCGTCTGCTGCCACAGCACACCGAAGGGGCTGCGGTCAACGCGAAAGTCGCAGTGCTCGAGTCCGAAGAGATCGTGGATTTCCTCGTGCGACGCGATGATGGGCGCAGGTTCGACGTTGAGCCGCCGCGCGATTTCCGCGGTATGAACACCGATGCCAGTGCGTTGTCCGACGAGCGGCCGGCCGTCGACGAGCACCTTCATGAAATTCCTGCGGCGCGCTTCAGGACGTCGAGCGTTTTCTCGGCGCAAGCATCCCAGCGGAACTTTGCCACTTGTTCGTATCCGCGCACGATGAGTTGCTGACGCAGTGCGGCATCGCCGGTCACGCGCCGCAGTTGCGAGGTCAGCTCGGCAACATCGTGCGGCTCGAAGTAAAGCGCAGCATCGCCGCCGATTTCCGGCAATGACGAAGATCGTGCCGCGAGCGCTGGCACACCGAAGGCCATCGCCTCCAATAGCGGAAACCCGAACCCTTCATAGATCGAGGGAAAGACGAACGCCTCGGCCCGCTGATAAACCGTCGCGAGGCGTCCCGCATCCAAGTAGTCGAGATGGAGAATTCCCTCACTGCGCAGCCGCGACTCGACCTCGCGCGACTTCCAGCCGATCTTTCCCACGACGACCAGCGAACCCTCGTAACCCTCTGCCCGCAGCTTCGCGAAGGCATCGAGTAGAACACCGATGTTCTTCCGCGGCTCGATCGTCGAAACGAAGAGCAGATAGCGCTTCGGCAGATCGATCGAGGCCGGTGTCGAGCTCTTGCCGAGTCCGGAGTGGATCGCGAACGCGCGCGATGGATCGAGATCGTAGTAGTGAACGAGATCGCGCCGCGTCGACTCCGAGACGCAGACGATCGCATCCGCGCGCGCGATCTCGCGCGGCATGTGCGCCTCGAGATTGTCGAGCGTCTCGTTCTGCAGCAGCTCGGGGAAGCGCTTGTACGTGAGATCGTGAATCGTGATGACGCGATGCCGCGCGATGGCCGCGAGGAGGCGAGGAAGGAAGTAGTTCGCGGCGAACATGACGTCGGGATCGATCAGCTTCATCCAGAGGACGTAGGCAGCCGCGGTGAGTGGCCGGGCGAAACGCGATTGCGGCAGCCCGCGGAGATCGAACCAGCAGACATGCGCCTTCGATGGGATCGGAGCGTGCAGCGTGGGGCCGAGGTCGGTCACGCGCGCGTCGCCGAAGAGATAGAGCTCGATGTCGTCGCGTTTTGCCAGCTCCTGCAGCAGGAAGTGCAGATACCAGCCGATGCCGGTGAGCGGCTCATAGAAAGGACGAATGTCGATCCCGACCCGGAGCTTGCGTTCTTTGCGCGTCGCCGCGTCCCACGCATAGCGCAGCCGCTCGAAGAGCGCCTGGCGCAGCGTGTGAAAAACGATCGCGAGCGTCCGCAGCATGAGACGCGCATGGTATAGGAGAGTTTTGTGTGAAGGGAGCGGAACGCACAGGCGGGGGCGCCTGTGCCCCACGGGAGTGCTAGTGGGGGACAGGCGCCCTCGCCTGTCCATCATCGATGCGAAGAATACTCATCCCGACAATCTTCCTCCTCGCGATCGCCGCGGCGGTCGGCGCGTATCTCGTCCTCACCGTTCCGAAGAGCACGCGCGGCGTCCACCTCCCGCTGTCGTCGAGCGATCGGGCGATCATTGCGCACGTTCCCGACTCCGCCGAGGAGTTCGCATTCGTGCCGAACGCTGGAGCGCTGCAGGGAAAGCTCGATGCAAATCCCGTCACGCGCGATGCGCTCACGCGCGCGATGCTGAAGCAGCCGCTTCCTCTCGCCTGGATGCTCGGTGGTGCGGACCTCGTCGTATGGCGGAGCAATGGCAAGACGACGTGGCTCGTGCAACTCGATCCGCTGCGCGCGGCGATCGCGCGCGCGTATCTCGCTGCACGCGGCAATCCGAACGACGCGGTGCTGATCAACGCATCCGCGGATCACGCAATCGACGGCGCCGAGCTCGATCGCATTCTCGCCATCGGCAGTGCGTTACCACCCGGCGATGCGCTCACGGTCCAGCGCACGAGCTCGCGCGGCGCATTCCCTCCGCTGCAGCGGCCAACCGTGAGTACGATCGCAATCAGCGAGAGCGAAGTCGTGATCACGTCGCATGCGTCGCCGGATCCCGGCGCTGTGATTCCAGCACAGACGCTTCCCGTGCGATTCCCCCGGACTGCGATCCTGACCGCGACGTTCGCGACGCCTCCTCGTGCGATCGAGCTCCATCGCATCCTCTCGAAGGATGGGTCGACGCTGCTCGCCGATGGCGGAACGATCGCGATCTACGACATCGACACCCACAAGCTGCTGCCGAAACCGCGCGAGGTGATCGTCCTCCCCGCAACTCCCGATCGCCGCAAGGCGCTCACCGGCATCATCGAGACGATCGGCAAGACCGGACAGGAAATCACAGGCCTCCGCACCGTCGACTCCGGCAGCGAGCTGGTCATCGCGTTCGACGAGAAATCGATGGGCCATTATCTAAAGGATGGAGCGGACGCCCCGCGCTGGCCCTCGAACCTCTGGGCCGCGAGGATCGATCCCAAGCGTATGGTCCCTCTTCTCAAGGAGATAGATGGCAATCCGGCGCTGAGAATCGTGGCGCCGAAGCTCCATCGCTCGATCCGTGATCTCAAGCATTGGATCGGTTCGCTGGAGAATGCCGAGTCGATCGAGGCGGCCGACCTGATGGATCGCCAGAAGGAGGAGCTCCGCGTCGTCGTGAAGGCGAAATAGTTCTCTCCCCTCAGCAGTTTAGGGGCGAACATGCAGCAGAACCCCATCATCGACTTCGACGTAATCGACAAGGACGGGCCGCAGGAGTACAGCGGCACGGTCACGATTGCGTCCAAGGACCTCGATCGAGACGAGCTCGCGAACGTGGCTCCCGTCGAGATCAGTGTGCGCGCGGAGAAGGGCAACCTTCCCGGCGAGTACATTGTCGAGGGAAAGTCGAGCTTCACGGGAGAGCTGCACTGCGCCCGCTGCGTCGACCCCTATCCGTTTGCGAACTCCTCGGAGTTTCACGTAAGATTCCGCCCTCGTCCGCAGGGCTCCGGGGATGAAAACGAGGAAGTCGAGATCACCAATGAGGAAGAGCTCGACGTGGAGTACTACTCCGAGCGTGCGGTTCCGCTGAAGGACCTGGCGCTCGAGCAGGTTCAACTCGCAATTCCGATGAAGCCTCTGTGCGACGAGAAGTGCCTCGGTCTCTGCCCGGCCTGCGGCGCGAATCGGAACCGCGAGTCGTGCAAGTGTGAGTCGCCGGTGAGTGACGAGCGTTGGGGAGCGTTGAAGGGAATCCGGGAAGAGCTCGCGAAGAAGAGAGAAAGTTGAGGCCTTAACCCGCCTCTCATAGAAAAGGAAACACGATGCCTAATCCAAAACGACGCCACTCCAAAGCCCGTACGCGCACCCGCCGCGCGCACGATTTCCTCGAGGCGCAGTCGCTCTCGACGTGCCCGCAGTGCCACGAAGCGAAGCTTCCGCATCGCGTCTGCCCGAAGTGCGGCTTCTACAAAGGCCGCGAAGTGATCGCCGTCAAGGACAACTTCTAGTCCACTGACGCGATGACCGCCGGCCAGACGAGCTCCAACGCGATCAGGATCGCCCTCGATGCAATGGGCGGCGATCATGCTCCGCATGAGGTCGTCGCTGGCGCACTTCTCGCGGCGAAGGAATACCCCGTTCACATCCTCCTGGTTGGCCAGGAGGAAGTCGTGCGGCAGCACCTCACCGCGCTCACTCCGGAGATTCCGCGCAACCTCGAGATCGTCGACGCGCGCGAAGTCGTCGAGATGGACGACCCGCCGATGACGCCGTTGCGCAAGAAGCGGAACTCGTCGGTACGAATCTGCGCGAACCTCGTAGGTGAGGGGCGCGCGGATGCATTTGTCTCCGCGGGACAAACTCCTGCCACGTGGACCTCGGCCCGGCTCGTCCTCGGCATGCTCGATGGTGTCGAGCGGCCCGCGCTCGCGCAGATCATGCCGCGCCAGAACGGCGTGACGCTGCTGCTCGATGTCGGCGCGAACGTGCAGGCCAAGGTCGAGTACCTGCGCGAGTTCGCGGTCATGGGACATGCGTTCTCGCAGACCGTGCTGGGCATCGAGTCGCCGCGCGTCGGCATCCTCTCGATCGGTGAAGAAGAGGGGAAAGGCAACGAGCTGACGAAGGAGACCTTCCGTGTTCTCAAGGCGACCGGACTCAACTTCATCGGCAATGCGGAAGGGCGCGACATCTTCAATGGTCACGCCGATGTCGTCGTGTGCGACGGCTTTACGGGCAACGTTGTGCTGAAGGCGTCCGAGGCGCTGGGCGAGATGGTGTGGGCGTCGATGACGGAAGAGCTCACGCGCAATTCGATCCGCAAGACTGCGGGTGCGATCGTGAAGCCGTTTCTCAAGGAACTGAAGAAGCGGATGGACTGGCGCGAGTACGGCGGAGCGCCGCTCCTCGGCGTGAAGGGTGGCTGCATCGTCTGCCACGGCCGCTCGAACTCGAAGGCGATCAAGAACGCGATTCGCGTTGCACGCGAGTTCGCGGTGAATCGGATCGACGAGAAGATCCAGCAGAAGATCGCGGAACTGCACACGAGCGAAGGCGCGCCGCTCTCATAGTCTAGTGGGGCACAGGCGCCCTCGCCTGTGCGTCTTTTTCCTGCACAGGCGAGGGCGCCTGTGCCCCACAGGACTCGTCGAGTATGATTCGCGCCCTATGGAGCACAACACAGCATTCGTTTTCCCCGGTCAGGGGAGTCAGTACGCGGGGATGGGCAAGGATGTCGCCGAGAAGTATCCGGTGGCCCGCCGCGTCTTCGATGAGATCGACGAGGCCCTCGGCTTCTCGATTTCGAAGCTCTGTTTCGAAGGTCCTGAAGAAGAGCTGAAGCTCACGCAGAACACGCAGCCGGCGATCCTCGCCGTGTCATCCGCGATCCATGCGGTCATCGAAGATGAGCTCGGGCTCGCGCGGCGCGATCTCGTCGCCGGCCACTCGCTCGGCGAGTACAGTGCGATCGTCAGCGTCGGCGGACTCACGCCGGGTGAAGCGGCGAAGATCGTTCATCTCCGCGGCAAGTTCATGCAGGAAGCCGTACCCGTCGGCACAGGCGGTATGGCCGCGATCATCGGGCCGGCGGTCGAAGAAGTGCAGTCCGTTTGCGACGAGGCCGCACAAGGTGACGTCGTCTCGGTTGCGAACATCAACTCGCCGGGACAAGTGGTGATCGCCGGGAGCGCCGCGGCGATTCAGCGTGCGATCGAAGTGGCGAAGAGCCGCGGGTTTCGCAAAGCGATTCCTCTCGAAGTCTCCGCACCATTCCATTGCGCGTTGATGCAGCCGGCGGAAGAGAAGCTCAAGCCGGTGCTCGAAGCCGCGAACTTCAAGGATCTCTGGGTCTCGCTCGTGTCGAACGTCGATGCGTCGCCGATCGGTACTCCGACCGCTGTCCGCAATGCGCTGATCCGCCAGGTCGTTTCGCCCGTGCGCTGGGTCGAGTCGGTCGAGAAGATGATCGCGATGGGTGTGCGCCGCTTCGTCGAAGTCGGACCGAAGAACGTGCTGACCGGAATGATCAAGCGGATCGACAAGTCGGTCGAGCTGTTCAACGTATCGGATGTCGCATCGATCGAAGCATTCGCCGCGGCGATGAAGGGGCAATCATGAAAGTCGAGCTCACCGGCAAAACAGCACTCGTCACCGGCGCCTCGCGCGGCATCGGCGAAGCCATCGCCCGCCGCCTCGGCGAGACGGGAGCGAAAGTGCTCTGCGCCGCGCGCACGCTCGACGCGGTACAACGCGTCGCATCGGAGATCGGCGAAAACGGTGTTGCCGTGCAGCTCGACATCACGGCGCCTGACGTCCGCGACCGCATCAAGGCGCTGCTCGATGAGCATGGCAACATCGACATCCTCGTCAACAACGCAGGAGTGACCGAAGACGATCTCTTCATCCGCATGAAGCCGGAGCAGTGGGATCGCGTGCTCCGCACCAATCTCGACTCTGCATTTCACATCACGCAGGAAGTCTCGAAGAAGATGATTCGCGCGCGCTGGGGACGCATCATCAACATCACGTCGGTCGTCGGCCTCAGCGGAAATCCTGGACAGGTCAACTACGCAGCGTCGAAGGCCGGCATCATCGGCTTCACGAAGGCGCTCGCGCTGGAGATCGGCTCGCGCAACGTGACGGTGAATGCGATCGCGCCCGGCTTCATTCAGACGTCGATGACGGAAGCGATGACGGATGACGCGAAGCAGAAGCTCGAAGAGAAGATCGCCGCGAAGCGTCTCGGGACGCCGGACGACATCGCCTGGGCCGTCGTGTTTCTCGCCTCACAGGAGGCGGGATACATCACCGGCACCGTGCTGAATGTCAGCGGCGGACTCTACACGTAGAGCGTGGTGACGTCCGAAGAGGACGAAGAGCGCGTGCTTGACGCGCAGCGCGAAGGACGTCCAGCGCGATTCGATGCGGACGATGTCGTGCTCGTTACGATAGAAGCCTTCCTGTTCCGTCGCGTACGAGAGAAATCGATTGCGGCCGAGAAGCAGTTGCGATTTGTGACTCAGGATCGCCGCCCGCTTCCGCTTCCGTTCGTCCTCGGCCAGGTCGAGGGTGAGCTGTAACCGTTCCGGCGGAGCGCCACCATGAATCGAATACGTCACGATCTCGGCGTCGCATTCTTTTGCCGCCTGATGCGCATACCAGGCCGCTGCGCGGTGGTCGTAATGCGCGTCGAACGAGGACGGCGACACGATCAAGGTCGGAGCAAATGTCCGGATCTCGTCCAGCAGCGCGTTCAGCAGCCGGCGGTCACCGCCCCGTGCGAGCGACATCAGTCTCTGGTCAGGGAAGCTGAGGAATCGGGTCTGCCTTTCTTCGACGCAGACGATCTCGAGGGATTCGAGCGCCTCGCGCCGCCGCACCGCACCCCACACCGTGCGATCGTGATCGTTGAGCCACAGCTTGTGAAAGAAGAAGCGCTGTGGCCACGGATTGCGTTCGCCGTCCGTCAGGAAGAGCACGTGCGACTGGCCCGCGCGCTGCAGGAGGCCGCCGCAGGCGATGACGTCGTCGTCGGGATGCGGCGCAATGACGAGGACCCGGTGTAGCGAAACGTTAGACATCAGAAATCCAGATCACGTAGATGGAACGGCGAGTAGCCATGCTCGAAGGCCGGAGCCCAGAGCCACGCTACGCGCTCGTCCGTTGCCCGCGTGAAGTGATGCATACCTGGTGCAAGGTCCACCGCGCCGTGATACGGGACGCCATCGAGTGTGCCCGAAGCCTGGCCATGCTGGTCGATGATCACGTAACGCCCGGGAATCGCCGTCTCGAATCCGCCCGACTCGGGAATGATGTTGCCGGAGACCCGGAGGCGCCCGACGTCGATGAAATGCTCGAGGAGAAACTGCTTTGCGTGCCGTGGCCAGAAGCGGCCATCTGCCTGCGCGACATGGCAGCGCGCTTTGATCATGTCGGTGGCGATCGTGTCGGGAATGAGGCCGTGTCTCATCTCGGCACGCCCGATCGCCTCGAAGATGAAGTAGTAGGGCCGCCGCCGGAAGATCGTCTCGCCTTTGAAATCCATCAGCGGCTCACCCGGCTTCGTGAGACCGATGACCTGATCCATCATCGTCGTGAACTCGCGCGTGTCGTTCTTCAGCCACTCGGAGTAATGGCCCAGGCCGAAGAGACAGAGGAGAGTCCAGGCGGTGAGCGCGGGAACGCGGAACGGCTGCTCGTCGATCCAGAACGCCATGACCATGGCGTACAGGGGCAGCACGGCGAGTGCGTCGCGCGCGGAGATCAGAATCCACCAGCAGGCGAGTGTCAGCGTGAAGAAGAGCGAGAACGTGAAGATGAAAAAGCGCCAGCGCGCCGCGCGGTCGAACTCCATCCTCGATGCGCGCTCGCGCAGCGCGTAGAGCATGAGGAAGAGTGCCGGCAGGTAGATCAAGCGCAGGAACGGCGAGTGGTGTCTCGTCTTCGAGACGAGCTCGTTGAACGTGAAATTGCAGTAGACGAGATCAGGCCATGCGCCGAGCCGCATGAAGAGCAGCGCAAGGATTGCCGGTGCGATTGCCACTCCGATGAGCGCGGGAAGCGTCACGCGCAACGCGTCGCGCCAATCGCGCGTCTTGTTCCCAAGAATCCAGGTCGTTGCGCCGGCGAGCAGCAGGGTCACCACGAGTAGCGTCGTCTTCAGCGACACGCAGGCGGAGAGGCCGAGGATCAGGCCGGCGGCGAACATGCGGAGGCTCGTCAATTCACCCGCGGTGAGGACGAGCAGTGCCGCCATCCAGAGCCCGAGCCACAGATTGTCGGTGCGGTATTCGATCGATTTGAGGAAGAACGTCGGAAAGAGATGAAGGATGAGCAGCGACCAGACGGCGACGCGCGTGGAGTAGAACCGGCGCGCGATGATCCAGGTCGCGGCGCTGACGAAGATCCAGATCGGGATCATCAGCGCACGCATGTAGAAGAGGATGTCGGCGCGTTCACCGAAGAGCGCGAGCCACGGCGCCGTGATCAGGTGGAAGAGCGGCGTGTGGTTGTCGAAGACGTCTCGATACTGAACGAGGCCCTGCGTCCAGCCCCACGCAACGTGCAGATGCTGGGGCTCATCGGAATCGAATCGGTAGCGAAAAAATGCCGCGCCACGAACGATCAGCAGGAGAACGGACAAACCCGCAGCCAGGAAACGCTCAATCCTCGACAAAGCGCGCGGATGGTAACAAAAAATCGCTCGACAACCCCGATTTCGGTGAATAGAATCGCGCCCCTTGTTGTTCGGAAGGGTCCCAAGCCGTTGTAGCTCAGCTGGTAGAGCAGCTGATTCGTAATCAGCAGGTCACCGGTTCAAGTCCGGTCAACGGCTCCAGTTCGCAATCGATTGAAAGCCCCTGAGAAATCAGGGGCTTTTTCGTTCTCAAGGAATTGCGCTGTGGCGATAGAGGGCGTCGACTGGAACATCAGCTGCAATTGAAGAAACCACGGCGTGCCCGCCTCGTCTGACCTCGCTCGTTCCCCACGAGTTGTCCTTATTCCGCGAATGCACTGTGACCCGGCGTTCGCGATGCGAAACGACGACGTAGTCGCGAAGTGACGGAATCGTCAGGTAGTACTCGAGCTTGGCGCCCGTGTCATAGTCTTCAGACGAATCGCTAGTGACCTCGACGATTACTGTCGGATTCAGTGCGGTCGCCTTCGGACTCGGTTCATGTTGCTCGAGAGGACCGCAGATGACGGAGGCATCCGGAAAAGTAGCCAGGCCTACGGATTCGACATAGATTCGGAGGTCCGACGTGTGGACACGACAAGGCTGGTCGCCAATGGCATTGACGAGCAACGAGACGATTTCCGCGGAAAGCGCCGAATGCTCTTCCGAGCCGCCCGCCATCGCGTAGATCTCACCATCGAGGAACTCGTGCTTCGTCGGAGAGATCATTTCGAGCGCGACGTACTCCGCGTAGGTATAGCGGTGCAGTCTCCGAAGGTCGCTCATGTGCGAATTCTAGTGCCTATGCGCGAAGGACGGACGGAGACACCCTGGTGTTATCGTGTTTCCACACGGACCTGAGCCCATGGTCAAACTCGACGAGTTGGTTCCGGAGGTCTACGAAGAGCTGCAGCGGCTCGCAGCGCACGCGCTCCGTTCCGAACGTGCGGCGCACACGCTCGATGCCACCGCGCTCGTTCACGAAGCCTATCTTCGCCTCGCACAAACGCCGACCTACACCTACGTCTCCCGCAACCAACTCCTTGGCGTGGCCGCGCGTGCGATGCGCAACGTCCTCGTCGATCACGCGCGCAGGCGCAATCGCGAGAAGCGCGGCAGCGGCGCGCTGCGCGTGACGCTCTCGCCGGATCTCGAAGCGCAGCAGTCCGACGTCGACATCCTCGCATTGCACGAAGCGCTCAACCGTCTCGAGGCTCTCGACGAGCAGCAGGTGCGCATCGTGGAGCTCCGCTTCATCGCCGGGCTCTCCGTCGAAGAAGTTGCGGAACTGCTGGGCATTTCAGCGAGGACGGTCAAGCGCGATTCGATGATGGCGCGCGCCTGGCTGCTGCGCGAATTGGGAGCCTGATGGCAGAGGCCCGCGATCCGGCGTCCTTCGCGAGACTGCGCGAGCTTTTCCACGCAGCGGTCGAGCTGACGCCGGATCAGCAGGCGCAATTCCTCGCGACTCTCGAAGTGAACGATCAAATTTTTCATGGAGAGCTCGAGGAGCTTCTGGCCGCGAATCAGAGGACGGGAGATCCGATTGCCGCGCTGGCGGTACCGCGCGTTCTACCTGACATCGACGTCGATCTGTCCGGCCACCGCGCTGGTCCGTGGCTGCTGGAGCGAATCATCGGTCAGGGAGGAATGGGCGCGGTCTATCTCGCTTCGCGTGCCGACGGCGTCGTACAGCAGCGCGCGGCCGTCAAGCTCGTCCATCCGATGCTGGCCAGCGCGAGCCTGCATCGGCGTTTTCATGCGGAGCGACAGCTGCTCGCAAATCTCGAACATCCAGGAATCGCGCGGCTCCTCGATGCGGGTGCAACCGAAGAAGGGCATCCCTATCTCGTCATGGAATATGTCGAGGGGAGCGATGTCGAACGGCATTCCATCGAACGCCGGCTCGACATCGATCAACGACTCACGATCTTTCGTGGAATCTGTGCAGCCGTCGAGTACGCGCATCGCAACCTCGTCGTGCACAGCGACATCAAGCCGGGCAATGTGCTCGTCACGTCCGATGGTCAGCCGAAGCTCCTCGACTTCGGGATCGCGAAGCTCCTGGGCGAAGAAGGGCAGGAGGCGACTCAGGCAGGAGCCGTGCGGTTTACTCCCGCATTCGCCAGCCCCGAACAACTCGCGGGACGTTCGGTCACGACTGCAACTGATGTCTATTCACTCGGCGTGCTGCTGTACCGGCTGCTGACCGGGAAACATCCTTACGAGCTCGTGGGGCTGGAGATCTCCGGCGTTGCTCGCGTGGTGAGCGAACAGGTGCCGCGCGCGCCTTCGTCGGCCGTGAGCGGGATACTCGCGCGCACTCTCGCGGGCGATCTCGACACGATCGTCCTCACGGCATTGCGCAAGGAGCCCGATCGGCGTTACGCCTCCGTTGCGGCGATGGCCGAGGACATCCGGCGGCATCAGGAAGGACTGCCGGTCAGTGCACGCGGCGATTCACTCCGCTATCGCGCGGGCAAATTCTTTCGAAGAAATCTGCTGGCGAGCGTCGCCGCCGCGGTGGCGATCGTGTCGCTGATCGCAGGTGCCGGACTCGCGATCTGGCAGGCGCGCGAGGCCACGCGCGAGCGCGATCGCGCGCGCACCGAGGCCGAGCATGCGGAAAAGATGAACACGCTCCTTCGGTCGATGATCACGAGCGCCGATCCGATGCGCGGTGAAGGACGCGATGTCAAAGTCGCAGCGCTTCTCGCCAGCGCTTCCGCACGCCTCGGAACAGAGCTCGCCGATCAGCCGGCGCTCGAAGCGAGCCTGCGTGAGACTCTCGGCGAGACGTATCGGAATCTCGGTCTGGCTGCCGAAGCGGAGAGCGAGTTCCAGCGTGCGGTCGCGCTTCAGATGAAAGCGCATGATGAGACCGGCGCGGCGAGCGCGCGCGTGCTCCAGGGTATCGCGCGGCGCGATCAGGGGAAGTTTCCTGCTGCCGAAGTCGATCTGCGTGCGGCGTTGCGAGTGCTGCGGGCGAAGCCGTTGACGTTCGCCGTGCCGCAGGCGCTCGGCGCGTTGCTCGTGACGCTGCGACAAGAGGGGCGCTTCGATGAGGCCATCGCGGCCGGCGATGAGGCCGTCGCGATTCTTCGCACGAAGTTTCCCGGGGAGCGAGTCACTCTCGCATCGACGCTGAACGATCTCGCGCTCTGCTATGGCGATCAGGGAAAGTTCGGTCCCGCGGAGAAACTGCATCGCGAGTCGCTCGAGCTCATTCGTCGCGAACGCGGTACGCGGCATCCGCAGACGGCCGAGGCGATGGCGAATCTCGCCGGCGTGCTCGACATGCAGGGCCGCTTCGCCGAGGCCGAGCCGCTCTATCACGAGGCGCTGCAGACGCAGGAGGCACTCCTCGGCGCAGACCATCCCGACTTTCTCCGCACGATGACTTCCCTGGCAAATCTGCTCTGGCTCATGCATCGTCCCGCGGAAGCGGAGCCGCTCGCGCGGCGTGCGAGAGAAAACGCGACGCGTGTTCTCGGTCCGGACCATCCGATCTCTGCTTACGCCGAGAACACACTCGGCGGAATTCTCCTCGACCTCGGCCGGCCTCGCGATGCGGAGCCTGTGATTCGTTCCTCGCTCGAAAAGCGGCGGCGGATGTTGCCCGCCGGACACTGGCTCATCGCAAGTGCGCAATCGAATCTCGGTGCCGCGCTGCTGGCCGAAGGCCGCTACGACGAGGCCGGGCGCGAGTTGCGCGAGGCCTATCGCACACTCCTCGCGGATCGCGGCCCCGATCATGAGAAGACAAAGCTGACCGCCGCGCGCTTGAAAGAGCTGGCGTCCCGCGTTCGCAATTAGCGCCCTGTGCGACCATGTTGCGGTCCATGTCCAACACCTACGAGAAACAGGCTCGCGGCGATGGCGGCGCATACGAGCGCTACCTGCGCGGGATGGATTCGTCGATGAAGCAGAAGGTGGCGCTCACGGCGGCGCACATGCTCGCCGTCGGCAGCGTCGCTGACATGGGCATGGGCTCCGGCACTGGCAGCGATGCGCTCGCCGCGCTCTATCCATCATTGCAGGTCACAGGTGTCGACATCAGCGACACGATGGTCGAGCTCGCGGCGAAGCGATTCATACGTCCGAACCTTCGCTTCGTGCAGGGCGACATTGCCGCCGCGGTCTTTCCGCCCGAGTCGCTCGACGCGATCTTCGATTCGTCGGTGCTGCATCACGTCACGACGTTTTCCGGCTACGACTACACATCGGCCGAGCGCGCGTTGCAGACGCAGGTCTCGCAATTGCGATCGCACGGCGTCTTGATCGTGCGCGACTTCGTCGATCCGGGGCGCGATGAAGTACACCTCGAGCTTCCGGCGAATGATGGCGACGCATCGGATGACGTTCGCCACTGTTCGACCGCGACTCTCTTCATTCGCTTCGCATCCGAGTTTCGCAAGCTCGCAACGGGGCCGGGCTTTCCGTACCGCGAGGTCGAAGCGAAGCGCGATGGGTTTCGCTGCTTCGCCCTCTCGCGCAAGCTCGCCGCGGAGTTCGTGCTGCGCAAGGACTATCGCGCCGACTGGGAAACGGAAGTCCTCGAGGAGTACACCTACTTCACGCAGGCGGAGTTCGAACAGATCTTCTCGCGCCTCGGCATGCGCATCGTCGCATCGACGCCGCTTTGGAATCCGTGGATCGTTCGCCATCGCTACGACGGTAAGTTCTTTCTCACCGATGCGAAGGGGCAGGAGCTCGAGCCCCCGCCGACAAACTACTTGATTGCCGGCGAACGCGTCGCGCCGGGTGAGGGTGTGCGCTTCGAGGAAACCGTGAAAGTGCAGCCTCTCGGCTTCCTGTCGCTCACCGCGGCCCGCGATGCACGCAATGGAACCGTGCGCGATCTCGTTCGCCGTCCGCATGCGACCATCGATGCGATTCCATGGTTCCGCTCCGGCGATGAGATCTACGTCGTCGCGCGCAAGAGCTATCCGCGCGCGATTCTCTCCTGCGGTGCAAGCCGCGACACGCCGTCGATCGACGGCAGCACGACGATCCATTACCTCACCGAACCTCTCACGGTGCTCCAGCGCGATGAGCCGCTTGGCCGAACGGTCGAAGCGTCGCTGGCTCAGCAGGGCGCGATCGGCGAAGCACAGATCCGCTCGTTTCTCGGCGGCTGTGTTTATTACCCCTCTCCTGGTGGCATCGAAGAAGAAGTCCGTTCCGCGCTCGTCGAGATCGAGCCGGTGTTCGCGCAGCGAACGATCGCGAATGTCTCCGGCTTCGCGACCTCGGGCCACGTGCGTCCGATCGAAGCGACCCAGATCCTGCGTGCTGCGCAGGCCGGCGGTTTGAGCGAGGCGCGCCTCGAGCTCAATGTTTATCGGCTCCTGCACGTCCTCGGGCACTCGCCGGGTCCGTGGATCGGAGACGCGATTGCGGTCGAGGAATCGGGAATCGAGCGTGGCTCTCTGTCGCGTGAACCGCGCCGCGTCTTCGAGCCCTCAGCGAGCGGCTCGAAGTTTCTCGAGCTGCGCTGCTCGACGTTTCACGAGCTTGCTGCAGACGACGCCAGCCTCGCGTCGCAGGCACTCGAGTACGTCGTGCCGGCATCGCTGAGCGTCAATACGATCGCGGTCGCGCTGCTCACGAGATCGCGCGGGGAAGTGCTGATCGGGATCGATGATGATGATCTCCCGGCGGCACAGAGCTTCACAGGCAACAGCAACATCGCAGTTGCGCCCGCGTGGCGCCTCCCGCGCGAGCTCACGACGCGACGCGATGCGAAGCAGTGGATCGCGATGCGCCTGCAACGCGAGTACGGCCTTCTTCCTCGCACATGGTTCGAGCTCGGCGGCAAATACCATCCGTCTCCCGGCGTCACACCCGAGCGCGTATTTCCCTACGCGATCGACGTGAAGAACGAAGGAACCGGCGAACGGCAGATCGCTTTTCTACCGCTGGCCGAAGTCATTCGAGATGACGAGCTCCTGCGCGATGGCCATCTGAGGATCGTCGCGTTCCGCGCGGCACATGCGTTGGGATTGCTGTGAGGTCGCGCGGTTACGCGGGCTCGCAGGCTCGCGGTGGAGTGCGGACCGTCCCGTGGGGCACAGGCGCCCCCGCCTGTGCGAGAACGGAGATACCCACTGAATAGTCGCAAGGTCCTCAATTCTTCATTCCGCGGGGCATCGCTGATTTCAGTGGGTAGATTCTGCAGCGACCGATCTCTCGTCATCCCGAGCGAAAGCGAGGGACCCGGGTGGTTGGGAGGCGCGCGACATGAGTTTCGTGCCACACACCCACGGGCCGCCTTGAAACAAGAAGCGAAAATGCAGAATTCAGAATCACAGAATTCAGAATGAAGAATGACGCGCGAAGCGCCACATCAATTTTGAATTCTGCATTTTGAATTCTGCATTCTGCATTTCGCTTTTCGATTTCCTCACACGGCT
>JACXTT010000067.1_pt1 | contig 147169 bp, 149 predicted proteins | sample 9270951 | NCBI WGS metagenome assembly JACXTT01 (sample SAMN15532306, study PRJNA645909) | rock metagenome | isolation source: weathered quartz diorite | place: Puerto Rico | collected 2017-06-21 | reverse complement strand
TCGTCACCACCGCCCAATGCGATACCTGTCATACCTCCACCACCAGTTTTGCCGGCGCCGCCTTCAAGCACGACGCCACCGCCTCCGGTAAGTGCGACACCTGTCACAACGGCAAGACCGCGCTGGGCAAGCCTACCACCCACGTCGTCACCACCGCCCAATGCGATACCTGTCATACCTCCACCACTAGTTTTGCCGGCGCGACGTTCCGCCACGACGCCGCCACCACCGCCGGCAAGTGTGACACGTGTCACAACGGCAAGACCGCCACGGGAAAACCGTCCACCCACCTTGCCACGACCGCCCAGTGCGACCAGTGCCATCGGACCACGGGCTGGACGCCGGCGTCGTATGCGAACCACGTCAATCCTAAACTCATCGGGGGTCACTCGAGTCTGGAATGCCGGGTCTGCCATCCCCAGTCATTCACGACCGCGTTCTATCGAGATGGTGTCCAGTTTGGATTCTGTTCGAATTGTCACCGCCGGGACTACAAGTACCCGGGTCCCAGCGAACACCGAAGCGCCGGAGCGACTCTGGACGCGTCCCTGCAGGTCAACGCGAACTGCGCCAACTGCCATGCGCACGCGGGCTACCGCTGGGACAATTGAACGATTCATCCGTCCTGAGTGCACGGGGCCTCATCCCCGAAGCGCCGTCTCAAACAGGATCCTTCGACACGTGCAGTCATGCCCCAAGTGGCAGAACGCGATCATCGAAGCGGGACAGTGAGCCGGCAACGGCACGGAGGCGTCCAGCGTTCCAATACCGATCGTGATATGAGGAAAGAAGTGCTCGAAGCTCGCCGCCTTCGCGTAATTGTTCACCCACTGCGCGCTCGATGCACGTGTGGCGTGGGGATCGGCGAACGTCTCCGGCGTGGCGTCGTATGCCATATGGGGGATCATCCGCCTCATGACGGTCTCGTGAAGCGATTGGAGCTGGCACGTCGGTTCGATCAAGAGGCTTGAGAGACTCTCTCCGGTCGAAGCACGGCCGACGCCGAGCCCTACAATGGGTAGCGTGAGCGGTGGAACGGTTGAGGCGACCTCTATCAGGACGCGCTCGACGGCCGGAAGGTCCTCCTCCTTCACGCATCCCATGGCGAGCGAGATATGCGGCACGCAGTCGCTCGCATTCAAGACAATTCGCGACTCGCCGTTCTTACGCAACGCTTGATTGAGCTGCATGCAGGCCTCCATGACCTCTCCTGACGGGAGGAGGACCACATCGCCCGCGATCACGCCCACGTTCACCTCATTTTTCCCCTGGATCGGCAGAAGCGCGCACCTGAAGGCCCGGCGGACAAGAAGATGACGGACGAGGTGTCCGCTAAAAACGGTACCCGAGGAGAACCCCGAAGTGGCGGCCCCCCGCCTCGCCCTCGATTCCCCCCAAACTCACGGTCGCGCTGGATCGGCGAAGGTCAAACCCAAGGTTAAGATGGGACGTGAGCTCCCAATACACACCACCTCCGAACCAGCTCCCAGGCGCGATGTCCCACAACGGACCCGCTCCAAACACGGTATTCGCCTTGGCCTTTGCATATATCATAGAAAACCCGCCGCCAATAAACGGTCGAGCATGGGGAAAGGCATCCCAAATCTTCCGCACGCCAAAGCTCACTTCAGATGTCGTGCTCTCCACCTCGACCGACCCAAGGCCATGCTCCGCGTGGGCACCACGCAACCCGATTACTCCGTTCAGAGGCCAACGGTCCTCGCGGAAATCAAATTCGACGGCGAACTCAGATTGATGCTCAACGGGAGACCAGTCGTTTTCATCAAGAACTTTTGCGCCAAGAAACACGTTGACGTTGCCCGTCAGCGCGGCGCAGGCAATGCGCGGGAAAACACCAACGCAAGCGACAGCAAGGAAAAGACCGACGATCGCGATGACAGATTGCCTGGCACGCATGGCGGACGTCCATACTGGTTAATCGAGAGCGCGATGGCCATCTCACGCTGCGCGTGGGAATAGCCCGCGTCAATGACCTGCGCTTGGTATGGCGGGACTAACCGAACATATCACGCACATTCGATCGAGGTCAACATCGATTCACGCGCGGCGGGAAGGGTGGGAGGTTTTGCTTAGTACGCGGAGGATCGAGACTTCGACTCTGCACCCTGCGGTTTCACCTGCTCAAGCTCGATCAGTCCCGAGTCGCGGCCGGCTCGGAAGAAGCCTTCGTCCGCCATCGCCAGCTCTTGGACGTGGTGCGCGGCGACGCGGTCCAGATAGCGGAGCGAGACGAGGCTGAGCGTGCAGGCCACGATCATCCGCATCAATTCCCACGTCGTCCAGAAATACGCGCCCGCCAGCGACGAGACGATGAAGAGCGCTCCGAGGCCGCGGGCTATCCAGAGGCGGCCTGCCGGCACCCACCGGTGCTCTTCGCCCTTCGGCCACGTGAGCAATCGGCGGGCCTTGGTCTTGATGATGGCCAGGTGGATCCGGTTCTCCAGCACGGCCTGTTTGATCGCTTCAAACGCTTCTTCCATCTCGTTCTTTCCTTTCAATCATGATCGATCATGGGATCAACCCCGCACCGGCCGACGCGGCGGCCGACAGTCGGTGGTACAGCCCCCGACTCGACAGGAGTTCGTCGTGGGTCCCGCGTTCGACGATCTCCCCTCGATCGAGCACGACGATCTGGTCGGCGCGCTGCACCGTGGACAGGCGGTGCGCGACCACGAAGGTCGTCCGCCCCCGCATCAAGCGGTCGAGCGCGTCTTGCACCAGCACCTCCGACTCGTTGTCGAGCGCCGACGTGGCTTCATCCAGAATCAGGATACGCGGGTCTTTGAGGATCGCGCGGGCGATCGCGATCCGCTGGCGTTGTCCACCCGAGAGGCGCACCCCCTTTTCCCCCACCACGGTGTCGTAGCCCTGAGGAAGCGCCTGGATGAAGCCGTGCGCGTGCGCGGCGTCCGCCGCGGCGGCGACCGCCGCGGGCAAGGCCCCGTGACGCCCAAACCGAATGTTGTCGCCGACCGTCCCGCCGAAGAGGATGGTTTCCTGGGGTACCAGCGCCACCTGCGCGTAGAGGTCCGCGAGCGTGATCGTTTTGAGATCGCGGCCGTCCAACGCGATCCATCCCGAATCGGGGTCGTAGAACCGATGCAGAAGGTGCACCAGCGTCGACTTTCCGCCGCCGCTGGGCCCCACTAACGCAACCACCTGGCCGGGCTCCGCGGTCAAGGTCACGCCTTTGACCACCGGGCGGCCCGGTTCGTAGGAAAATGTCACGCCGTGCACGTCGACGCGGCCCCGTACCGGAGGCAACGGGGCCGCGTGCGGGGGGTCAACGACCGTGGGGCGCTCGTTCAAGATCTCCATCACGCGCTGCATCGCGCCTTGGGCTTCTTTCACCTGCGTGAACACGCGGGCCATGGCCGAAAACGGCCCCATGAGGATGCCGCCGTACAGCAAAAAGGCGACCAGGTCTCCGGGCGTCATCGCGCCCGCGATCACCTGCACGCCCCCGTATCCGAGCACGCCGAGCGCCCCGACGAGCGTGAGGAGCGTGATCACGGGGACGAACACGCCCAGCAGCCTCGCCCGGCGCAGCGCCACCGCGTCGGTCTGGTTGAGGTTCGCCGCCAGGCGGTCCACCTCGTGGCGCTCCATCAGGAAAGATTTGACGAGTTTGATTCCGGAAACCAATTCCTCGACGATCGTCGTGGATTCGGCCAAGCGGTCCTGCGCCTCGGTCGACAGCGCCTTCAGCCGTCGCCCGAACAGCCGCGCCACCAGTACGACCAGGGGTACGATCGACACAATCATGAGGCACAGCCGCCAGTTCATGAACAGGAGCAACCCCATCGCGCCGACGAGCGTGACCGCTTGCTTGGTCAGGTCCACCGGCACGCTCGTGGCCAAATTCTGGATCGTGCCGACGTCGCTCGTCACACGCGACAACAATTCGCCGGTGCGCCGCTTGACGAAGAAATCGAGGGACAACCGGGTCAGGTGCTCCACGACGCGGAGACGAAACCCCGTCACGAGTCGCTGGCCCACCCGCGCCAGGAGCACGTACTGACGGACCGACAGGAGGCTGTGAAGCGCGAAGAGTCCGAGCGCGGCCCAGATGATCCGCCACAGCGCGGTCGTATCGTGACGAACGAGCACGTGGTCGAAAAAGTAACGGAACAACCAGAGGAGGGCGAGGTTGAGGACGGCCACGCCCATGACCGCCAGCGAGGCCTCGAGCATCGCGGCGCGGTGCGGGCGGAGCAGCTCTTTAAACGGGGTCCACTTGATCTTCACGACGCGAGGCGTTGGGCGAGTTGGAATTCCCCGCCCAATTTCACCACCCGCAGGCCCGCGGAGGGAAACACCTCGCACGCTTTCGCCCGCACGACCGTGCGGGTATTGGGCATCACGACGTGGACCGTACAGTACAGGCAGGTGCCGTTCCAGCAAAACCGATTGCTCGACTCGATATAGCCCTGGTCGTACAGCACCCAAACGAGCGTCATATCCGGCCGGACCAGACAAGGACGCCCGAGGATGGTGATCTCCACCAAGGGAGGGACGGGATCGGGTTGCGTCAGGTCGTTCGTCATCCGAAGCGCGCGTCGCGCGGGAGCGGTATCAACCGCCCGTCAGCCCGACGCGCTCTCCATCGACGGGTCGGATCCCGCCGAGATCTCAACCGACGCCGTGGGCGCGAGAACGGCCCTCAGATACTGGGACAGGATCGCCACCTCAGAAACGGCTCGCCGCTTTGAAAACACGGCGACCAGATTTCGCAGCATCCGCGCCACGATCTGTCGGGAGTCGACGGGACACAACATCCGAGGTTTGAACTCGAAACCGGAGGTGCGGAGCCACTCGGCGCAATCGCCCCGCGTCAGAATCTTGCCCCCGCCAAAGACGTCTAGATACGGGCCGGATTCGCGGGCGCCGTATCTCACGATGAAATGCCCGGGCATTCCGATGCCGACGAGGGGAAGCCGGAGACGACGCGCAATGAGGAGCACGACCACCGAGAGTGAGACGGGGATGCCGAGTTTACGCTCCACCACGCGGGACAGATAACTGTTCTCGGGGTCCTCATAGTCGTCGGTGTTCCCGCTCAATCCCACCTCTTTGAAGAGATAGGCGGTTAGGGTCTCGATCGTCGGTTCGGGACGCGAGACGCCGTCCAGACGGTGCCCCAGCTCAGTCGCGAGGTCGTCCAACGCGCGCCGAACCGGCGTCTGATCCCGCAACGGGTCGCCAAACCGGTCAATCAGCAGCGCCCCGGCTTCGAGATCCGCGTCGGAACTCGCCGCCCACCGGATCCATTCCGTATCGAGCATTCGTCGCCGAATCTCCAGCGCGACCGCGCCCGCGGGCTCGTCGTCGCTCGCCCCACGCGCGCGGTCCAGGTAGGGGAGCGCCGCCGTGCCTGCTTCGAGCAGGCGGGACCGGATGATCGTCAGATTCGCCGACTTGGACTCGCGGCCCAACAAGGTCACCAGCGCCTCGAGGGTGGGATGGTGTTCCGAGGGGGCCGTGGCTCGCTCGGTCGCACTCGCCCGAACTGGGTCGGACAGCGACGGTGGAGCGACTATCGTACGGTCGGATGAAGCTGACACGCCGCTATGATAACACAAAGGTCCCCTCAAATTGTACCCGGAGTCTCCGCACGACCTACACCGGGCGGGGAGTGGAACACCGTGTCGGCAGCGGGGTCCCGATCGCCGCGACGGAGCCCATTGGGTTTGCGGAGGCGCCGCGTTATACTGGCGATCATGGCGATCATGGTACGGCCTATCCACGAGGCGATGTCGAAGGCGGTCGACGAGAAGGTGTTCCCGGGAGCCGTCCTCCTGGTCGACGTGCGGGGCGACATCGTCCTGTTCGAGGCCTACGGGCACGCCGCGCTCGTTCCCGCCCCCGATCCCATGACTCGTGACACGGTGTTCGACGTCGCGTCCCTGACCAAACCGCTGATGACCGCCACGCTGATGCTCCTGCTGATCGCGGAGGGCCGGATCACCCTCGACGAGCCGATCTCCCGGTCTCTTCCCTCGTGGAACCCTGGCGCGACGGCCGGCGCGACGGTTCGACACCTGTTGACCCACACCTCCGGCCTTCCGGCCTGGCGGCCGTTTTTCCGACAGCTCGCGCCGGCGCTGGTCGCGACCCCCGAAGGGAAAGCGCGTCTCATCGAGGCGGTCGAGCGCGAGCCACTGGAGGATCGCCCGGGTGCGATTAGTCGCTACAGCGATCTCGGCTTCATTCTCTTGGGGTCGCTCATCGAGCGCACGATGAACCAGCCGTTGGATCGGGCGGCGGACGAGCGCATCATCCGACCTCTCAAGCTCCAATCGACGGGTTATGTGCCGTTCGGCGACCATGCCTCACAAACCCGTATCCAGGGCCGACGGATCGCCGCCACCGAGTCCTGCTCGTGGCGCGGTCGCCTCCTGCGCGGCGAGGTCCACGACGAGAATGCGTACGCGATGGGCGGGGTGTCGGGCCACGCTGGGCTCTTCGCGGATGCGCAAGACGTCTACCGACTCGTCGGGGCGTGGCGCGCTGGCCGGACCGGAGAGGGACCGTTCGGTCCCGCGCCGTTGGTCGAGGAATTTCTCACCCGGCAACGACGCGTCGGCGACGGCGGATGGGCGTTGGGGTGGACGGTCAGGACGGAGCCTTCGACATCGGGCCGGTACTTCTCTGCCCGCTCGTTCGGGCATCTGGGATTCACCGGGACGTCGATCTGGGTCGATCCCGAGGCGGATTTGACGGTCATCCTGCTGACCAATCGCGTCCACCCCAGTCGCGCGAACGAGGCGCTGGCCGCGTTTCGGCCGGCGATTCACGACGTGATCTACGAAACGGTGGTCGGAGGCTCAGCCCGGTATTCTTCGGCGTCGCGCACGTAGTTGGCCGCGCTCACCGCGAGAAACGCGATCTCCTGGGCCGTCAGCGCGCGCCGGATGATGGCCGGGACGCCGACCGCGAGCATTCGCGGCGGAACCACCATTCCCTCGGGAACGAGCGCTCCCGCCCCCACCATCGATTCCTCCCCCACGACCGCGCCGTCCATGACGATCGACCCCATCCCGATCAGACATCGGTTCTTGATCGTGCAGCCGTGCAGAATGGCGGCGTGTCCGATCGTCACCTCATCTCCGATGACCAATGACGCGGTCCGGCGGGTAACGTGGAGGACGGAGAGATCCTGGACGTTGGTCCGCGCGCCGATGCGAATGATGTTCACGTCCCCACGCACCACGGTGTTGCACCAGATGCTGGACTGGGCCCCGATCACCACGTCGCCGATGATCTGCGCCCCCGGATCCACATAGACCGACGGATCGATGGTGGGGCGCGTTCCGCGATACGATCGGATCATCGCGTCGCGCCCTTCCGCGAAGGGCGGCGTTGCGGGAGACGCGGAAAACTGCTAGACTCGTGGCGTAGCGTTCGTTGGTCGACCCGTTGATGGAACAAGCGCTCCTCCTCAATTCGACGTACGAGCCACTCCGCATCATCCATTGGCAGAAGGCCATCACCCTGCTCTGGCAGGAAAAAGTGGAGGTCCTGGAGGTCTACGACCGGCGCATCCGTGGCGTCTCGGCCTCGGTGCCGCTGCCCGCAGTCCTGAGGCTGCTCAAACTCGTGCGGATCGAAGCGGGGCGTCGCGGCGCGAAGTTTTCCCGCGCCAACATCTTCATTCGCGATCATTACCGGTGCCAATATTGCGGGAAGCACTTCCGAACCGAGGATCTGACGTTCGACCACGTCGTGCCCATCGCGCGCGGAGGCAAGAAGAACTGGGAGAACATCGTGACCGCGTGCTGGCGCTGCAACAACCACAAGAGCGGCCGCACGCCCTCCGAAGCCCGGATGAAACTCATCAAGGCACCGATCAAACCGTCCTGGAAACCGGCGCTCGCGATGACGATCGGTCTGTCCCATACCCCCGCGGTGTGGAAAGACTACCTGTACTGGAACGTCGAGCTCGATCACGACGAATAACGTCTTCGCGTCACCGTACCGGGCGAGGACGGTCCGTGTCAATACGCGCTTCGCAGCGTCGAACCGGCTTGACCCCCCTCCCGGGATCTCGGTATAATCCCTCTGCTCGCTCCATCATCCCATCAAGGACAGGAGCCATCCCGACGCCATGCTCCCACTTGCCGTGCTCGTCAACCGAGAGGTCAAAGCCATCCAGCACGACGCCTCCGTTCGCGACGCCGCGCGGTTGATGCGCGATACGCGGGTGGGGTCTCTTCTGGTGGAAAACCATGGCCAGTACGTCGGAATCGTGAGCGAGACCGACGTCGTGCGCCGTGGGGTAGCGGAAGGCTTGAACATCGATCAAGCCCCGGTTCATATCCTCATGAGCAGCCCGATCATCACCCTCGATATCAATCGAGGCGCGGTCGAAGCCAACGCGTTGATGAGCGAGCGGGCGATCCGTCATCTGGCCATCACCGAAGAGGGTCGGATCATAGGGGTCTTGTCCGTCCGCGATCTGCTCGTCTACTTCAAAAATCAATTCTAGGTTCGCGCCCCACCACCTCACGCAGCAGCCGGAACGTGTCCACTCCGTTCCGCACGATCGCCCCCGGTTCACGCGCCAAAGCCTCGAACTCGAGCCAGGACTGAAGCTTCAGAAACCGTTTCGCGGCGAGAGCCTTCGCCACGGCGGCTCGATTCGTTGCCTGGATGGGCAAGATGCTGGGTCCCGCGCGTTTCCATTCCCATGGTGTCTCGGCCAGAGACAAGGAGAGGCCGCGATCGGCAAGCCGGTGGTACGCGACGAGGAGGTTCTCCCGGTATCGGTCCAACGCCTGGCCCTCCAGGATCATCGCGAAGATGAACCCCGACCCCCACCAGAACATCGAGCGGTACGTAAATTTTGTCTCGCGAGAAAAGTACTGGGGGAAATCCAGATAGGCATACGGCTGGTCCTCGAATCGCTCACCCCGTACGACCTGCCATCGCGTGAAATCCATCCCCTCTGGAGCCAATAGCGTCTCCGGGACGACTTCCTTGGCGAGTTCGTCGTGGAGGGTCTCCAAGGTCCGTTTGATTTTTTTGGTGATCCGTTCTTTCCACGTAAAGAGGGCGGCTTGCTTGAGAAAGTCCACCTCGTCCGGTGAAAAGGCTTCCGCGTCCATCCGCCGCCCTTCTTCGAAGTTCCCCGCGGCACATCGCGCACCAATGAGGCCGATGCACGCTCGCGCGTTCAAAATGAGAGAGGCCGGATGGATGACCTCCACCCGGCCTCTCTAGAACCAATCCGGCGAGTTCGCTAACTCCGAACCCCCGACCACACCTTGGCGGGATCGATCTCTTTGTCGGGATTGAGCCGCCGAGCTTTCTCCAAGAGGACGTCCGCCGATTCGGGAAACTGAGGATCGGACACGCAGCAATCCGGAACCGGGCACACCGCCGCGCACTGAGGCTGATCATAGTGGCCGACGCATTCGGTGCACCGATCGTAAGTGATCACGTACAGGCCATCGGCCATTCCATCGCCTTCCGACACCTTCCAGCCTGCCGCCTCTGCGGCGCCGCGGCTTTCGAAAATCGCTTCGTTCGGGCACTCCGGCAGACAGGCCCCGCACGAAATACACTCCTCAGTAATCCTCACCGACATACGCGTTCCTCCTCTTCGAATTCACCCCGGCCGAGGGCGCCTCCCGTACGCTCGAGGCCTTTCCTAATGCGTGACCGATATTCGCCCCCGCACCGAAGAAACACGGCCGGGGCCCAAACCTGTCAATGCCAGGATACCCGCGTCTGGGACAGGGTGATTTGGGCGACCATGAACACCGCCAACCACTCCTTCCAGAGTACCGCGCAGGAATCTTCCCACTCCGAAACCCGCCGCTCGACCAACGCCGAGTCGGCGGCCGATACTCCCCGATCGCATGCAGTGGCCATGACCGTCGCTTCAGGCGCTGAACGAATTCCCGCAACCGCAGGAAGACTTCGCCTGGGGGTTCTTGACCGAAAACCCAGCCCCTTGGAGGCTGTCGACGTAGTCCACTTCGGCGTCCTGCAACATCGACGCGCTCTGCGCATCGACGAATACTTTGATGCCGTGGGCTTCGATGACGGTGTCATCGTCGTTGGACCGCTCTTCGAAGACCATGCCGTACTGAAAACCATGACATCCGCCGCCCGAGACATACACGCGGAGGCCGTAATTCTCTTTCTTTTCCTCCGAAAGAATTCCCTTGATTTTTTCCCCAGCCTTCTCGGTGATCACCAGCATCGCACCCACTCCTCGATTTTGCCGAACCCTCGGAAAATGTAAGCTATCCTAGCATCGGCCTCCAAATCTTGTCAATGAGCTCTCAGTCCTACGTGCGTTGACCCGTTGGGCTCAGCCCCGTAGGGCCTTTGGGGCGCTTTCCGGCTTCGACAGCGGACAGCCTTGCTGCCGGATGTGGGCCTCGTATTCGTCGCGGAACAGCTTGACCGTGCCCTCCACCGACCTGACGGCGCTACTGACCAGGTCGCAGTATCCCCGCCCGCGGACCAAGCCGAAGACCTGGACCAGAAAATCGAGGTCTTTCTGAACCCCCTGTCCTTCCTCGATCTTCACCAGCAACTTCGTGATATTGCTCGTCCCCAGTTCGCACGGCGGACACTGCCCGCACGATCCGTCTTCGTAAAACCGGGAAAATTCGAGCGCCAGTCGAACCATGCAGGTTTGCTCGTCATAGACCATCACTCCCGCCGTCCCCAAACCGGATCCGATGCTCTTGAGCGCGTCGAAATCGAGCGGCACGTCGAGGTCCTTTTCGACCAGCACCGTCTGCGAGGGCCCGCCGGGAAACACGGCTTTCAGGCTTCGCCCGTGGGCGATGCCGCCTCCGATCTCATCGATCAGGTGACGCAGTGGGATTCCCAGCGGCAGCTCGTACACCCCCGGACGCTTGACGGCACCGGTCAAGCTGAACAGCATCGTGCCGGGACTCGTCGGTTGGCCCACCCGCGAGAACCACTCGCCGCCTCGGAGGACGATCTTCGGCACGTTGGCCAGGGTTTCCGCGTTATTGACGAGGGTGGGGAGACCGTACAAGCCGTACTGAATGGGGTAGTAAGGCGGCTTCTGCCGCGGCTTGGGGGGCCGGCCTTCGATCGATTCCAGCATGGCCGTTTCTTCCCCCGCGATATACGCATCGGGCCCGCGGAAGATGTGCATGTTCAGGCCGATCCCCCTCCCGAGCACGTCGGGTCCCCAGTATTGTTTGTCGCGGGCCGCCTCCAGCGCTCCCGCCAAGATGCGATACTCCTCCTCGAACTTCGCCTTCAGAAAAATGTAGGCCTCATCCGCGCCGACGGTATACGCCGCGAGGATCACGCCCTCGATGATGAGATGGGGATTGGCCTTGATGAGAAATCGGTCTTTGAGGGTCCCGGGTTCGCCTTCGGACGCGTTGCAGCAGACGTATTTGACCTTGCCCTGCTTGCCCAGGGCCATTTCCCACTTCTTGCCGGTCGAGAACCCCGCGCCGCCTCGTCCGCGAAGCCCCGATCGCTTGATCTCTTCGACAATGTGGGCGGGCGCCACGATCCCGACGGCCTTGCGAAGCGCCTCGTATCCCCCGAGGCGCTCGTAGGCGGCGAGATCCAACGATCCCCCGTCAGGCACTCCCTCCAATAAAATCGGCGTCACCGCCACGTTCACTCTCTCTTATCCGAGCGCGCTGAACCGGCACGGCGCTGAAGATCCCTGCGGCAAGCTACAGGGCATCTTCGAAGTGCAAGGAAGTGAAGAAGCCCAATTTCCATTTTGCTCGCTTACCCCGCAGCAAACTGCGGGGAATGCGGTTTATGCATCGCGAAGCAATGCGCTCGCAATGCACTTTCACGGCCCTGATCCGTCACTCGCGGTCAAAACAGGGACACCCGCACGGGCTCCGCAGATCGCAAGGACTGAAATCGCTGGACGAGGTGGTTGCTATTTACGGCCGGCGTCAACTTTCTCGCAGAGCTCCCGCACGGCCGCGGCGGATTGCGCCAAGAGGGCGCGCTCGGCGGGCGTCAGCTCGACCGGGACGATGGCCTCGACTCCCCGAGCCCCGAGCCTGGCCGGCACGCCGACGAACAGCCCGTCGATCCCGAACTCCCCGCTGCAATACGCCGCGGTGGGAATGATCTTCTGTTGGTCGGTCAAGATGGCTTCCACCATTTCCACGACCGCGGCCGACGGCGCAAAATAGGCGCTGCCGGTCTTGAGGAGGTTGACGATCTCGGCGCCGCCTTCCCGCGTCCGCTTCACCAACCCCTCCAACCGATCCGCGGCCATGAGCTGGCCGACCGAAATGCCGTTGACCGTCGTGTAGCGCATGAGCGGCACCATCGTATCCCCGTGGCCGCCGAGCACGAGCGCGTGGACGTTCGTCACCGACACGCCCAGTTCCATCGCAATAAACGCACGCAGCCGCGCCGAATCGAGCGCTCCCGCCATCCCCATGACCCGCTCGCGCGGAAAACGGCTCTCCCGATACGCGACGTAGGTCATCGCGTCCAGCGGGTTGGACACGATGATGAGGACCGTCTCGGGGGACCGCTTGGCGACCTCACGGGTCACGCCCTGAACGATCTCGGCGTTGATCCGCAGGAGATCGTCGCGACTCATCCCGGGTTTGCGCGGCACCCCCGACGAGATCACGACCAGGTCCGACCCCGCGGTGTCGTCGTAACTCCCGGTCCCGGTCACCCGCGCGTCGAAGCCGTACAACGGCGCCGATTCCGTAATATCCAGCGCCTTGCCCTTCGCGACCCCCTCGTTGATGTCGAGCAGCACCACGTCGGCCAGGTTCTTTTCCGCTAATCGCTGGGCCGTCGTTCCCCCGACATTGCCCGCACCGATCACGCTGACCTTGCGTCGCTTCATCCCACGCTCCTTGGATGTGGTGATCCCACCATCACCCCGTGTGGTCCGAAAGTCTCTATACTAGCCGAAGCACGAGGGCGTCTGTCAAGCGTTCGCCGCGGACGGGGGCCGATTACGGTTGTGGTTCGAGCTTTCGAAGAGCCGCGTCGACGGGCACCAGGTGGTGGGAGAGACCGAGGTCTTTCTCGGAGAGGCCCAGCGCCAGCCCCACGAGCTGGGGCAGGTGGAAGATCGGCATGTCGAGGCGCTCGCCCAGTTGGCGCTCGGCGCGCTCCTGGTAGATGTCCAGGCTCATGTGGCAGAGCGGGCACGGCGTGACCATGCAGTCAGCGCCCTCGCGTTTGGCCTCCGCGGTGTTGCCCCCGCCCATCGCGAGCGCCATCGATTCCTTCTCCAGCACGAGCGGAAACCCGCAGCACTTAATCCGGCCGCTGTAGTCGATTCGCTCGCCGCCGAGCGCCGTGACGAGCTTCTCCAACGACGTGGGATTGTTGGGGTCGTCGAACCCCAGGTCCTTCGACGGTCGGAGGATGTAGCAGCCGTAAAACGGCGCGACGCGCAGGCCGGCGAGCGAGCGCTTCACGGCGTGCCGCAGGGTGTCCAATCCCACGTCTTGAATGAGCACCCAGAGGAGGTGCTTGACGTCGATCGTTCCTCGATACGCGATACCGTCCGGGGCGAGCATGGCGTTGATCCGCTCCCGGGTCGGAGCATCCTCTTTGAGGCTTTTGTTCGCGCTGGAGAGCACGCCTTGGCAGGTCCCGCAGATGGTCATGACGGGCAGGCCCCTCGCCTCGGCCTGGGCGAACGTCCGAGCGTTGATCGCCAGGCTCAGGTCGTGGTCGCCTTCCTTCACGACGCCCGCCCCGCAACACGCGGCGCTCGTCAACTCCTCCAGCTCGATCCCCAGGATCTGCGCCACCTTGACGGCCGACTGGTAGAGTTCGGGGCATGCGCCCTTCGCGGCGCAGCCGGTGAACAGGGCATACTTCATTTGGATGTCTCCCGTAACCTGAAGAGGCGGCGGATCTCGCGGATTCCCTTGATCGGACGCTGGAAAAACGACGGGACCTTGCCCTTGACGAACATTTTGAGGCCGAGTGGAAGGATCTTGACCATGCGGAAGAGATTCGGCCAGACCATCGCCACCGGCATCCGGGCTTCGTTCAACCGCCCCTCGTGTTTCACGATGTCCATGAACGCGGTGATGTGCGTCGCCCCGGGGTGGTCGGTCAACCCTGCGCGGAGCGCCTCGCGCCGCAAGCGGATGATCGCCTCCATCGGTTGCACGTCCTTCGGGCAGACTTCGACGCAGAAGTTGCACCGCACGCAGTCCCACACGCCGTCCTCCCGGGTCAACCGCGCGAGCCGCTCGGTCCGCTCTCCCTCGCGCGGGTCGGCCACGAACCGATACGCCTTGGCCAGCGCCGCCGGGCCGAGAAAACCCGGGGACACGTCGAGGCTGTTGCACGCGGACACGCACGCGCCGCAGAGGATGCACGCGTCGACGTTGTAGAACGTTTGGTGGACGTTCTGCGGGATCACCACCTCGCCGATCTCCCCCTTCGGGGTCAGCCAGGGGGTGATCGCGTTCACCTTGCTCCAAAACGGATCCATCTCGACCACGAGGTCCTTCACGACCCGCAACTGGCGGAGCGGCTTGACCTCGATGCGGCCGTTGCGGTCGATTTCATCGGCGATCAAGGTCTGACACGCCAACCGCTCGCGCCCGTTGATCACCATGGGGCAGGAGCCGCAAATCGCGCTGCGGCACGACGCGCGGAACGTCAGCGAGCCGTCCAGTTGGTGTTTGATCTGAAACAGCGCGTCCAGGACGGTGTTGCCCCGCCACGCCACGTCGAGCCGGTACTCATCGAGGTGCGGATGGGCGTCGATCTCGGGATTGAACTTCTGGATGGCAAACGTCGCGCGCATGAGATGCCGAAAATCAGGATAGCCGAAAATTCACGAAACGGACCCCGGCGCGGTCAAGCCCGCCCTTCGGCTTCCCGCCGTCGCTTGGCCTCGTCAAAACGGCGGCGCTCCTCTTCCGAGACCACGCGCAGCGCGGGAACCGGCGTGGGCCGCCCCTTGGCGTCGATCGCCACGTAGGTGATCCGGGCGGTGCTGGTGGTCTTGCGGGTCCCCGTCGGCGGGTCGTCGGTGAACACCTCGACCATCACCTCCATCGACGTCCGCCCCACGTAGATGAGAAACGCTTTGAGAATGGCGATTTGACCGAGCCGAATGGGATGGTGGAAGTCGAGCCGCTCCATCGACGCCGTCACCACGGGCAGGTGGCAGTGGCGATACGCGACGATGGCGCCCACCAAATCGATCCAGTGCATGACCCGCCCGCCGAGCACGTTGCCCAAGGGGTTGGTGTCGTTGGGCAGAACAACCTGCACCATCTCGGACGCCGATTCCGCCGCGGTTTTCTCTGGGCGCGGAGTCCTGCGTCTCTGCCGCCGGGTAACCAACGTGCTAGGAGCCTGTAGGGGAACCCGGACGTTGGAGCCTGTTCAGGAGTGGCCAGATGCAAGGCGGAAGGAGGGTTTGCGCGCGGAGCGTACTGGGTCGTACGTGAGCACGCAAACCCGACTGACAACGCCGCAGATGGCCGCTCATGGACGGGCTCCTACAGTTCGAGGTCTTTGGGGAACCGCGTGAGATTCACGCCGCCGTCGGCCGTGACCAAGACCATGTCCTCGATGCGGGCCGCGCCGATGGCGGGATAATACAGGCCCGGCTCGACCGTCACGACCTCGCCGGGCTGGAGGATGTGGTTGACCGTGCTCACTCGCGGCGCCTCGTGGATGTCGAGCCCCACCCCGTGGCCGGTGCCGTGGAAAAATCCCTGCATCCGCCCGTTCTTGATGCCGGTTTCGAATCCCTTGGCGGTAAAACGCTCGCAGATACCCTCGTGGATCGTCTTGCCGTCGACCCCCGCCCGGACTTGCGCCACCCCCCACTCCTGACCCCCGCGCACGGCGTCGTACAGTCGCTTCATCCCGTCGCTCGCGCGGCCCCGGACCACGGTCCGGCTCATGTCCGCAAAGTACCGGGTCCGGCTGGAGCGGGGGAAGACGTCGAAAATAATCGGCTGATGGGCGAACAGGGGGCCCGAGCCTTCGTGGTGCGGATCGCAGGCGTCGACGCCGCACGCCACGATCGTGTGCTGCGCCACGCAGTCCCGCTCCATCAATGTGACGTTGATGAGCTGCTTGATCCGCTCGGACGTAAGCACCGCGCCGTCGTGGTAAAGCATCCCGTCTTTGATCTCGGCGTTCCGGAGCATCTGCATCGCGGCGGCGACCGCTTCTTCGACCGCGCGTTGCGCCGCCGAGATCGCGTCCACCTCGTCGGGCCGCTTCAGGACGCGCGCAGGAAAGAGCGGATCGGGGCGGACGGTGATCGTGTAGCCCAAGCCGCGGAACGCGTCGCCGTATACGATGGGGAAATTCGATGGGACGTCGATCGCTTTGATCCCGCGCTCGCCCAACAATTCGTGCACCACCTGGACGAGGCGCGGTCGCTCGCCGAGGCGCGCCTTGGCGCGTTCTTCGTAGGCCGAATACGACAACACCGTATCCACGCGCGCTTGCGCCTTCGCGCGATCCATCTCCAGATCGCTCATCAACATGACGGACTCGCCGGCGACGCTCAAATAAATGAAGGCATCGGGAGCCAAGAATTGCGTGGCATAGTAGAGGTCGGAATCGATCTCGCTCGCGGCGATGATGAGGAGCGGATTGGTCGGCATCGGCGAGGCCATCGTAACATACCGTCTCACCCTCGTCTAGCAGGCGGCTGAAAAAATCCCTCTGCTGCGTGACTTCGCGATCCGTACAGAGATCGATCTCCAGCCGCTCCTGCGGAGAGGGGTTCTTGCCTGGAAACGCGCGTTGGCATACAGTGGGAATCTGGAGCGGGGGTTCGGAAGTGATTCGGCCATGGGAGGGCGGACGATGCATGGTGGAACGGGACAATCCGTCGAGCGGCGGCTCGACTTTCTCGATGAAACGGGCAAGACGCTGTGGACCGCTCCGTAGATGACGCATCGCGGCTCACGATCCGCGCCGGGAGGATCGCGCTCGGCGCAACCGGAGTCGGCCGGCACGTGAACCGCCAGAGGCCACCGCGTCCCCGGGGCGATCCCGCTCCCCCGTCGGAGGCGCTCACCGCGAGGATGGACGTGATCGAACGCGTCGCGGTCGAGGCGGCGGGCACGGTGTGGGCGATGCGCGACCGCTTCGTCGCCGAAGAGAAACGGCCCGACGACTGGGTCACCGACGCGGACCGGGCCTCCGACCGGTTGATCCGGGCGGCGCGGGATCGGCAGTTTCCCGAGGACGGCTGGCTTTCCGAGGAGAGCTTGACCGAGTCGGCGGCCGGCGCCTTCACCTGGGTGGTGGACCCGATCGACGGGACGCGCGAGTTTCTGACCGGCAGCCCCGAGCACGCGGTGTCCATCGGCCTCATCTGGCGCGGTCTCGCCGTCGGGGGCGCCGTGGCCCACCCGCCGAGCGGCGTGCTGATGGCGGGTTCGCTGGGGACGGGCTGCCGTTCCGCCGATACCAGGCACCTACCAGGCGGACGCGAGGAGCAATCCGGGTTGCGGATATTGGTGAGTCGAACCGATATCGGCCACGACCGGTTTGCAGGCTGGCCCGGCGACCTGCCGCTGACCCCCGTCGGGAGCATCGCGTACAAACTGGCGCTGGTGGCCTACGGTGAGGGCGATGCGGTGGTCAGCGTCACGGGCAAGCATCCCTGGGATGTGATCGGCGGGTTCGGCGTGCTCCGCGCCGCAGGCATCGAGCCGCGCTTCATCGACGGCCGCGACCACGCGCTTCCCGCGATCAACGAGCGCGTGCCCCCCTTCGTCGTGGCGCGCGACCCCTCGCTGGCCAAGGACCTCGTTGCGGCGGCCCGCCGGCTACGGCGTTAGCGCCTGCGGCGAGCAAGGCGCCCATCAGAAACTCTGGCCAACCGTGAGGGAAACGAGCCACTGTTTGGGAATGGCGCTCTGCTCCGCAAAGTCGCCGTTCTCCCAGGTCGCAAAGTACGACACGGACGGGGTCACCGACACGGAGCGGATAGAGCGGCTGTAATTGGCGATAAGCTCCAGCGACGGGATGCCGCTCACCTCGTAATAGTCCCGCTGATAGAACAGATTGGATCCCGCACCGAACGTTCCGACCGATGTCTCCACGTCGCGGTGGAGCCCCAACGTGAAATAGGCCCCCTTCCCCGCATCGAAGTCATAGTGAGAACTCAGCGACAGATCCAAGAGGGTCCCGTACGAGAGATCGAGGTAGATCTCCTGGGACGGTTCCCATCCTTTGTTCGGGAACCGATAGCGGGCGTATCCCGGGGTCACGGATAAATTTCCAAGCTCCAACCCGTAGGTGAAGAGCAGGTCGATCTCGTTGATGTGCCGTTCGTCCAGATCGACGTTGGACCATGAGGTCAACGAGAACCCCCGGTATTCAAGACTCAGCTCAGGCTGGGCAACGGGATTCCCGTTGCTGTAATCGATACCCTGAAACAGATATTTTGAAGCGACCGTCATCTTCCATCCGACGGTGAGTGGTCCGTGCTCGGACTCGCCGGCTGCGGAGGTCCCGTGGACGAGGCCCACCCCGAGACACACCACGAGCGACAGGCATTTCAGCATCAGCCCGCTCCCCTTCGAGTTCACTGGTTGTCCAACGACGTTGGCTTCGCCGACATTCGAAACGATCCGTACGCCCTCGTCAATGACGATAGCATGCAAGGGAAACTTGTCGAGGCGAACCAAGCCCCGTCGATCATGGTCAAAAAAAGATCGGGACGCTGTCGAGGGATCCCGCAGGAGGGACTGTTCGAGATGGTCCGGAAACGAACCTACTCCCGGTGTACCTCAGGCTGGCAAATCGAGTCGTGGGGCGAACCCGCCAGTTCCACGGGCGCCGTTTGGTCTCTTCGTAGAACGCGTCATGCCGGATACCAGGACTTACCTCGGTTCTCGCACCTGCCGCTGCGGATCCCCGACGACGAGGTAGAGCGCCGCGGCCGCCGCTGCGATGGGCGGTTGGCCAGCTTTCATGCCCGTCGTGACGTCGTCCCCAAACGTCGAGTGCAGCTTCTGAAGGATTTCGTCCCGCTGCTCACCGGTCAGCGCCAGCCGTGACACGCTTCCCGTCGCGGGGTCCGCCTCCACCGCGGCGTAGGTGCCGGCGATGACCGCCGGGATCAAGAGTTTCCAGGCCCGGTCGTAGGATGCGTCGAGTTTCGCCTTTGAAACGCCTCCCGGCTTCACGGTTTCCTTACCGACCGCATCGAGACGGGCCTTGTGCTCGGCCGCCGATTTCGCGTGGAGATCCGCAAGCTGTGAAAAAACCATGGCTGCTTTTTGAGCGCTGCTCTTGATGGCCGTATTCGAACTCGCCGTATACGGGGACACGTGCGACCCGGCGCATTCGAAGTCGGCCTTCCCGAGTGTGAAGCCGAGAACAAGGTCGGAGTCGCTGGGTGTGGGCCCCGACCCATTCGGGCGAGTCCGATCGAGGCCCGATTGGGCGTAGCGCAGAGCCTCGGTGAGGCTCGCGATGTAGTGATACGGGCTCTCCTTCTCCACTGTGGGCGGGGTGCACGGTCCCGCCTGGGCTGGAGAGGGCATCAAGCAGAGCGCGGTGATGGCCACGCCCAGCCACGCCTTATGGATCATCGGTACGCCCATCCTCTTCCCCGCGAGCCAGCCAACAGGGTATCGGGACGCTCCCCAAGATGCAATGATGCATGATGGTGGGTTCTGATGGAAGCAGGATCGAGACTGTCCCATTTTCTCCCCAGGGGCTTGACGTCGTTCCCTCGATTGGTCCAGAATACCGCATCCTTTCGCCGTTTCGCTGGCCCGCCTTCAAACCGCTCAGCGGGAGGTCTTCTATGTTGCCCACACGATTCTTGGTGATGGTGATGTTCGCAGCCTCCGTGCTCGTAATGGCTGCAGGATGCGGTAGCGGTGGGGGGGGCGGGGGCGGTTCACCGGCCAACCCCGTTCCATCTCCCTCGCCGGATGTTCTGGACGCCACGGTCGCCCAACAATCCGGGACCACGATCCAAAACTTGCTTGCGGAGATCGCGCGAGTCGCGCGGGGGGCTCTCGTGTTGCAAGGGCTCGTCAGGCCCGATGCCTATCCGTCCGGCACGTTCCAACCAGGAACGCGGAAAGCGGCGGCGCCGGTCGGAGCCACGGCATGTCCCACCATCACGTCGGTTGGATCGGACACCGAATTGACCCTCACCTTTGAATACGGGACCGCACCCGGATGCGTGGACTCGTTCGATGGGGTTCGGCGCAGCGGAAGACTCACCGTGTCCGTAACAGAGATCGCATCTAACCCTCTGACCTTCATCCCGTGGTCGGGCAACGTGAGTGTGTCATTTGCGGATTTTCGGCTGGGAGACGCAGCGATTGGGGGAACGGGCACCATCGACATCGTGTCCTCGACCTTGGAAAGCTGGAAGCTGGACCTGACCAGCTCCGGGCCGACCGACCTCCAGCATCTGAGCTTCGAGGGCGTGGTTACCGCGGAGATCGAAACCGACGTCGAAACGATCAATGGAACCGGTCTCTGGACGAGTGGGGACCTCGAGCTTCGCGCCACCGTCTCGGACCTTCAATACGACTTTCTTAACGAACAAACCTCCTTAGTCTGCGATGAGCCGATCGGCGGAAGCTTGACCGTCGCGTCGAACAACTCCGCCACGATGAGCTTTGCCTACCCCCAGCCAGGGTGTGGGTTCGTGAATCTGACGATCGGGCCGACGTCCCCGTCTCGCGTGTCGATTGACGAGACCGCACACTCCGACGAGACCATCGACCTGGTGCTTGGCGTCGTCCCGACGCCGGTCCCAGCGCTGGTCGGCGGACACGTGGCGTATACCTTGACCGTGTTCAATGCCGGACCTGACGCGACTGACGTGACGCTGACCGACGGGCTCTCCACGTCCGTGCAATGGGTCTCGTCAACGGCAAGCCAAGGGACGTGCGCGGGTTCCCTCACCGTGACCTGCCACTTGGGGAATCTCCCCCACCTCGCCCGCGCGGTCGTCACCATCGTGGGTGTGCCCACCCAGATTGGGGTCGTCGAGAACGTGGCGAGTGTGGCCGGGGGCCTCGAGGAAAACCTCGGTGACAACACCTTTGTCGTCCGCACCTTGGTGGTCGGACAGGAGCCCGAACCATCCGGCGTGGATCTGGTCCTGGACGTCACGACCAGTCCGGCTGTAGCGACCGTGGGACAGAATCTCACCTACACCGTCACCGTCTCGAACCAGGGGCAGCACACCGCGACCGGCGTGGTCGTCGTGGACGCGCTGTCCTCCTACGGGGCGCAGTGGGTCTCCTCGGCCACCAGCCAAGGCTCGTGCACGGGCAACACCCCGGTGACGTGCACCCTCGGAAGCCTCGACGCCGGATCGCACGCCACGATCACGATCGAGTTCACGACGACCTATGGGGGAACGCTGTACAACTCGGCCAGCGTGAGCAGTTCGGTGCAAGACGACGTCCCCCAGAACAACACGGTGAGCACAAACACCCAGGTGCTCACGCCGGTACAAACTCCTGCGCGAGTCGAGATCACTCCGGCATCGGCCTTTGCCCTGGGGGCCGGCAGCACGAAGCAATTCTCGGCGACCGCGTACTCCGATGACTCGCCTTATCCCCAGTATTACCCCCTCGTCACCTGGACCTCGAGCGATGAGACCGTGCTGACCATCACGACGAGCGGACGGGCGACTGCGCGGGCCGCTGGAACCGCCACGATCACGGCCTCCACCGGAGGGGTGACGAGCAACGCGGTCACCGTGACCGTAGAAGCAGTCCGGATGATCGACTTGCCGACCAACGATCTGGTGTACGACCCGCACACGCAGAGGATCTACGCATCAGTCCCGAGCCGCGCCGGCGAACGAGGCAACACGGTCACGGCGATCGACCCCACGACGGGAACGATCGAGTGGTCGGAATTCGTTGGCAGCGAACCCGGCAAGCTCGCCCTCTCGGGCGACGGTAAGTGGCTCTATGTCGGACTCGACGGGGCCACCGGGGTTCAGCGCTTCGACGTTCCGAACCGCGCGTTGGATATCCAGTTCTCGCTGGGAAGGGATCAGAACTACGGGGCATACGGCGTCGGTGATATGGAAGTTCTTCCGGGCCAGGCGGGTTCGGTCGCGGTCCTACGAAGGTTCTCGCCTTACAGCGGTTCAGCGGGCGTCGCCGTCTATGACGACGGCGTCCAGCGCCCGACGACGACCTCTTTGTTTTCCTCGATCAGCGCGATCGCCTTTTCCAACGTGGCCGCGACCCTGTATGCCTTCGGGAGTCTCACGCTCAACACCCTGACTCTTGACGTCTCCGGGGTGAGCGTTTCCGCAACCACGAACAATGTGATCTCGTCCTACGGCAGCGACATGAGATTCGCGGGCGGTCGTCTCTACTTCTCCACGGGTCAGGTGGTCGATCCAGCCTCGTCAGCGGTGGTTGGAACGTTCGTGCTGGCCGATTCCAACTTCTACTTCTCCGCGGTCGCGGTCGAGCCGGATTCGATCGCCGGGCGAACGTACTTTCTCCTTGACGGGAACGGGACCCACGTGATCAAAACCTTCGACCAGCAGACGTTCCGGCCGCTCGGCACGCTCGAAGTCCAGAGCGAGACGCAGGCCCCGTTCGCGAGCCCGACCGGGCCCCTCCGGCGGTGGGGGACCGACGGGCTCGCCTTCCGCACCAACAGCGATCAGGTCGTGCTCGTCAGGCCGGTGCCGGTCCCGTAGGACCCGCACCGGCCTGCACGGCGCCACGCGCTCCCGGCCGGACCCGGCGGACGGTCCCGTCCAGCCGCCGGCCGAACACCGTCGCCACCCACAGCGCGGCAAGCGGGGCCACGTGCAGAATCAATCGGTGCAGGACGGTGCCGTCCTCCACAAAACGGAAGAGACCCGTCGTCGCAAACACCAGAGCGATGGCACCCAGATAGACGACGACCGACCAGAACAGGAACATCGATTCCTCGGCCATCGTTTCGCGGTATCGCGAGATGCAGGCGAACGCAAAGAGCGCCCAGAGGATCAGCCAGTTTCCCTCCAGGAAGAACGCCCGAAAAAATACCCAGGCGATCTTCGACCACCGATCGAACAGCGGAACCACTGACGCCCCGTCCGCGCGGAAACTGGATGAAATGCCGAAATGGAGCTTGATGAGCGTCCACGCGACCCAGACCAGAGCCGGCAACGCCAGATACATCGATACGACCGACCACGTCTTTTTCGTGGCGAGCTCCGACCGACGCGCCGCCAATCCGACCAGCAGGAGGGCGTTGCACGCCACCAAAATCACGCCGTCCGCCCTCGTCCACACGAGCCCGACGGCCGACACGGCCGCCAAGAACAGGTCCCGCCGATCGTCGGACGAGACATAGCGCGTCAGGGCGATGGCGCCCCCGAACGCAAAGTACGCGAGGGGCAGATCGGTGTAGCCGTCGTGACCGTGTTGAAGAAGCAGCGGGAGTCCCCCCACGAACAGCGTCCCGAACATCGCGCGCCGCGCATCCCATCGCTCGCGCAGCGCGCCGTACGCGAGACAGAGGAGCGAGAGGAGATACCCGGGGAACAGGAGTTTGACCGCGACGTCATCCCACGTTCCCACGAACCAGGACACCCAGACCTCCTGCAGCGAGACACCCAATGGATAATCCGGATAATTCAGGCTTCCGTTCCACCCGAACAGCGTGAGCGACGGAATGGCGGCTTCCAAAAAGATGACCTTGGCCTTGAAGCCGTGGGTGGCCCACGCATCCCAAAATTGAATCGGTTTGAGAACGGCCCTGACCGTTACGATGCTCCAGAGCACGGCAAGAAGCGCCGCCGCCCCCCACCACCACGGATCGCCGATCCCGTCCAGATCACCACTCTTACCACGACGGACGGTCTGCGGGCCTCCCGGCATTCTGCACGCCCGCCACACGCGCCAGAGCCACCATCCAACCGCCGGGCCGGCGATGACGGCCATTCCCGCCGCGGGAGTAAGCGGAACGCGGACCAGCGCTTCCACGCCCATCATCGTCGAGATCCACACCAACCCCAGCCCGTACGCGAATCCGATGCGTTGCGGTCCGTTGAGGCGGGTCAAAAGCGGCGCCGCAGCGAATCCCATCACCCACGCGGCCGCGACACCCAGCGCGCCCAATGCGATCGTCATCCGGCCACTCCGAAGAGACAAAACCGCTCCCCTTCCCGAAGCACGGCCGATCCGGGCTCGACCTGTCCGCACGGCGGGTGAGACCGTCCGAAGTAGCGCAATCTGAATGGTGATCGACTTTGGACGGTCACCGGATAGAGGTAATACGCGGCCCGCGCGGTCCAAGTCGTCACGACGTCGGGGCGATCCCAGTCGATCACCACCTCGACGCTCGCGCGCGGCGGGACGGACCGCGCTACCTCCCGGAGATCCGCCCACAGCGGCACGTAATCGATGGCGGCATACGCCTGCGCGCGCTCCAGCCCGCCGAATCGCGACAGATCGACGCGAAGCGCCACCACCTGATAGTAGAACACCAAGCCGAACCCGAACAGCCACACCGAGCCGACCACTCCCCACGCCGCACGACGGATCGCTACCCGGAACGCCGACGAGCCATCCCCGGCCAGCATCGCGATCATCCCCGCCAACAGCACCACCGGGATCAGCACGGTCCACACCGACCGCCCCCAAACGACGGGGGGCGGGAGATTGTGCATGGCGAAAGGCGCCCCGGCCAGGGTCTCACCCGGTGCGGGTGACCCCAATTCACGGATGGCGGCCCAGATGGAGCCGCCGAGCGGCTCAAACGCGATCGACGTGATCGTGACGGGTTGCGGGGGCACCGACGTGACCAGCACCGCCTCCCGAACAGTGGACCGGTCCGTCTTGTCCAGCGCGAGCGGCACGAGGATATCTTCCATCCCTCCCCCCCCACGCACGTGAAAGGCACGGGGCTCGCGCCGTGTGCCGGTCGGAGTTTGGACCACCAGCCAGAGCCAGCCCTCCGACGGTTGGCTGGCGGACAGACGAACCCGCGCCCTCTCGTACGCGCCGGCATCCAGGGCGATCACCCCGCTCGAAATCGAGGCGGGCTCGCTTCGAGGTATCACCTTCAGACCATCCGAAACGCGGACAACCTGAGCGTTAGGGGAAACCCATGAAGGGGTAGACTCCGCACGAAAGTCCCACGTCGCTGGAGGATTGACCACCGCAACCGGTTCATCCCCCGCCCCATAGATGGCTACCGCCGCGGCCAGCCCGAGTGAGCAGACGGCTGGGACAAGCTGTGAGAGCCTCGGAAATCTCACGACGTTACGTCCTTTGCGCCAAGGACACTAGCCAAAGAGTCTGAGCCGCGTGCACGCGGCAATGTGTGCGAAGTCACGATCGTTGTGGATCAGCGTTAATCCGTGCTCGATCGCGATCGCCGCGATCAGGCAGTCAATCGTGCTTCGGATGGTCTTGCCCCGACGACGGCAGGTTCGGTAAATGTCTGCGGCATACAGATACGTTGAAAGACCTTCAGGCTCGAAAAGAGGAAAATCCAGCAGATACCGTTTGGTCTCTTCAAAAAACGCATCGTGCCGGATACCTTGGAGGATCTCGGTGAGATTGAAAGACGTCAAGCACAGGTCTTCTTCATCTTCAATAAGTCGACGAAGCGCCCGGTTCACGCGGGAGTCGGTCCCGCGGAAGAAGTCGACCCAGACGGTCGTATCGACCAAAATCACACGCGGCTCTTCCGCATCTTCGACAGATCACCCCGCCATCCGACCTTCCCCGCGAGATCCAAGAGCTTCTTACGGCGCTTCTTCGCGACGAGCTCCCGCAAAGCGAGATGCACGAGATCCCTCTTCGTTTTGCTCCGCGTCAGCTTGAGCCCCTCGGCCACGAGCCGATCATCCAAATCGATGTTCGTCCGTCCCATCACTTCCCTCCAGGCAATACACCAACTCTATCAGTTCGAGGTGTATCATTCAAGAACGCCGAGACGACCGCCGGACACCTGAGAAGTCATGACGGTCCCAGCACAAATCACCTGGCGCGTAGAACATATATCCGCCCCGTTTTCGTTTCTCGCTGGAACGACGACCGAGGTAATGTCTCCACCGTCTGCGCCGGGGCCTATGTGAGCCTCGATGAATCGATGACGGGATCTGGACCGTGTGCTTCGGGCCGCTCAAGCTCTGGCGTCAGCTCGAACGCCACATGAAAATCGAGAATGCCTTTGGTAGACCGCACCGCCAACTGTACCCCATGTCCCCGGACTATTCTGTTACCGATGTCCCCGACCGCTCACACCCACTTACACAAGAGGTGTTCGGGATACGCCTCGGCCCACGCAAGGGCTGCGGGTTCATCCGAAAGGTAGCCCCGGACCATGTCCCAGCGTTCACTCGTAAGCTCGTGGGCCGTGACGGGGAGGAAGTACCTGAAGCGCGACCAGTCCGGCTTGACGAAGTCCGCAACCCAGCGAGATGGCACGAAGAACACGTGTGGCGCCCATTTGTCACCCGCCTCCTGCAAGTTGACGAACGCATACCAGAACGAGGTCTCGTGCTTTCCAATGACGCCAGCCCCAACGTCCCACTCGTAGCCCTCACGTCCGTACCGATTCGATCGGTGCGCGTCCCGGGATGTCTTGACCTGAAATGCGAGCGTCCGACGACCATCTGCGGATGATGCTAGAACGTCCACGCTTGGTGCATTCCCAAGCGTCAGGCTTGCGTTCACCTGTCGGACCGCGAGCGAGTATGCGAGATAATACTGCCCAGCGGCACCAACGAATTGTGATCGTCCATGAGCCATCGCTCGTCCTCCTAACGCCAAAGCTACCCGGCGCGCGCTCCTTGCGCGTCCGTGTTCAGTGACGTGTTGGGTGTCACCCACTTACACGCCGAGGGAAATGACGGTTCCGCTAAAGTATTCATAGAAATATGTTCGCGCGAACGGACTCGCGATTTTACTGGCGTCCTGTATAACCGGCGAGCACTTTGGTTGAATCTCCATGCAGCTTGCTGCAGGTTCAGTCCGGCTATTTTGTACCCGACTGTTGGCAGGGACGGGGGCATGCCCCTACACGCAGTTTGTGCGCGGCTCACGCCGCCAGAATTTCCACGGATTGATCGGGACCGATGACGACCTTTGCGTTGAGGGCGTCGGCCAACCTCCAGAGGGTCTCGATCGTGGGCATCTGGCCGCCCTTCTCGAGACGGGCGATTTGGGGTTGTTTGATCCCCGTCTTCTTCGCCAGGTCGCGCTGCGACCACCCCCGCTCTTCTCGCAACCGCACGATCATCAACGCCAATCGAACCTCAGCCCTCGCGGCCGCCAAATCTTGTGTAAAACGCGGGTCACGCTTGATCTGTTCTCGCACGTAACGGCGATGCGCTTTCATTCGTCAACCTCCGTCTCACGTCGGCGACTCTCGCTTCCGCCAACGCAATATCCTTCGCCTTCAGCTTTTGCGCCTTCTTCGTCACGGCGTGGACGATCACCAAACGCCGCTCGATCAGCGCAAAATAGAGGAATCGATATTCCGTCCCGCCCCACTCCGGGCGCAACTCCCAGAGATCCCCGCGAACCTTCGCGATAAAAGACCGTGGCAAGCTAAACCCATGTTCCTCCAGCAGATCGATATAAGCGATACATTTCGCCCGCGCTTTGGTGGGCAACGCGTTGAGAAACCCCTCAATTGGGCTCTCTCCCCGCTCGGATTGAAAGTAGACGACCTCCCAGCTCATCCACGGTCACCGAATGATAACACAGATGTTATCTAACGCGTCAAGAGGATTCCCCATGGACCGCGCCGGCGGTCCATGGGGAATCAGCCCTCATGGGACTTGCAGGATCGCGGCCTTGGTGGCGTCGATGAGGGGGGCGGGGTAGAGGCCGATGAAGAGGACGGCGATGGTTGTGACGACCAGGGCCAGCGAGGTGGCGGGGGAGGTGGCGAGGTCGAAGTCGCCGCTCGGTTCGCGCATGTACATCACCATCACCACGCGCAGGTAATAGTAGGCGGAGACGGCGGAGAGCAGAACCCCGACCACGGCCAGCCAGACCATCCCGGCTTCGATCGCGCCCATGAAGAGGTAGAACTTGGCCACGAAGCCCGCGGTGGGCGGGATGCCGGCGAGGGAGAACATGAAGATGAGCATGATCACCGCGGCCACCGGGTTCTTTTTCGCGAGGCCGGTGAAATCGCTGATCTCCTCCCCGCGCATGCCGCCCTTGCGAAGCAGGATGACCACGCCGAAGGCGCCGAGGTTCATCACGGCGTAGATCATCAGGTACAACATCAGGCTCATCGTGCCCAGGCTGCCGCCGACGATGATCCCGATCAGGGCGTAGCCGGCGTGGGCGATCGAGGAGTAGGCCAGCATGCGCTTGATGTTGGTCTGGACGATCGCCACCACGTTGCCCAGGATCATGGTCGCGACCGCGACCGTGATCAGGATCGGCTGCCAGTGGGCCTTCATCCCGCCCAAGGCCTCGGCGAACACGCGCAGGAAGACCGCGAAACTCGCGGCCTTCGGCGCCACCGACATGAAGGCCGTCACCGGCGTGGGCGACCCTTCGTAGACGTCGGGCGTCCACATGTGGAAGGGCACGGCCGCGACCTTGAACCCGAACCCGACCACCAAGAATCCCATGCTCACGAGGAGACCGGGGTTGTCGATGGGGTTCGCGGCGAAGAAGGTTCCGAGGGCCTTGAGGTTCGTCGTGCCCGCAATGCCGTAGAGGATCGAGATCCCGTAGAGCAGGATGGCGGAGGAGAACGACCCGAGGATCAGATACTTCGCGGAGGCTTCGACCGATCGGCTCTCGGAACGCTTGAAGCCCGCCATCGTGTACAGCGAGATCGAGAGCAGCTCCAACCCGAGGTAGACCATGATCAGGTCGCCCGCGGACACCATGAACATCATGCCCGCGGTGGAGAGCAGGATGAACGCGTAATACTCGCCCAAGTGGATCTTCTCGACCTCCAGGTACAGCATCGAGAGCAGGATGGTCAGCGCGCCGGCCAGGTAGACCAGCATCTTGAAGTACGTCGCGTACGGGTCGAGCGTGAACATCCCGAAGAAGGCGTCGGTCTCGACGTCCGCCAGCTTCCAACTGCCGTAACACGCGACGATGAGGATCCCGATCGCGAAGTAACCGAGCTTGTCCTTCTGGTCCCTGGGAATCGAGAGATCGAACAAGAGGAGCGCGCAGGCCCCGATCGTAAGCACGATCTCCGGTGAGATAACAACGAGTTGGACCCAAGAAAAGTTCATAATACCTCGAGTGGCTTTGCCGTGTGTCTGTCTGAGTATTCTGGTAGTGGAGCCTGTTCAGGAACGGTCAGATGCAAGGCGCCGCGAGAACCGGAGCGGAGCGTACTGGTTCGTACGTGAGCACCGGAAGCACAGCGGCAACGCAGCAGATGGCCGTTCATGGACAGGCTCCTTACGACGTGAAGGCCGACCGCACCAAGTTCCACATCTCCGACCACGACAGCGCCGCCAGCGCGCCGCCGTCGCCCTCGGTTTGCACGATCAGATGATTGACCGAGGTGTGCAACACGTCGAGCAGCGGACCCGGATACACCCCGATCCAGAACACCGCGAGGACCAGCGGCACGACGGTGGCGAGTTCCCGGAAGTCCAGATCCGGGTGGCGGTTGTTCTTGGGGTTGGCTTCCCCGAACGCCACCCGCTGCACCATCCAGAGCATGTAGACCGCGGCCAGAATGACGCCGAGCGACGCGACCACCGCGTAGGCCGGCCGCGCGATGAACGTGCCCAGCAGGACCAAGAATTCCCCCACGAAGCTATTGGTGCCTGGCAGCCCCAACGACGAGAGCGAAAAAATCACCAGCATCGAGGCATAGATCGGCATGGTCTTGGCCAGTCCCCCGTAGTCCGCGATCTGGCGGCTGTGCGTGCGGTCGTAGATCAGCCCGACGCAGAGGAACAGGGCGCCGGTGGTAATCCCGTGGTTGACCATTTGGAGCATCGCGCCTTCGATCCCTTGCACGGTGAAGACGAAGATGCCGAGCGTGACGAACCCCATGTGGCTGACGCTCGAATATGCGATGAGTTTTTTCAGGTCCGTCTGGGCCAGCGCCATGTACGCGCCGTAAATGATCGCGACGACCGACAAGACCAGGATCAGGGGCGTGAACAGCGCCGAGGCCTCGGGGAGCATCGGCAGGCAGAACCGCAGAAACCCGTATCCCCCCATCTTCAGGAGCACGCTCGCCAGGATCACGCTGCCCGCGGTGGGCGCCTCCACGTGGGCGTCGGGCAGCCAGGTGTGGAACGGGAACATCGGCACCTTGACCGCGAACGCCAGGAAGAAGGCGAGGAACACCCAAAACTGAAACGCCACGGGGTAGGGCTGGCCCATGAGGTCGGGAATCGAGAACGTGTGGCCGCCCGCGACGTACAGCGCGATCATCGCGACCAGGAGCAGCAACGAGCCCACCAGGGTATAGAGGAAAAACTTGATCGCCGCGTAAATGCGATTCGGCCCGCCCCACACCCCGATGATCAGATACATCGGGATGAGCATCGCTTCCCAGAAGACGTAGAAGAGGACGAAGTCCAGCGCGACGAAGACCCCGAGCATTGCGCTCTCCATCAGCAGGACCGCCATCATGAACTCTTTGACCCGCTTGTCGATCGCGTGCCAGGAACAGAGCACGACGATCGGCGACAAGCACGTGGTCAAGAGCACGAGCAGCAGGCTGATGCCGTCCACGCCCACCGCGTAGTGGATGTTGAACGTCGGGATCCACTCGTACTCTTCGACGAACTGAAACGCGTGGGTGCCGCGGTCGAACCCGGCCCAGAGCGGGAGCGAGGCCGCGAGCGTCGCGAGCGTGGTCCCGAGCGCCAGCCACCGCGCGGCGTCGGCGCTCCGCAGGACCAGGGCCGCCAGCGCGCCGGCGATCGGGAGGAAGACCACGATCGACAACAAGGGAGCGCCCGCCTCAATCATGCGCCGCACCTTTCATTCCACATCGATACAAGGGCTTCAACGGTTATCATCCCTCGCTCATCCCAACAGGTAGAGGCCGACCATCAACACCGCGCCCAGAGCCATGAAGAGCGCGTAGTGCTGGAGCTGACCGCTCTGCATCACGCGCAACGCCGCCCCCCACGCCTGGGTGACCCGACCCACACCGTTCACCGCGCCGTCGATGATGAGGACGTCGACGCCGCGCCAGAGCGCGTGAGCCAGCGCCACGGTCGGTCGCACGAAGATCGCGTCGTACAGCTCGTCCACGTACCACTTATTGAACGAGAGCCGATACAGCCCCGCCGCGGATGCCGCGAAACGCGCGGGCAGTCCCGGCGAGCGGACGTAGAAGACGTACGCCAAGGCGATCCCGCCGGCCGCAGCGGCGACCGACACCAGCATCAGCAGGTACTCCATCGCGTGGTCCTCGGCGGGACCCGCCGCCTCGTGCCCTGCGAGCACCGGCGACAGGAACGGACCGATCGCGTTCAGACCCTCCGCCGGAATCCCGACCCAGCCGGCCGTCAACGACAAGAACGCCAGGACCACGAGCGGGATCGTGATGACCGCGGGGGATTCGTGCAGGTGGTGCGCGGCCTCTTTGGACACGCGCGACCGGCCGTGGAAGACGGAGAAGACGAGACGGAAGCTGTAGAACGCGGTCAAGAACGCCGTGACGAGCCCGATCCCCCAGAACAGCACACCGGTGCCACCGGCCGAGAACGCCTGCCACAGGATCTCGTCCTTGGAGAAAAATCCCGCGAACGGGGGAATCCCGGACAGCGCGATCGCCCCCGCCAGGAATGTCCAGTATGTGATCGGCAGGGCGGACTTGAGTCCGCCCATCCGGCGGAGGTCCTGCTCGCCCGAGAGCGCGTGGATCACGCTGCCGCAACCCAGGAAGAGCAGCGCCTTGAACGCGCCGTGGGTCAGCAGGTGGAAAATCCCGGCGGTGTACGCGCCCACGCCGCACGCCATCATCATGTAGCCGAGCTGGCTGACCGTGGAATAGGCGACGATCCGCTTGATGTCGTTCTGGGTGAGCGCGATGGTGGCGGCGAAGATCGCGGTCGCGGCCCCGGTCCACGCCACGACGTCCATCGCGACCGACGAGAGGTTGAACAGCGGGTTGAGGCGCGCGACCAGGAACACGCCCGCGGTGACCATGGTGGCCGCGTGGATCAGGGCCGAGATCGGGGTCGGACCCTCCATCGCGTCGGGCAGCCACGTGTGCAGCGGGAGCTGGGCCGACTTGCCGACCGCGCCCACGAAGAGCAGGAGCGCGATCAGCGTGATCACGTCGACCGACCACTCGCCGCCCGCCCACGCCAGCAGGTTGATCGTCTGCCCGACGTGCTCGGGCGCGGCGGAAAACGCCGTCTGGTAATCCAGCGACCCGAACGTGACGAACGCGAGCAAAATGCCCAACCCGAACCCGAAATCGCCGACGCGATTGACCACGAACGCCTTGGTCGCCGCGTCGCAGGCTGACTTGCGCTCGTACCAGTGCGCGATCAAGAGATACGAACACAGACCGACCGCCTCCCAGAAGACGTAGAGCTGGAGGAAGTTGTCGGCCATGACCAGCATGAGCATCGAAAAGGTGAACAGCGCGATGTACGCGAAGAACCGCGCGTACCCCTTGTCGCCGTGCATGTACCCGACCGTGTAGAGGTGGACCAGCGCGCTCACGGTGGTGACCAAGAGCAGCATCACGGCGGTGAGTTGGTCGACGTACAGCGAGAGGTTCACGTCGAGCGTACCGGACCCGATCCAATGGTAGAGCGTGACGTGGATCGGAGCCCCCCCGGCCACCTCCAGAAACGCCGCGACCGACAAGACCCACGAGAGGCCCACGGCGGGAACCGCGACCCAGTGGGCGCGCTCCTTCAGCCAGCGGCCGAACAGGCCGGTGATCAGAAAGGCGAGGAACGGCAGCAGCGGGATCAGGACGATGGACGACATCAGCGGAGTCCCGTCACCATTTCATGAGACTGATGTCCTCGACGTTGATCGTCGAGCGGTTGCGGTAGAGGGCGATGATGATCGCCAGGCCGATGGCGACCTCGGCAGCCGCCACCGTCATCACGAAGAACACGAAGACCTGGCCGGTGACGTCCTGCAGGTAGTGCGAGAACGCCACGAAGTTGATGTTGGTGGCGTTGAGCATCAGCTCGATCGAAAGGAGAATGATGATGATGTTTTTCCGGATCAGGACGCCCACGATGCCGATCCCGAACAGAACGGCCCCCAGGGTCAGGTAGTACGAGAGCGGGACCATCAGTGTTGCACCACGCGCTTGGCGAGGATGATCGCCCCGATCATCGCGGCCAGCAGGATCAGCGAGGCGACTTCGAAGGGCAAGAGGTACGTAGTGAACAGGGCCCCCCCCACGGCTTCGGTGTTGCCGACCGACTGGAGGTGCGCCGGAGTGAACGGGCCGATCCCGGCGCGAAACGTCGTGCGGAAGAAGATCAGCGCGAGCTCGGTCAGGATGACCACCCCCAGGAACCCTCCGAGGAGGTATTGCCCGTGGTAGCGCTCCTCGCGCTTGAGGTTCAAGAGCATCACCACGAAGAGATAGAGCACGAGGATCGCCCCCGCGTAGACCAGGATCTGCACCGCGGCGATGAACTCGGCGTTCAGCAGGACGAAGATCCCGGCGACGTGAAAAAACGTCACGAGCAGCGAGATCGCGCTGTAGATCGGATTGCGCAGGGTCACGACCAGGGTGGCCGTGCCCACGATGACGCCTCCGAAGTAAAAAAACAGGAGCGGCGCCATCAGGGTTTCTCGGTTTGGACTGGATAGGCTTTGGCTTTGACGGCGGTCAGATACCAGTCCCCCTCGATCGAGCCCCGGTACTCGGGTTTCTTGCCGCGGAGGGGAAAGTTCCGGTCGCCGATGGCGAGCAACTGGTCCTTGTCCAAGAACAGCGAACGTTTGTTTTCGGACGACCACTCGTATTCCTTGGTCATGGCCAGGGCGTCGACCGGACAGGCGTCGACGCAGAACCCGCAGAACACGCACCGCGTCACGTCGAACGTATACGTCTTCGCGAACCGGTTCAGCGGCCGATCCGGCTCCTCCGCGCTCACGACCTTGATCACGTTGGACGGGCACGCGATCTCGCAGAGCGCGCAGCCCACGCACCGCTCGGTCCCATCGTCGTACCGCAAAAGCGACATGATCCCGCGGTAGCCGTCGGGCAGCATGGGCTTGGTGTGCGGGTACTGCTGCGTGATCGATTTCTCGAACAGGTGCTTGAACGTCAGGCCGAGGCCCTTGACGATCTCGCCGAAGAAAACCTTATTCAATGCAGCGGAAAGGGACATGGCGGCTCCCTAGGAATGCGTCCAAATGTCGGTATGGCGGAGCCTGGTCAGGAGTGGCCAGATGCAAGGCGGAGGGAGACCTTGCGCGCGGAGCGTACTGGTTCGTACGTGAGCACGCAAGGCCGACCGACAACGCAGCTCTAGCGTGACGGACGAATGCTGCTTCCCGAGATGGCCGCTCATGGACAGGCTCCTAGTTCATCCAGAAATACTGCGCGATCGACGTGATCACGATATTGGCCAGGACCAGCGGGATCATGACCTTCCACCCGAACGTCATCAATTGGTCGTACCGCAACCGGGGCAGCGTCGCCCTGATCCAGAAAAAGCCGAAGAGAAACACGTAGACCTTGAGGAGGAACCAGACGATGCCGGGGACGAACTCGAGGAACGGAAACGGCGCGTGCCAGCCGCCCAGAAAGACGATGGTGGCGATGCACGAGACCAGGATCATGTTCGCGTACTCGGCGAGGAAGAAGAACGCGAACCGCATCCCGCTGTACTCGGTGAAGAACCCCGCCACCAGCTCGCTCTCGGCCTCGGGTAAATCGAAGGGCAAGCGGTTGGTCTCGGCCACCGCGGCGATGGCGTAGAGCACCAGCGCCACGATTTGCGGAAAGGGCAGGGCGAACGCGTACCAATGCCAGAACCCGCCCGCCTGGGCCTGCGAGATCTTCACCAACGACAGCGACCCCGCCATGAGCAGGACGCCCACCAGCGACATCCCGAGCGCGAGTTCGTAGCTGATGACCTGCGCGGCCGACCGCAGCCCGCCCAGCAGCGAGTACTTGCTGTTCGACGCCCAGCCGCCGAGCAGAACCCCGTAGGCCCCCACCGACGACAGCGCGAGCACGTAGAGGATCCCGATGTTGAGATCGGTGACGAACGGCCGGAACGTCACGTCGCCGATCCACGGGAGAGGAATCGTCAGTCCGCCGTCACCCCAGGGAATCACCGCGAACCCGATCAGCGCGGGAATCAGCGACAGAATCGGCGCGAGGCTGAAGATGATCTTGTTGGCGCCGCTGGGGATGATGTCTTCTTTCATGAAGAGCTTCAACCCGTCGGCCAGCGGCTGCAGCAAGCCGTGGTACCCCACCTCCATGGGGCCCATGCGATCCTGCATCCACCCCAGGACCTTCCGTTCGAGGTAGGTCAGGTACGCCACGTGGAGCAGGACCGTGATCATCACCACCCCGATGGTCCCCAAGATCACTATCAGCTGCCCGATCGCACCCATCAAGACTTCTCCCCATATCGTGACATCGCAGAGACGGCCACCGGGTCCTCAGCCTCCCCCCGTTTTTTCGACCGCCACCGCCGCCTCGCGAAAGATCGGCACCTTGGTCACGGGATCGAGCTCGATCGGGACGAGATCGCGCATGGCCTCGACGTAGTGCTCCGGGAACAAGACCTGGCCGGGCCGCGCCTTCGGGCTGATCCGGACCGTCACGCTCGCCGCGCCGTGCGCCGACCGGACCCGCACCGTGGCCCCGTTGGCGATGCCCAGCTTGACCGCGTCGTCGGGATGCACGAGCAACCTGCCCTGGTGCGGCACCTTGGCGAGCGCGGCCGATCGCGCGGTCAACGCGCCCGATCGAAACAGCGATTGAATCAGGGTCAAGTGGAACGGATACCCGGACGCCGCCGCCCGCGCCGGACCCGGATCAAACCGCCGTTCGACGTCGCGCTCGAACCCGCTCGACACGTATTCGGCCAGCGTCGCGGCGTCCACCGCTCCGGGGTGCACGCTCGATCCCTTGGGCGCCATCGCGGGCACCACGCGCGCCGCCTCCATCAGAATCTCGCGGGCGCCGTCGTAGTCCAAGGGATAGCCCATCGACCGCGCGAGGTCGGAGAAGATGGTCGTGTCGGCCTCCGCCTCGCCGACGAGGTCCAACGCCTGCTTGCCCTTTTGAACCCGCCCCTCGTGGTTCGTCCAGCTCGCCTCCTTCTCCGCGAAACTCGCCGCCGGGAGGCACACGTGAGCGACCTCGGCCGACGGGCCCCGGAACGCGTCCTGACACACCAGAAATTCCAGATTGGCTAGCGCCTCGCGGACCTTGGCCGAGGCCGGCAGGTGGGCGAACGGGTCTTCTCCGACCAGGTACAGCGCTTTCAACTTGCCGGATCGCGCCTGCTCCAGCATCTCCATCGCGGTCCATCCGGTCCCCGCGGGCAGCTCGTCCTGCCACGCCGACGCAAGCCGCTGACGCGCGGCGCCGTCGGTCGCCGGGACCAAGCCGGGAAGGTAGTCGGGCGCCACGCCGAGCTCGACCGCTCCTTGTTCGTTGGATTCGTCGCAAAGCGGATTGACGCCGCAACCGGGCGCGTTCAGCTTGCCGGCGAGGATCGCGAGATCCGCGATCGCCCGGATCGTGTCGATCGCGCCGCGCGATCGGATCACGTCTTGACCGAAGAGGATCACCGCCCGCTCCGCGCCCGCGTACAGCCCCGCCGCCGTCTCCATCGCCTGCCGCGTGACCCCCGCGCGCGCCGCCAGGTCGTCCCACGAGAGGCGGCCCGCCAGCGTCGAGAGTCGCTGCACGTACCGGGGGGCCGACGCCGAGAGCCGGGGGGCGATCCGACCCGACTCCACCAGCGCCTTGATCAGCCCCAGCACCGCCGCCCGCTCCTGGCCCGGCGCCGTGGCGAGCGGGTGCGTCGCGCGGTTCACGAGATTGCTGACGAACGCGCCGAAATTGGCCCCGTACCGGCCGATCGTGACGAGCGTGGCGCCGTGGGCGCGCACCGCGCTCTTCACGCGATAGGACACGACGGGGTTGGTCTCGGTCAGGTCGGCGCCGATCACCACCAGCGCCTGCGCCCGTTCGACGTCTTCGTAGGACGCGGTCATCCGCCCGTGCCCGACGACGTCGCGCAACGCCGCCACCGTGTTATGGTGCCCATAGCGGGCCGTGCTATCCACGTGCGGGCTCCCCATCACCAGACGCATGAACTTCTGGAAGAGGTAGAGGTCCTCGTTGGGCGCCTGCGCCGAGATGATCCCGCCGATCGCGGTCCCGCCCTGCTGCGCCTTGATCGCCGCGAACCGGCTGGCCACCAGCGCCGTCGCTTCGAACCACGAGGTCTCGACGAGCGTCTGACCTTTCCGGGCGAGCGGTTTCACCACCCGGTCGGTCCGGTTGATCACGTCGAACCCGAAGTACCCCTTGGCGCACAGGTCGCCGTTGTTGCGGCCGCGCCCTGCGTCGGACGTGATCCGCAGCACGACGTTGTCGCGGCTCTCCACTTTCAGCCGGCATCCGTCGGCACAGTGCGGGCAGATCGTTTCGATCTTCTTGAGTTGCCACGGCCGGTAATCGTACATCGCCACCCGGCTGGTGAGCGCCCCCACCGGACAGATCTGAATGCACCCGCCGCAGAACTCGCAGTCCAACTCCTTGTTGACCAGCCCGCCGATCTGCAGCAGGTCCCCGCGGTCGCGCGCGCCCAGCGCGCGGGAATCGACGATCTCGTCGCAGTAACGGACGCACCGTAGGCACTGCACGCAGCGCGTCATCTCCTTGTCGATCAGCGGGCCGAAGTACTCCTTCTCGAAGAAGCGCTTCGCTTCCCCGAACTGGCTGTAGTTCGGCGTGTAGGCGTGGGCCTCGTCCTGCAGGTGGCACTCCCCGCCCTTGTCGCAGATGGGGCAGTCGAGGGGGTGATTGGCCAAGATGAACTCCAACACCCCCGCCCGCGCCTCGGACACCTTGGGTGAATTGGTGGACACCACCATCCCCTCCGCCACCGGCATGTTGCAGGATGTCTGCAGTTTGGGCGACTTCTCGATCTCCACCAGGCACATCCGGCAATTCGCGTCCGGCTTGAGCTTGGGGTGGTAGCAGAAGTGCGGCACGTCGACCCCGGCCTGCTTGGCGGCCTCGATGAGCAGCGTGCCCTTCTCGACGGTCACGGCCTGGCCGTTGATCGTCAGCGTGACTTGAGTCGTCGTAGCAGTCGGGGCTGTCATCGGTTTCGTGGACCTTTTAGCATTTTATGGTGTCGAACCGCGGAAGCCACCGCCGCGGGAGCCCGTTCAGGAACGGTCAGATGCAAGGCGCCGCGAGAACCGGAGCGGAGCGTACTGGGAGACTCCTGGAGGTACGGAGCATTCCCGGGGGATTGCGGTCGTACGTGAGCACCGGAAGCGCAGCGGCAACGCCGCTCTAGCGTGACGGACGAATGCTGCTTCCCGAGATGGTCGTTGCTTCGCGATGCAAAAACCGCATTCATGAACGGGCTCCCACAGCCACTGCGCTCTCCCTGAGAGGACAGCGCTGCTCACGAATGTGCGCCTCGTATTCGTCGCGGAAATGTTTGAGCGTGCTCAAAATCGGCGCGACCTCGGCGTCGCCGAACGCGCAGACCGTCTTGCCCGCGATGTTGCCGCAGAGTCGCTCCATCTGCGCGAGATCCTCGGACCGCCCTTCGCCGTGCTCGATCCGCTCCAGGATGTGGTAGAGCCAGGCGCTGCCCTCCCGGCACGGCGTGCACTTCCCGCACGATTCGTGGTGGAAGAAACCCAACAAGTTGTAGGCCGCCCACACCATACACGTGGTCTCATCCATCACGGTCACGCCGCCCGACCCCAACATCGACCCGGCCTGCGCGATCGATTCAAAGTCCAATTTGACGTCGAGGTGTTCCGGCGTGAAGAACGCGGCGGATGCGCCCCCGGGAATGATGGCCTTGATCCGGTGGCCGTCGCGCACGCCCCCCGCGTGCTCGTCGATCAGTTCGCGGAGCGAGATGCCGAGCGGGACTTCGTAGTTGCCGGGCCGCTTGACGTGGCCGCTGACCGAGAAGATCCGCATGCCGGGGCTCTTGGGCGTGCCGATCGCCGCGTACCACTCGGGCCCGCGCATGATGATGTGCGGGAGGTTCGACAGGGTCTCCACGTTGTTGACCACAGTCGGCTTTTGGTACAAGCCGTTGATCGCGGGGAACGGCGGTTTGGCGCGCGGCAGGCCGCGCTTGCCCTCGATCGACTCCAACAACGCCGTTTCCTCGCCGCAGATGTACGCCCCGGCCCCCCGGTGGACCCAGATCTCGACCTCGATCCCGCTGCCGAAGACGTTCTTACCGATGTAGCCCTTAGCCCGCGCGTCGACGATCGCCCGTTCGAGGATCTGCGCGCCGAGCGCAAACTCTCCCCGGATATAAATGTAGGCGACCTTCGCGCCGATCGCGTACGCGGCGATCAAGGTGCCCTCGAGCATCTGGTGGGGATCGCGGTCGATAAGCTGGCGGTCCTTGAACGTGCCCGGCTCGCTCTCGTCGGCGTTCACGCAGAGGTATTTGGTGAGCGTCGGATCCTTGGGAATGAACCCCCACTTCGTGCCGGTGGGGAATCCCGCGCCGCCCCGCCCGCGCAGCCCCGACTTCTTGACGGTCTCGATGACCTGCTCGGGCTTGTAGTCCTTCAAGACCTTGCGAATCGCCTGATACCCGCCCGCGCGTTCGTAGGCCGCCAGATCGCCGGTGTACCCCGGCGTCTCCATATTTCTGAGAAGAATTTTTTCGTAGGTCGGCACGGTCAGGTTCCCACCATCAGGCCATCTGCAACGGAATCAAGAACGGCCCCGTGGCCAGCGACGAGCGTCCCTCCCGCTTGAGATCGGCGAGGATGCGGTCGATCTTCTCGCGGGTCAGGTACTCGTAGTAATCATCGTTGATCTGCATCATCGGCCCCGCCCCGCAGGCGGCCAGGCATTCGACCGTCTTCAGCGTGAAGAGTCCGTCGGGCGTGGTCTCGCCCGCCTTGATGCCCAGCGTCTGCTCCAGATACCGCACCAGGCCGTCGGCGCCCACCAGCGCGCACGAGAGCGTGCGGCAGACCTGGATGACGTGCTTGCCCAGAGGCCGGATCGAGAACATCGTGTAGAACGTCACGGTCTCGTAGACCTGAACCGGCGTCTGTTCCAGCAACACGGCGATCTCGCCCATCGCCTCTTCGGTCACGTACCCCTGCTCCTCCTGCGCGATCCGCAGCGCCGCCAGCATGGCGGAGCGTTTGTCGGGGTAGCGGGGAAACAGGTCCCGGATACGGGTTTTGGCGCTCTCCGAGAGCATCGGGCTTTTCAGCGGTCGCACTCCCCCATCACGACGTCGTAGGTCCCGAAGATCGTGACGATGTCGGCGATCAGGTAGCCACGCGCCATGTGGTCGAACGCGCCCAGGTGCACGAAGGAGGGCGAGCGGATTTTCAGACGATACGGATGGTTGCCGCCGTCGCTGTTGATGTAGAAGCCCAGTTCGCCCTTCGGCGCCTCGGTCGCGCAATAGATCTCGCCCTTCGGGGGTCGGATGCCTTCGCACGCCATCTTGAAGTGGTGGATCAGGCTCTCCATGTCCACCATCACTCGATCCTTGGCGGGAAACGTGATGCCGGGGACGTCGATCGAGATCGGGCCGTCGGGGAGCTTGTCCAGGCACTGACTGACGATGCGCGCGCTCTGGCGGATCTCCTCGAGTCGGATGTAGTACCGGTCGTACGTGTCGCCGTTCTTGCCGAGCGGGACCTCCCACTCGACGTCGGCGTAGGCGGCGTAGGGTTCGGCTTTTCGCACGTCGTAGTTGACGCCGGACCCCCTGAGCGTCGGGCCGGTCAGACTGTAGGCGACCGCGTCCTCGGCGGAGATCACCGCCACGTTCTTGGTGCGCGCCAGCCAGATCCGGTTCGTCTCGAGCAGGGTGTTGTACTCGACGATCTTCTCGGGGAAGGCCTTCAAGAACGCCCGCAACGCCGCGATGATCTCGGGGGTGAGATCGTTGCTGACGCCCCCGACCGTGTAATAGCTGTAGGTCAGGCGCGCGCCGCAGAGCTTTTCGAAGAGTTCGATGAGGATCTCGCGCTCGCGGAACGTGTAGAAGAACACGGTCATCGCCCCGATGTCGAGGGCCTGCGTCCCCAACCAGAACAGGTGGCCCGAAATCCGCTGCAGCTCCGCCACGATGGTGCGGACGTACTCGGCCCGGGGCGGCACCTTCACGCCCAAGAGCTTCTCGACCGCACGCACGTAGGCGAAGTTGTTGGTCATCGCGCAGACGTAATCCAAGCGGTCGGTGAGGGTGACGATCTGCTGGTAGGTCTTGCCCTCCGCGAGCTTTTCCGTCCCGCGGTGCAGGTACCCCAGGTGCGGCGTGGCCTTCAGAATCCGCTCGCCCTCCAGGTCGAGCACCACGCGCAAGACCCCGTGCGTGCTCGGATGCTGGGGGCCCATGTTGAGCAGCAGCTCTTCGGTGCGGAGGACGGCCGCGTCGCCGTCGTTCGGGTCGGCAACGTGCTCGATGACGCCGAATTCATCGGCGGACGGTCGGCTCGTCGTCGGGGTGGGCGCGTCGTTCATCGCGTGCGCGGCCACGCTCGTTCGCGAGACACGGTGCGGCGCGTCTCGCCCGGCAGACGGTGAGTGATGATCGCGATCACGAGACCGGACCTTCGGTAGTCGGAAGGAATTCGAACGTGTTGCGCCAGCCCCGGCCTTCGGTCGGGTAATCCTTCCGGAGGGGGAATCCGTCGAAGTCGTCGGTGAGCAGGATTCGGCGGAGATCGGGGTGATTGACGAATTCAATCCCCATCAAATCGTACACTTCCCGCTCCATGAAATTCGCGCCCGCCCACACCGACGTCACCGATTCGATGCGGCAGTCCTCTTCACTCACCCGGGCCTTCAACCGCACGCGGTGACGCTTCGCGATCGAATAGAGATGATAGTTCACTTCAAACCGCTCCTCGGCGTCGGGATAATCGACCGAACTGACGTCGGACAGAAAATCGAACGACCACTCCGGCTCGCTCCGCAGGGCACGGCAGACCTCGACGATCCGATCTTTCCGCACGGACAGAGTGAGCTCGCCAAAGGCTTCCTTGACGCCGATGACCGCGTCGGGAAACCGCTCCCGGAAGGACTGGGCCGGTGGATGCACGGACTAGGCTTTAATGAGGACTTTGCGCTGCATGATCTTCTCCTGCAGCTTCAAAATCCCGTCGAACAGCGCCTCGGGCCGCGGGGGGCACCCCGGTACGTAGATATCGACCGGCACGATCTGGTCGACGCCCTGCACGACCGAATAGCTGTTGTAGATGTTGCCCGACGTCGCGCAGGACCCCATCGAGATGACGTACCGCGGTTCGGGCATCTGATCGTAGATCCGGCGGATGATCGGCGCCATCTTGCGGCAGACGGTCCCCGCCACGATCATCAGGTCCGACTGCCGCGGCGACGCGCGGAACACGCCCGCGCCGTAGCGGTCGATGTCGTGCCGAGACGACACCGACGTGATCATCTCGATCGCGCAGCACGCGAGGCCGAACGTCATCGGCCACAGCGACGACTTGCGCGCCCAGTTGATGACGGAGTCGACTTTGGTGGTCACCAGGGTCGACTCGAAACTGCCCGACATTACTCCCACTCCAGGGCTCCTTTCTTCCACGCATACACGTATCCGACAAGGAGAATCGCGATAAACAACACCATCTCGACCAGGGCGTAAAGACCGATGGAGTGAAAGACGACCGCCCAGGGATACAAGAACACGGCCTCGATGTCGAAGATGACGAACAACATGGCGATCACGTAATACCGCATCGGAAAGGGAATGCGCGCGTCCGAGAAGGGCTGGACGCCGCTTTCGTACGGCAACAGCTTGTCGCGGTAGGCATGACTGGGCCGCAGCAGCGACCCGATCAAGAGCTGCCCGAGCCCGAACACGGCCGCGATGACCGAGAAGATCAGGATCGGGAGATACTGCTGTGGAACGTATTCTCCAGGCACGCTCGGCTCCTTGGAGACGCGAATCGTCACCGTCGCCTCCCCCCACACACCGCGTCGCGAAGAGTCTCTCCAAGCGCGATCCCACGGTTCGGCCACCGGGAAGCAGGGGAGACATCTTAATGGAGAGACGTTTTCCTTGTCAAGGACCTTCGCGCGTGATGGCGAGAGTCACGATTCGTGGAACAACGCTCGGAGAGAGGAGCCAAAGGCAAGACCGCGCAGGCGCGGCGGGGTGAGCCCTTTGTGCTGGATGAGGACCTGGAAGGTCCGGCCCATGTCCCGTGGATCGAGCAACCCTCGGATGCCGGCCAGGGTCCGTTCGTGTTCGGCGTCATCGGCGGCGTCAGCCAGCCACGTCTCCGCGGCCTCCGCAGCCCCCAGGCTCAGGAGAAAACTGGTTTGGTCGGTCCACCCCGTCACTTCCAGACCGGCGTCCCGTCCTGCGATGGCCAGCGTCGTCCAATCCACGTGGGCGGTCAGGTCCTGGCGGCCGATCCGCTCGTAGAACGCCTCGTTGGTCCGGTGACGGAAATAGGCCAGGAGCGTTCCCCGTTTGCGATGCGGCGCGTACAATTGGTCTGAGGGATAGCCGTAGTCGACGGTCACGACGAACCCGCGCGCAAGCGACCGCCCGACTTCGCGAATCCATTGCACCGCCGCGAGATTGATTTCGGCTTGTTGTCCCTCGGCCAGCGTCACGCCGACTCGACCCAGGTACGCCTCCAACTCGTGGGTTGAAGGGGGGCCGACCACGTCGGCGAGTCCCTCCCCCGACACCCCGACGTAGAGTTCAGCCAAACGACCGTCTTGCTGGAGGACGCGGTGGACGGGAAAGGCATCGACTAACTCGTTGGAGACCACGCATCCCTGGATGGGACTTGTCGGCAGGGCCCCGGCCCACCGCACCCGACTGGACGTCGCCCAGGGTTCGAGCAGCCGGTGCTGGCGCGCCGCCATGGCGGGGCTCCGCTCGACAATGAGGTAGGCGAGTCGCTCGCCAAGACTCGGGACCCGATCCAGCGCGGAGAGGATATCGTAGGCCAGCGCTCCCTTGCCCGCCCCCTGTTCGATCACGGTGAACGTCCCACCGCCGCAGCACGCGGCCATCTCCTCGATCTGCCGCGCGATCATCTCCCCGAACAACGGATGAAGAGAGCTGCTGGTGTAGTAGTCGCCCCGCGCGCCGATGCGCTCGGCGTCCCGCATGTAGTACCCCAAGCCGGGGGCGTAGAGGGCCAAGTCCATGAACCGGGCGAACGTCATCGGACCGCGGCGGGCGATCTCGTCGCCGATCAGCGCGATCAGATCCGGTTCGTGATCAGCGGCCTTTAGCATCGTCGGCCGCTCGCGGCATCCGGCATGTGTGGACTCGCGCAGGACCGCGCCCGATGACCCGGCTTACCGCCGGTCGGCCGGCCCCAGGGCCAGGGAGAGCAAGATCATGCACACGAAGAACAGGACAAACGCCACCGGGATGAGGAAGAACGTGAAGCTCATCGTGATCGCCACGTAGAATCCCACCACCGCGACGATGACCATGAGGCATCCGCTGAGGTTCTTTTTCCACATGGCCGACGTGATATACCCATCCGTTGGTTTGAAATACGTGGGCGCCCTGGACGCCGAGAAGGGGCCAGATGCAAGGCGCCGCAAGGAGGCCCACCGGAGCGTACTGTGTGGTACGTGAGGATGGGCCTCCGTAGCGGCAACGCCGCAGATGGCCCTTTATCGGCGGATCAGGGGTTACTGGCGGACTTTTTCGTCTTCTTCCTGCTTGGTCTTACACTCGATGCAGAGGGTCGTCACGGGACGCGCCCTCAAGCGCTTAAAGGAGATCTCGCCGCCGCAGGACTCGCAAACGCCAAACGTGCCCATCGTGATGCGGTCAAGCGCCTCATCGATCTTCTTGAGGAGCTTTTGCTCGCGCTCTTTCAGCCGCAACATAAAGTTCTGATCGGTCACAGCCGTGGCTTGGTCGCCTAAATCCGGGAGGTTCTCGCTCCCCGCCATCAAGCCTTGGCCGATCATCACACCCGCGTCGTTCAGGAGCGCCTTCCGTTGCCGCTCCAGCTCGTGACGGATCTCGGCCAGTTCCCGCTCTTTTTCCGAGACGGTGGCCGCAGATTTTCCTGGTCTCTTCGTCTCGGCTTTGGTTTTCGAGCCCTTGGGCATCAGTCACCCTCGCAACGGCACCGGATAACAAGTTTCGATCTTAACAGACGATTTCCGGCCAAGTCAAATTTTCTTCAGCGGGTCTCGAAGCGGATGACGAGCGGTTTATCGGTCGCCGTGTTGTCCAGGGTGATCCGACGGTATTTGGGTCTGAAGTTCTGAGGGGGCGCCAGCAAACTGACCGTGTACTGTCCCGGCGGCAGTTCCAGGATTTCATCCGTTCGTCCCATGGCCTTTCCGTCCACTGTCACCACCCGAGTCACATTACATTCCACAAGCACATATTGGGTACGCGCCGTCGCTCCGCCGGGTCGTGCGTTGAGTTCCCTGACCTCCGTGCCGTCTGACTGCATCACCCTCCCCGTCCGCGCCCCGCGCCCTTACTGCCGCGCATTGCGTGGCATGCTAGTGGAAGGGCCCCGGTGGAGTCAAGTAGGCTCCGGCGTGTTATCGATAGTTCGTGAATTGCAGCGGGATGCCGAAGTCTCGGCCCTTCAGAAAGGCGATCACCGATTGCAACTCGTCGCGGCTCTTGCTGGTGACCCGGAGTTGGTCGCCCTGAATCTGCGCCTGAACCTTGAACTTGGCGTCGCGAATCGCCTTGCTGATGTCCTTGGCTTTTTCGGACGCGATCCCTTGCGTGATCGTCACGCGCTGCCGGACGGTCCCGGCCAGCGCCTGCTCGACCTTTCCATAGTCCAGGGCTTTGAGCGAAATTCCTCGTTTGACGAACTTGGTCTGGAGGATATCGATCACGCTCTTGAGCTTGGTCTCATCGTCCGAGACGATCACCAGGACCTTGTCGCCCTCCTCCAGGGTGACACGGCTCTTGCTCCCCTTGAAATCGAACCGCTGCTGTAATTCCTTGGCGGTCTGATCCAGCGCGTTCTTCACCTCCTGTGTATCGACCTCGGACACCACATCGAATGAACTTTGGTCAGCCATGATCGGCTCTCCTTTCTCCGAACACCACGTCCCGCGTGAGACGCCGCGGGTCTACGCCGGATCGTTCGCGGCGAGCGCGTTCGGTTCGCAGGGTGTGTCCCGATCCCCTCCGTCGGCGCCATCGACCCGATTGCCGCCCGCGCGTTGCGCCCGCTGCAGCGCGCGGAACGCCGCGTCCACCAGCCCTTCCGCGGTCTCGGCGTCGGTGAAGAACGCCGCGACGCCCCCGCTGACGGTCAGCCGGGCTCCGCCCGGATCGAGTCCGGCCGTGGGTCGCTCGGATTCGCGGCCGGCGAACGGTGCATCGGCCGCCAGGGCTCTCAGCTTCTCTCCGATAAATCTGGCCCCTTCTTTCGACGTCTCGGTCAGGAGCAGTGCAAGCGCCGCGGGACCGTACCGGCAAATCGGATTCACCATCCGCGTGTGGCGGCGCAGAAGGTCGGCCAGCTCGCGCAACAACCGTTCATCCCTGGGCGCGCCGGCCGGTTTGGCGTCCCGCGCGAGACCGTCCGCCTCAAAGACCAAGAGCGAGAATGGCCGGTGCAGCCTCCACGCCCGGTCCACTTCCTCCGCCAGGCAATGGCGAAAATACCGTTCGGTGTACACGCGCGTACCGGGGTCGATCAACCCCGCGCGCTCAGGCAACAAGCGCTCTAACTTACGGCAGGCGGAGACGACCTCCTCTTGAATCGTGTCGCCGGCCGCGGCGGCCTCGCCAGCGCGCGCCGTCAACCGCGCCCGGTCGATTTCGCTCACGGTGTCCGGCATCAGCACCATCAGGGGAATCGCGCGGGCCGTGGGATGCTGGGCGAAGCGCGAGACAAGGTCGAACGGATTCGGGGTTGCGGCAAGCAGGTCGCAGAGCACCAGGTCTGGCTGCAGTTCACCGGCCAACGCGACAGGGTCAGGGGTGTCCGCCCCCACTACACCCACGCCGTCGTGCCGGAGCACCGACCGCGCGGCATCGACCGTGTCCGACGGGGCGACCACCAGCACGGTCGCCGGTCGGCGCCGACCGGCCCGCAGCAGACCATACTGGCGCAGCGCCGAGCGCAACCGGTCGGGAACGATTGGCGTGGGCACGTAGCCCACCGGCGCGAGTGAACACGCGTGCCTTCGATCATCGGCAAGGGCCAACAAGACGGTCTGCACGTCCGGGAGCGCGCGCAGATCGCGTAGCGTCGACCACGCATGACACTCGGACGCGACCGCATCGAGAATGACCGCGAACGGCCTGATCGTCCGGACGCGGGCGAGTACCGGCTCGTCGGATTCAAGGACGTGGACCTCGTACCCTTCAGGCTCCAGCGCCGCGCGCACGGTCAACCGTACCGAGGGATCGGGCGTCACCACGACGATTTTCGGCGAGCGTCTCGCGTCGTGCGCCCGGGCCGCGGCGGTTGCCACCAACGATTCCATGACCGACTGAATGATCCCCGGGATGGGAACCGACGGTGCCGCGTCTTCCGGCATCGTGCCTTGCGGAAGACGGACCGTAAATCGGCTGCCTTCGCCGAGCCGGCTCTCGACCGAAACTGTGCCGCCCTGCAGTTCGACCAATTGCTTGGTAATGCTCAGCCCCAACCCGGTCCCGGGATAATCCCTCGTAGGCGACCCATCCACCTGGTGGAATTCGTTGAAGATGCGATCGAGGTCTCCCGGCGCGATCCCAATGCCGGTATCCTCCACTCGCAGCTCCACCGCCGATCCGCCAGCGTCTTCGACGCAGCGCGCCGACAGACTCACCGTTCCTCCCGAGGGGGTAAATTTGACCGCGTTGGACAAGAGATTGAGCAGCACCTGCCGCAGACGCCCTTCGTCGGCAAGCACGATCGTGGGCCGGTCATCCACGTCGACGACCAGGTGGAGGTGCTTTTTCACGGCCAGCGGGCGGATCGTGTGCTCGGCGAGGTCGATCACCGGCCGGATGTCGAAGGCTTTGGCCCGCCAGTCGATCTTGCCGGCCTTGATCTTGGACAGGTCCAAGAGGTTGTTGATCATATCCAGCAGGTGGTGCCCGCTCTCCAGCATTGTGCGGAGGTGTTTCTCTTGTTCCGCGTTCAACTCGCCCGGAATCCGCTCCAAGAGCAGTTCGGCGAATCCGATGATCGAGGTCAAGGGGATCCGCAGCTCGTGGCTGACGTTGGAGAGGAACTCGGTTTTCAGGCGGTCGAGTTGCTGAAATTCGTCGACCATCGCGCAGGCTCGCTCGTACAAGCCGGCGTTTTCCAGCGCGGTGCCGAGCTGGCTCCCGATCGAGGTCAACAGCTGCACATCCTGAGACGTAAACGAGCGGGGGTAGCGGCTGGCCACCGTCAGCGTGCCCAAGACATGTCCCTTGGCCGTGACCGGCACGCACGCGGCCACCCGAAATCCCTCCCGGAACAACAGCGTCTCGCGCGTCTCCTCGAGGCCCTCGCTGACCATCGGTACGCCGTTTTGCGCCACCCGGCCCGACAACCCCTCCCCGATCGCGCACGCGGCCGCCCCTTCGACGAAACCGGCAGACACCCCGCGGTGCGCGCGCAGCGTCAGGCCCTTCCCGTCGGCGAGACGGATGAATCCACCTTCCAGGTTCAGGACCACCGTCACCCGATCCAACACGCTGGCGAGAATCTCCTCCGGATCGAGCGAGCGATTCACGGTGACCGAGATGGTGTGCAGCGCGGTGAGCGCCATCGTCCGGTCGGCCACGGTCTGTTCGAGCGTCCGGTACGACTCGGCCAGGCGCTGGGCCATTGCGTTGAAGGCTCCCGCGACCTGCGCGAGTTCGCGCGGGGTCGAAATGTCAAGCCGGTGGTCCAAGTCGCCTTCGCCGATGCGCCGCACCCCTTCCTGGAGCACCTGCATCGGACGTACGAGTCGGCGCGACACCACCGCCACCGCGACCAGCACGAAGACCGCCAGCGCTAGGACGGCGAGGATGCCGTACAGGGCGAGCGCCTGCACCGACGGCGGAGTGCCCGCCGCCCAGCGGCGCGTCGCGACCACCACCAGGACCAGACCGACCGGCACCGGCAGCAGTCCCACGACCAGCAACGCCGTCGCGATCGTGTTGCGCAGGCCGAACCGGGTCACGCCCCGCCGCGCGTCACTCATGCGATTCGAACCCCATCACCGCGAGCCCCAGCATCGCGACCCCGAACACCCCCATGACCAGCAGATCCTGCAGCACGCCGTATTGATGGAACCCGATCACCACCGAACGCAGCGCGTCCACTCCGTAGGTCAGCGGGTTGAGCGTCACCAGCACCGTCATCCACCGTGGCAGGCCGTCGATGGGGAACATCGCGCCGGACAGAAAAAACATCGGGAGGGTCAGAAAGTTCATGATGACCGTGAAGCCCTGCATCGACCGCATGCGCGCGGCGGCCGCGATGCCCATCGCGGTGAGCGAAAACGAGATGTACAACAGCAGGGGCAAGAGCGCGAGCATCGTGCCCCACGAGAGAGCCACGTGCAGGAAGGGCGCAAAGAGCAGCATCAAGCACCCTTGCAGCATCGCCACCGTGCTCCCGCCCAAGGTCTTGCCGACCGCCACCGCCCAGCGGGAGATCGGCGCCACCATCACTTCTTTGAGAAAACCGATCTCCCGGTCCCAGATGATGGAGATCGCCGAGAACACCGAGGTGAACAGCACGGTCATCGCGATGATTCCGGGATAGATGTACGTGAGGTAATTGGGCACCCCGGGCGCGAAATCATGCGCCGCCGGCTCGACGCCGAACGCCCGCGGAATACCCTGCCCGATGCCGGTCCCCAGCAAGAGCAGAAACAACGCCGGCTGCACGGTGGCGCCGATGATCCGCGGTTTGTCGCGCCAAAATTTCCGAACCTCGCGAAGCCAAATCGTATAGATGCCGGCCAGGTTGTCCAGCCAACGGCTCGAGACCATATCGGGTACCGGAGGCGAGAGGGTGGGAGACGTCGGATCCCGCGCGTCGCTCATCGTCGTCTCACGGACCGCGCCGAGCCGACGGGATCGCCCTCGCCCCGCAACGTTCGTCCGGTCATCCGCAGAAACACGTCTTCGAGCGTCGGGTGCGTCAGGTTGATCGTCAAAATGTCGAACGGCGCCTGCTTCACGAACGACGGCAGAAAAGCCTCCCCGTTCTGCACTTCGAACACCACCTCGCGCTCCCGAACTCCCAGCGGCGACAATCCCCGGGACGCGAGGTACGCCGTCGCCTGCTTGACCTGCAGGGTCGTCATCATAATACGGTCCTCGCCCACCGTCTTCTTCAGCCCCTCCGGCGTGTCGAGTGCGATCAGCTTGCCGTAGTCCATCACGGCGATGTGCCGGCAATGCTCGGCCTCTTCCATATAGTGGGTGGTCAAGAAAATCGTGACCTGCTCCTCCCGCTGGAGCTGGTGGATGTAGTCCCAGATGCAGCAGCGGGTCTGCGGATCCAGTCCCAGCGTGGGTTCATCCAAAAACAGGATGCGTGGATGATGGATGAGCCCGCGGGCGATTTCCAAGCGCCGCTTCATACCGCCCGAAAAGTTCTTCACGAGGTCGTCCTGCCGGGACACCAGCTCGACCATCTCCAGCATGCGGTCGATCCGCTCGCGCGCGAGGTCCCTCGGCACGCTGTACAGGCGGGCGTGAAATTCGAGATTTTCGCGCGCGGTCAGGCGCTCGTCCAGGCTCGGGTCTTGAAACACCAAGCCGATCGACTTGCGCACGAAGTGGGGTTGTCTGACGATGTCGAAACCGTTGAGGATCGCGGTCCCCGAGGTCGGGCGCAGCAGGGTGCAGAGCATGGCGATGGTGGTCGTTTTCCCCGCGCCGTTGGGGCCGAGAAAGCCAAAGATCTCCCCGCGTTCAACGGTGAACGAGACGTCGTTGACCGCCGTGACCGTGTCCTTCTTGGTGCGGAACACGCGATGGAGATGCCGGACGTCGATCATGGAGTGGAACCGTCGTTACCGAAGGGTGGGCGTTTCGACGACCTCGATGCCCTCTGGAACCGAGAACGAAAACAGCGTCGCTTCGAGCCGCGGGTTCACGACGAGGCGGGAAAAGACGAAGGCCGACGCGTTTCCGTTCTTGGGGTACAGCGAGATCGCCGTCACCACCCGCCGCCGGGGGTCGATGCCCACCGTCACGTATTCCAGGTCGGCCACCGGATGCTTCGGCGCCAGCCGCAGACGGTATACCCCGTCCCGCCTGGGCGCGGCGGGGTTCTCCCAAGTGACCACGAAGTGCGTGTCCAGCTGATCGAGCGTCATCAACAGATGGAGCGGGATCTGATCGTCGGTGTCAGGGGACAGCGTACTGACGATCACCTGCTTGTGCGCGGGGATGTAGTACTGCACCCGCCCGTCGTTGACGTAGATCTGCTGGTTGCTGGGCTCGGTGTAATCCCACCGCATCTTCCCCTTGGCCAGATACACCCGCCCCTTGGACACCAGCGTGGTCGAGAACCCTGATACCGTGGTGGTTTGGGTGAAGTCGGCCGACAGGTCCGAGAGCGCGCCATACGTGTCCCGAACCCCCGCGACGACCTCGTCCGGGGTAGACGGCGCCGCCGCGCCAAACGTCAGGATCCCACCCAGCACGAAGACACCGACCCTGACCGCGCGTTCGATCATCCCTCGTCGCCTCCCGGCACCGCCCGACGGACCAGAACTTCCCGCGGCTTGCCTCCGGACGCCGGCCCGACGATCTGGTCCTCCTCCATCATCTCGATCATCCGCGCCGCCCGGGGATAGCCCACCCGCAGCCGGCGCTGGATAAACGACGCCGAGGCCTGGCCGGTCGTCGCCACGAGCTCGATGGCCTTTCCGTAAAGATCATCACGCTCGGGATCTTCTCCGCCCCGCACCCCGGACGCGTCCGCCTCCTCCAGCGACCAATCGTACGTGGGCCCGGCCTGGGCTTTGATGAAATCCACCGTTCCGGCGATCTCAACCTCGGAGACGTACGCGCCATGGATCCGACTGATCCGGCCCGTGCCGGGCACGAGGTACAGCATGTCGCCGCGTCCCAACAATTGTTCGGCCCCGTTCGCGTCGAGGATCGTCCGCGAATCGGTCTTGGACGACACCTGGAACGAAATGCGCGCCGGGAAGTTGGCCTTGATCACGCCGGTCAGCACGTCGACCGACGGCCGCTGGGTCGCGAGGATGAGGTGAATGCCCGCCGCACGCGCCATCTGGGCTAGCCGCATGATCGAATCTTCGACTTCGCGGGCCGCCACCATCATCAGGTCCGCCAATTCGTCGATCACCACCACGATATAAGGCAGCGGGACGGGTGGGACCGCGGGTTCGACGCCGGCCGGTCCGTCGGTCGCGCCGGTCGCCGGCTTCGCCACGCTCTGCGGCTGTCCCACCTGCTTGTTGTATCCCTCGATATTCCGCACGCCCGCCTCGGCCAAAAGCCGATACCGGCGCTGCATCTCGGCCACCACTTTGACGAGCGCCGCGGCCGCGTCTTTGGGTTGCGTCACCACCGGCGTCAGCAGATGGGGAATCGCGTCGTAGGCCGAGAGCTCCAGCATCTTGGGGTCGATCATGAGCAGGCGGACGTCGCGCGGGCTCACGGCGTAGAGCAGGCTGAGGATCATCGTGTTGAGCGCCACGCTCTTGCCCGATCCGGTGGCGCCGGCCACGAGCAAGTGCGGCATCGCGGCCAAATCGGCGACGATCGGCTGCCCGAAAATGTCCTTGCCCAGCGCGAGCGGCAGCTTGGACGGCCCATCCAGGAATTCCGTCGCGGAGAAAATCTCCTTGAGCGTCACCGACTCGCGAGCCTGGTTGGGGATTTCGATCCCGATCGCGGATTTCCCCGGCAGCGGCGACACGATTCGCACGCTCGGCGCCTTCATCGCCAGCGCAAGGTCGTCGGCGAGATTGAGCACCTTGCTCACTTTCAGACCTGGCACCAGCTCGACCTCGAACATCGTGATGACCGGCCCGGGATGAACCTCGGTGACGGTTCCTTCGACGCCAAAATCAAAGAGCTTCTTTTCCAAGAGCCGCGAGCTCATCACCAGCTCGTCCTTCCCGGCTTTTTTGGCGGGCGGGATGGAGTCAGCCAAGAGCGATAAGGGAGGAAGTTGATACGCCCCGCCGCTCCGCATGAACGCCAACGGCTCTTGACGCGCGGGCGCCGCGGATAGCTCGGGAGTCTCGGCGATGCGCGGCGGGGCGGACGGCGTGTCCGCCCCGCGACGCGGCGCGGGCGCCGCCTGTTTGCGGCGGGTGCGCTCGCGGCGAACCACGAAGAGACTCGACGCCCGCTCCCGTAAATCGGACGTCAGTATCGCGACGCGGGATCCGAGGTCGCGCAGCGACAACGGCGTCAGGATGAGGAGGCCCAGGAGCGACGCGGCCACGACGATAATCGACGTCCCCCACCACGCGAACGCGTCGAGCAAGAGGTCAGCCACCCAGTCCCCCACGAAGCCCCCGCCGTAAATTTCTCCTTCCGAAAGGTACAACGCGGTCAGGGTGGCGACCGACACGACGAGCAAGCCGGCGCCCGCCGCGGTGCTCCACGACCAGAGACTCCGCTTGCGGACGAGACCGTTCCACGCCGCGAGTCCGCCAAACATTGGGAACAAGTACGCGCCCGCCCCGATCAACTGAAACAACGCTTCGGAGAGGTTGGCGCCGACGCGGCCCGCCAAATTTCGAACAAGCGAATGGGACGAAGAAAAGAGCGAAGGGTCGGCCGAGGTGTGTGAGAGGAGGCTGACGGCCACCAGAAGCGACGCCATCGCCGCCGTCACGCCCAAAATCTCCTGCACCCGCTCCCGAGACATTCCGGAGATCGGCATGGGAGCGCAGTATAACAGAGAGGCGCGGGGCTTTTCAATGAAGCGAGACGCGCGGCGCGGGGCTACGGATTACGGATTCGGGACAACCGGCCGACGATCAGGATAAGGCGGCGACGGAGCCGTCCCCAGCACGCGGCGACGCGCTCCAGGGGCACCACGCGCGGCCGGATCCCCGCGCAGAGCGACTCCCATTCCAGTTCGAACTGGACACGACAGGACGGGCAGATCCCGTGCGTGGGCGTCGAATCATCCCCGTCCGACTCGTCCAAATGAGCCCGACACCACGCACAAATTCTGATCATCGTTTCTCGCTCACATTGACCGGACGCTGAAATTTTTCTACAATGCGCCCGGTTCCGACATCGCCACGGAAATCGGGCGATGAACGGGCGAGGCAGGGGCTCTCCTCCCCTGCCTCGCGAAGGCGGCCTCTCCACAGCCCCTCATTGCGCGAGAATAGCCATGGGAATGGCACGCCCTTTCGTGTCCACGAATCAAGAACCCGGAAGCGACTTCCCGCCACCGCCATTCGAAACCAGTATATTCACTATAGAGAACTGTGTCAATGATAATATTTTCTAAAGAGAATATCTTCTCGCGCGGCGCGATCGGCCGACGGGTCCGACAGGTCCGCGGAGGGCTGACGTGTCAGGCCTTCGGAGCGCGTCTGGGCGTGTCCGCCGGCTTCGTCAGCGAGATCGAGCACGGACGGAAAAAGCCGTCCGCCGAGATGCTCTTCGCCCTGGAAAACCAATTCGGGGTGGATGCGAACTGGCTGCTTCGGGGCGGCGAGCGACACGCCCTGGTGGCCGAGGCTCCGCCGACCTACGGCGGCGCCCGCAGCCGCCGCGCTCAGGCCTCGTCGGCGATTCCCCTCTACGCGCTCGACCAGGGCAGAACCGCTCTCGACCTCCCCCACACCGACTCCCTCCGACTCCCCGCTGCTTTTTCCGGCCCGACCATCATCGCCACCCTCGTCCCCGACCACACCATGACCCCCACCCTCCCACCCGGCACGATCGTGGGCATCGACCGGGCGCAGACGGCGATCAGCGACGGCGAAATCTACGTGGTTTCACTCAAAGAGCAGTCCAGCGAACGCCTCGCCATCCGCCGCCTGTACAAAGTTCAAGGGGGCCTCCGCCTGCGAGCGGACAACGAACGCCACGCCGATCTCACCGCGCCGCGAAAACAGGCACGAGTGGTGGGTCGGGTGGTGTGGTCGTTACAGAGGCGGGACTAACCGGATCAGACGCCGTTCAACGCGTCTCAGATCGAAGGGATGTGTGGACCCATTGACTCCGAAGTACACCTTCCCGAAAGGACTCCATGACGCTGCTCATCGACGTGCTTCTTTAACGTCCCTGTTTTTATTTATGCCGCAAATACCTGCTTCGGTAACGACCGCTTCAAAGCCGGCGGCTGCCGTCGGTTCGCTGCCATCACAGGATCGGTGATGTTCCCACACACGAGACACCGCCACCCGCTGAACTCTGCCTCGCCGCTCTGAGCCAGATCCACGAAACGGTCGGCGATCATCAACCCCTGACATCTGACACACTGCATCGTTCCCACCTCCCTCCTCAACCTGACTGGGCGCCATTGAGCGCGTTGGCAGGTCTCGGTTCGCATCACCCTCTCATCCAACGCCTACAGGGTCCTTCTAAAAAATGGAGAGATGCAAGCAGTGGGCCACGTTACTTTCCATAGCAGAGGCGAATATTCTCGTGTTCAGTGAGGCTGTTCAGGATCTCGTTTGAGATTAAGATTACGAGATTGCATTTGGTGTGCCTGGCGGCGAACAATTTTATCCACAAGCCGACCCAGAGCGGAGGTGGCCTGCCAAATCTCCGGCCGTCAAGCTCCCCTACCATGACGGAGCGCCGTCGAGGGTGAGCCGAATCGAGTAGACGAGCGCGCGGCGCGGTGGGCCTTCGTTCTTGACAAGTCCCAGGGCTATGGTATCCGTACAGCACTAAGAGGCACCGAGACCATCGACAAGAGCAAACCCATCGTGAGGTGGGGGCGCAAAGCCACCGATCCCCATTGGCCGGGATGCTGAGGGGTGAGGGATAGCGGGGCTACCGAAATGGTCCTACGAAGCGGTCTTTCATAGAAGCCCATGTCCTCGTCGCGGGGAATGGGCTTTTTTGTGTCCAGCGCCAAGCGGGAGGCCGGGGCCTCCGCGAACAGACCGCGATCATACGGCCTTGGCAACGAACTGTCCGGGTGAAATTCATGGAGGTCTATCCGATGGAAAATCGCCGCCAATACCTGCGCATCCCGACGTTGTACGATGTGGTCGAACTCTACTTTCCCGAGCTGTCAGTTCGCGTGCAAGCCAACGCGACCGATCTGAGCTATGGAGGGGTCGGCCTCTATGCGCTGGAACGGTTGCCCGTCGGGAAAAAGGTGATTGTCCAACTCGGCTTTTGGGATGCTCGTGGCCTCCTCTGTATCGAAACCGTCGATGGCGTCGTCCGGTGGACCCGGCCCAAGGGCCACGGCTATGCGGCCGGGATTCGATTTGACGGACTCATTCCCGAGAAGCATCAGCGCATCGTTGCATTCTTGGAGCACACGGACCGAGAAGCGCAGCCGGGGCTGCCTCCAGCCCTCTAGCCTGAAACGGGGCACGGTTTTGGATGGGAACGAGCAAGACAGCGGCCCTGGGCAACGAGTATCCGCTTCGGTGGTTCCGCAGTTCCTTTTTTAAGCGATTATTATTTCTTAAGTGATTATTAGATGACGGGTCCCCCGGATTGCCAAACCGCAGCCATCCACTACACTTACAAAAAAGGCACAGCGTTGTTCCGTCACACGAGGAGGTTTCATGTTTTCGAGACCCTATCGCCGAAGGCGGTTCATCCTCGGTTCATTACAATATCGCCTCGTCGCGTTCAGTATGCTGTATGCCGCCGTGGCGGCCCTGACCATCGCCGCCGTGCTGTTCGTGCCCCTCATGGTACAACTTGGGAACGACTCGCTTCCGCTCGACGAGCAGGCTGAGGCGGCGCAAGAATTCTTAACGCTGCACGCCCACATCTGGCCGGCGCTCCTATTGGTGTTGGTGCTGCTCGCCATCCACTCCATCTTCATCTCCCATCGCGTTGCCGGGCCGCTGTACGTGTTGCGTCGGGTGTTCGATGCGGTTCTCCGCGGCGATCTGACGGCGCGCGCGAGGATCAGAAACAGCGACTACCTCCACGAGGAAGTGGATCATTTCAACACCGTCGTCGCGTCGTTGGAAGCGAGAATCCGAACGCTCACCGCTCGGCAACTCGAAGCAGAACGTCACTATCGCGCGGTCACGGAAGCGAGTACCGTCGACCTCGGCACGGAGGGCCGAATGGCCCTCAATCGGGTCGCGGACGCGTTGGCGAACTCGCGCTCGTGCTTAGCCGAGTTTCGAGTGGCCGGCGAAACGCTGTCCGCCGGCGCTGGCGCTCCGCCTGATGACGACGGCAAAGCGCGCCCACCACGGATCCAGGACGCGGCATGATGCGTGGTGGACGTATTGCGACGATGCTGGTGATCGCCCTGCTGGGTTGTCGGCAGCCGCCAGCCCCCGTTCCAAACGACCTGATTGGAGTGTGGGAAACGGGCGACCAACGATACGCCGGTCGCTATCTGGAGATTAGCAACACCAGCGTCGTATTTGGAACCGGCGAGGAGGACTCGCTCGTCTACACCGTCACGGGCGTGGAGAGGACGCGCGACGGCGACACCGAGATCTATACCCTGCGCTATACGAACCCGGAAGGGCTGGGATACGCGCTGTCCGTCTCGTTTGACGCCACCACGGCCGACGTGATCCGGTTGCGTCACCAGCCTGAGATCGCGTGGGTGAAGCGCGCCCCGTCGAGCCGAGGGCATGACTGAGCGGCGCAAGGTCGGATCGCGTGACTCCGCATCCGGTCTCACGCTGATCGAGCTCGTCATCATCCTGTTGATCATCGGGACCTTGACCGGCATCGCCGTTCCTTCTTTTACGCATTATCTCGATCAGGCTCGCACCATCCGGGCGATCGCGGAGATTCAGGGGATCGAGCAAAGAATCGCCGTGATGGAACTCTCTTTCGATCCTCTGCCCACGACGCTGGCGGATCTCGGATGGACCCAGCTCGATCCGTGGGGGCATCCATACCAGTATCTCAACTTCGCGGCAGCGGGCCCCGCCTACAAGGGCAAGGCGCGCAAGGATAAATTTCTCGTTCCGCTGAACTCGACGTACGACCTGTACAGCATGGGCAAGGACGGTCAAAGCCAGGCGCCGTTGACGGTAAAGTCCAGCTGGGATGACGTGATCCGCGCGAACGATGGCGAGTACGTCGGTCTCGCGTCTGGGTACTAGGCCGATGTCGTTCGGCAACACCGGGACGGTGTTCCTCAAAAGCCGGGTCGCACGTCGGATCCTGTTCCTCTTTGTCGCCTGTGCCCTGCTGCCCATCGCGACGCTGACCGTCCTGGTCTTCAACCAGATCACGGGCCAACTTCGGGATCAGAGCGAACGGCGGCTCCACCAGGCTGCCAAGGTGACGGGGTTTGCGATCTACGAGCGGCTCCTGTTCCTCGAAGCCGAGCTGCAAACGATCGGTCCCGGCTCGGCGCGGTCGCTCGGGGGAGACCGAGGAGGAACAGACACGCCCGGCGGACTCACGCCGCGGCTGACCGAGGTGGTAAAAGCGTCGTTGCCGAGCGAGTTGGCGCTCAGCGGCGAACAACAGCGGCATATCGCATCCGGCCGTACGCTGTTGATCACCGAGCCGATCGCCACGCACAGGGTCGCACTCAAGATGGTCCGGCGGGCTGTTGCCGGCGACCCCCGGAGCGGCATCCTGATCGCTTCGATCAACCCAGCTTATCTGTGGGGCCCGTCGGCCGACGACGGCGCTCCATCCGTGATCGAGTCCTGTGTGCTGGATCACCACAATACCGTGCTCATGTGCTCCCTCCCCTCGCTGGCGCCACCCGCAGCGGTCGCGAGCGCGGTGGCCAGCGCGTCCTCAGGTCGGCTCGAATGGGGTACCACTCCGGAAGCGTATGTGGCCGGTTATTGGTCGATCTTCCTCCAAGAGCATTTCCTGGTTCCGAAGTGGACGGTGATCGTAGCCGAGTCCAAAACCGACGTCTACGCGCCCGTAGCCGCGTTCGTCCGGACGTTCCCCTTAATGGCATTGCTGTCGCTCTGGGTGGTAATGTGGCTCAGCCTGACTCAGATCCGCAAGAGTCTGGGTCCGCTCGAACAACTCCAGGAGGGAACGCGTCGCATTGCAGCGGGCGACTTCGACAATCGGGTCTCCATCGTGAGCGGAGACGAGTTTGAGGAGCTGGCTGCCTCGTTCAACGTGATGTCGGAACGGCTGAAAAAGCAGTTCCAGACCATGGCGACGATGACGGAGATCGATCGCACCGCTCTGTCGGCCTGGGACGCGGATCGTATCGTGACGACGGCCCTCGATCGTATCCAAGATCTGCTCCCACAGGGGATCGTGGCGATCATCCTGATGAACCAGGGAGCGGGCTCGGCCCGCATCGCCCTCGGCGACGGCACGGAAAGACGTGACATCGTCGGCGACGTGTCGCTGACCGGTGAACCGCTGAGCGACGAACCCGGCACGTATCTGATTACCCAAGACCCGATCCCGCCACCTTTGTTACCGCTGATCGAGCGTGGGGCGGTCGCGGTATTTAGTTTGCCGATCGTCATCAGCACTTCCGTGTCGGGATGGTTGGCCATCGGACACCGGGCGCCTGGTACCCCACCCGATTGGGATCTTCTCCCGTTTCGCCAAGTGGCCGATCGATTATCGCTCGCGTTGTCTAATGTCCGGATGATCAAACAGATCCACCAGCTCGCGTTCTACGACGGCTTGACCGGTCTCCCCAACCGCATCTTGCTCAAAGAGCGCTTGGCGGGCATGCTCGCCTCGGCGCGAACGCGAGGACAATTGGCGGTGGTGCTGTTTCTGGATCTGGATCTGTTTAAGCATCAGAACGAGACGCTGGGCCATGTACTCGGCGATCAACTGCTTCAGGCCGTCGCCAGCAGGCTGGTGGATGAGGCCCGACGGGGCGTCACGTCTCTCGATGTCGAACTGACCGTCGCGCGCCTGGGAGGGGACGAATTCACGGTCCTGATACCGGAGATCGGGCAGGCCGAGGATGCGGCGGCAATGGCCCATCGACTCCTGGCTTCGCTCGTCGCCCCATTCGCGATCGGCGCCCACGAGGTGTTCGTCACCGCCAGCGTGGGGATCACGATTTATCCGCTCGACGGCGAGGACGCGGACCGTCTGCTCAAGAACGCCGACCTGGCGGTACACCACGCCAAGGACGAGGGAAGAAATCAGTATCAGTTCTACACGCACTCGCTCAACGCCGCAGCCGTAGAGCGAGTGACGCTGGAGAACAGCTTGCGGAAAGCCCTCGAGCGCGAGGAGTTCGTGGTCCATTATCAGCCCAAACTCAACCTCCGCAGCGGCGCCATCGTCGGGGTGGAAGCTCTCATCCGGTGGCGCCATCCCGAGTGGGGACTGGTCCCGCCTGATCGTTTCATCCCGATCAGCGAGGAGTCGGGATTGATCGTCCCGATCGGCGAGTGGGTCCTGCACACGGCGTGTCTTCAGGCGCAAGCATGGCAGCGCGGTGGGCTGCGCGCGCTGCACGTCGCCGTGAACGTGTCGATCATCCAACTCAAGGGGCGCCAGGTGATCCACGCCGTCACGCGCGCGCTCCAGGACTCCCAGCTCGACCCCACCTTGCTCGAACTTGAGCTCACCGAAACCGCGATGATGCAGGAGACCGAAGCCAATCTCTCCACCCTTCACGACCTGAAAGCCATGGGGTTGCACCTTGCGATCGACGATTTCGGCAAAGGTTATTCGTCGTTGGCCTACCTCAAACGCCTGCCGGTCGATAGCCTGAAGATCGACCACGTGTTTATCCGGGACATCATGACCGATCCCGACGCCGCCGCCATCACCATGGCCATTATCGCCATGGCGCATCGATTGAATCTCCGCGTCATCGCCGAGGGCGTCGAGACGGAGACGCAACAGACGTTTCTACTCGAGCAGGGATGTGACGAAATGCAGGGCTACCTAGTCGGTCTTCCACTCCCGGCCGAAGAGCTGACGCCGCTTTTGCGGAAGAGCCCGGGACTGTCGTCGGCCGCCTAGTCCTGCCACGCTCGGCGGTGCCGGCCGCGATGCGATGATTTCCTCGGCGGGTCGCCGGCGTCTTAGAGGCTTACCGCGTGTAATCCGGCTCGTGACCGGCCTGCCACTTGATGTTGCAGCCGATGCTGGGCTTCTGGTCTTTGGAGACGGCGCGGCCCGCGAGCGCGGCGTCCGCGGCTGCGCGCAAGTCTTTGCCGGTAACAGGCAGCCCGTTGCCTGGGCGGCTGTCGTCGAATTGTCCGCGGTAGACGAGCGCGCGCGCCGCGTCGAAAAGGAAGAAGTCAGGCGTGCACGCGGCGCGGTAGGCTTTTGCCACGGCTTGGGTGTCATCATACAGGTACGGGAAGACGTAGCCCGCGGCTTTCACCTCGTCGATCATCTTCTGCGGACTGTCCTCGGGGTATTCGTCCGCGTCGTTGCTATTGATGCCGACGATCGCCAGGCCCTTGCCCTGATATTCGCGCGCGAACGTGGCGAGCCCGTGGCGAATATGCTTGACGAACGGACAATGATTGCAGATGAACATCACGAGCAGGGTAGACGCCGACTTGAAGTCGTCGCGGCTCACCATCCGGCCCGCGGGATCGGGGAGATGGAAGTCGGGCGCGAACGTTCCCAGTCCCAACATGGTCGATGGCGTTACGGCCACGGTTGACCTCCTGTACACGTCTCTAAAACCGATCTGATCGATTCCGCTGGACGCCGCGTCATCTAGTCGGAGTCGTTCTCGCCCTTCTCGCGGCGCTCTCGGATGCGCCGCAGCAGGGCCCGCTCTTCGTCGAGCGCCCGCTTCGCGATCGCGATCGCCTCCTGAAGGTCCTTTCGCCGTTCTTCGGCCAGCGCCCTGCCGCCCGCGAGCAGCTCATCGGTCTTCTGCTGGATCTCGTCGATCAGGTGGCCGATGCGGTCAGCGGCTTCATCCTGGGCTTCCTTGACCCGAGATCGTGACCGCTCGTAGGCCTTGCGAAGCTCTTCACGGGTTTCTCGGCCGGACTTCGGCGCGAACAAGAGCGCAACCAGAGCGCCCACCGCGCCTCCCACCAACAACGCCGCTCCGACATTCTTGAGAGAAGGGGATTCGTCCTGTTCGTCGTCCGTGACCACTGCCGCCTCCTTTGCGTATGTGGCTGTGTGGAGTCCGCGTGGTGATTGTATGCGAACGGCCGGGAGCGGCGCAACGTGGATGGAGCGGGCTTACACCACTTTCCGCGACTTCATCAGCGCGAAGAAGTGGTCGACGAGAGTAGGGTCCAGCTCGGTGCCCTTGTTGCCCTGCATGATCTCAAAGATCTGCTCCGCCTCCATGGCGTCGCGGTAGGGCCGGTTGCTGCGCATCGCATCGAAAGTGTCGGAGATGGCCGTCAGTCGGCTGGCCACGTGTTGCGTTCGCTGACGCGTCATGGAGGGATAGCCGGCATGGTTGAACTTGAGGTGGTGCTCGTAGGCCACGATGGCCGCGATCTTGGGAATCTCCGGATGCTGGAGGAGCAACGCGGCCCCGTGGGCCGGGTGGCCTTTCATCAGCTCGAACTCTTCCGGGCTCAGTTTACCGGCCTTGTGGAGGACGTCGACCGGGACCTGTGTCTTGCCCACGTCGTGCAACAGGGCCCCGACGCCGAATGCGTGAACGGCCTCCTTGGCAAATCCCAGCGATTCGGCCTGCACCATCGTCAAGATCGACAGGTTGATGGCGTGGACGTAGGTATACTCGTCGTAGGACTTGAGCTCCGCGAGAGGAATGAACGAGCGAATATTGGCGAAGAGATTCTTTTCGAGGGTGGACATGATTCGGTCGACTTGAGTGAGCAACCGTTCCTGGACCGCCGCCCAATCCACATAGGTATCACGAAGCAGCTTCGCCTCGTCGTCAAACGAGGCCCGGTGCAGGGCCGAGGTCGCGACGGCGGCGCCCAGATGTTGGACCGCGTCGGGAACGGCCGTGGCCGCGGCGGCGATTGCCACGTCTCCGAGCACGAGATGAGGGGAACGAAAACAGGGTTTGGGGCTTCCGGCGCGGAACGCGACTAGGAGGTCCAGGAATGGCCGGAGCTCATTCAGCGTGAGACCGCGTTGGACGGTGAGCACTTCGATGCCCCGTTCGCGGAGGGTGCGCGCGAGTTCGGTCGAACTCTTGCCCTGCCCCAGCAGTCGGTCGTCGACGAAGACCTGGTCATCGATGACGACCAAGGTCCGCTCCGGCCGCTCCACGAAGAGCGCGTCGATGGCCTCTCCCAACGCGGTCATGCCCGCCAGCGCCTGGGGATGATGCTCCGGGTACAACGCCCGGTCACGCAGGACCTTCCCGATCGCCCGGAGAAACCGCTCGGAGGCGTCTTGGCTGTCCCGAACCGGCGCCTCGCGCGCGGGCTCGCGAGTCCCGATTTCAGTCCCCCTCGCTGGCCCCGATGGTTTCGGATCCGGCACGTTCTACCCTTTCCGCGAACGAATCTTATCCAGCGCGTTTTTCGAAGCGATCCGTACCGCACGGGTGCGTTGCCACGTCCAGAACCGGAGGAGGTATCGTTGCCTGATCGTCGTGAGCAGAGGGATCAACGTCGCGGTGCCGGCCTGGCCGATGGCTTCGAGCATGGCGACCTGCCGAGCGCGCCGCGCCGCGCTCGGATCATCAGCCAACAGCCGATACGCGAGCGCCGCCGCTCGGGGATCCGCGCCGGAGACCAGAAACGACACGGCGGCGCGGAAGACCTTGGGGTCGTCGTCCCCGAGCGCCTGCTCCAGGGCCTGGAAAAAGACGTCGGTTTTCGATCCTAAGTCGCCGAGCGTCTGCAACGCCGTGAGCCTGACCTTAGGCGACGCGTGGCGCACGCAACGCGCGATCTCCTCCATGGCGCCGACCGCTTGGAGCTCGCGAAGGAGTAGCAGCATATTCCGCACCACGAACCACTGCGGGTGCTGTAACCGCTGGAGGGCGAACGGCACCACGGCACTCCCGCACTCTCGGAGCAATCCGAGCAACCGCTTCCGCACCGCAATCTTCTCCTCCACTTCCAATGTATCGAGGAGGAGAGGGATGATTCCCGGCCCGACCACCTCCATGAGACGAGCCAGAGCCTCCTTGCGCCGCTCCTCATTCCCCGGTTCCGCGGGCTGAAGCAAGTGGGTGATCAACTCGGGGTGAAAGAAATCCTGGATCTGCTGCCGGAAGAATTCGCGTTGCGATTCGGGGGCCGAGGCGTATCGGCTTGAGAGGATCACCATCGTGTCGGTCAGGATCGACTGAGTCTGTTCCTGGAGTCCGCCGGCAAGCAGCGCCTTCAGCGAGGACACGGCGTGCGCATACTGCCCCTCGGAGAGCAACGGGGCTTCCAGCATTTCAAGCAGAATCAGCGCGAGATGCCGGCTGACCTCGGTTTCGTCCAGAATACGCTCCAGACCATTGGACGTCCCCGCTCCCGACATTTCCTGCTCGGCAAATTCCTGGTCCAGGAGCGCACGATATTGGGCCGGGTAAAACACGCGATCCGTACGCTTCACCAACAGTTCCTCGACCAACTCCTTCTGATCCTCGATTTTGGCCTGAAGCGACGCCATCAAGGTACTGTCCGAATCCGCGAGGCTGACAAACTTTTTCAACAGGCTGAACATCGGCAGCGAAATGTCCTTCTTGCCCACTTGAATCTGATTGAGCACCTCGAGAAGCAGCGGCGTCGGCATCGTATCGAGCAGCGCTTCGACTGGAACGATTTGATCCGGCCCAGGTTCCAAGGACATGCGGAAAATCTGCTGTCGAACGTCGGGACTCAGCTTGGCCATCAAGACGCCCAGCTGCTGGTTGACCTTCGCCCGTTGATCGACCGAGGACGAGCCCTTCGCCTGCTCGTGCAGATAACTCACGATCGCCCGTTCGTACGACTGGGCCCCGGCGCTGTTCTGTACGCCCATCAGATTGATCGCCGCCGCCAATTGTTCCGCATCGATCCAGCCCTCGACGCCGGCCTGGAGCGCCAACTTCGACTCCTCGGGCAGATCTTCCGTCATGAGGTGGCTCACCAACCCCCGCCACACGTCCGACGTGTCGGAATCCGCCGTTTCATGGTCCGTGGTCGCCCCGTCACCGCGGTCCTTGACCGCGCTTCCAAAGCTGATGAACTGGAGCCCGATCGCCGGACTCTCCTCGCCAAAGCGTTCGAACGCTCGTTCTCCTTCGGCCGACAGGAGCGCGCGGGAGTCGCCGAGGAGCTCAAGGAATCGTCGCACGTCGGCCGGCGCGAGCTCTCTGCGGAACGTGATGCCGACCAGGTTCACCTGATGCAGGCTGCGCGCAAGCTCGCCAATCACCGGATTGTTCTTTCCCACCGGGGCCCCCTGGTAGAGCAGTTCCTTTTTTGTCACCCCGATCTGGAGGGCGTCGGTCGTCTCGAGCATGGCCTGACACTGCGCGGTGAGCGCCGTGATCATTTCCGGAATAATGGGATGGGAACCGGAATACATGGAGAACTTGCGAATGCCGACCTGCAAGTTCACCAAGAAGCGGACGAGATGTTGCAAATTGATCGTCGACGCTTGGCGAAGCGGCGCTTCCACGAATGACGGTCTCCGTTGACAGCCTGCGTCTACAGTATCGCTGATCTACGTGCTGTCAACCCAGCGCACGTCAGATGGGGGTATTGCGCGTGAGAGTACGCGGCTGAAGGAGCGGTCCGGACTCCGACGAGTGCGGGGAGTCGCGGGATCAGGAGGCGGAGTGTTTGGAGGCAATCCACCGCCGAACCGTCAGCGGCGTGTCGGCGTCGCTATAGATGAACCGCACCCCGACTCCGTTCTCGGTGCGCGTCGTGACCTTGGCATCGGTCATCACGGTCTGTTGGTTGTCGGGATCCAACGCGAACGAGAGGCCCAGCGTGGCGCCCAATTCGTAGAAGACGCCGGTCTCGATGAAACATCCGGAGATGCTGATATCGCGGATCCTGGCGAGCCGTTCCCCCTGCTCGCCTCGAATCTTGGCTAGAGCGCCGAGGGGAACGCGCGCCCCCCACCGGTTGTCGTGATCGCCCGCCGAATCCTCGTCCGACATGCCCCCCCCGTCTCAAGCTTATTACTATAGCACGGGGACTGCAGAAGGACCGGTTATGCCCGGTCAACGGTCCATCCCCGCGTCTTTCCGGTCGGCCCCCAGGGCCGTTGCGGCCCCGACCGCTTGATCTCTCGCCTTGTCGCCGGTATTCTAACCACGGTCGCTCCATCCCCAGGCTCAAGGATTCGCTGTGTGACGACGGTCCATCATCAACGCGTTGAGGTGTCGTACGAATATCCGGTCTACTTCACCACCGACGTGTGCGATCCGAACAATCCCCACTTCGCGCAGGTGATCTCGCACAAAGAACCGCAGCGCCGGCATCGTCTCTTCGTGGTCATCGACCGGGGCGTCGCGAGCGCGTGGCCGCAATTGGCGGAGACCGTCGCGCGCTATGTCGATCGCTGTCCCGAGCAGATGGCGTTACTCGGTCATCCGGTGATCGTGGAAGGCGGTGAAGCGATCAAGAATGATCCCGCGTCCGTCCCCGACCTCCAGGCCCGTTTCAACGCGCTCGGCATGGACCGCCAGTCGTTCGTCGTGGTCATCGGCGGCGGAGCGGTCCAGGACATGGTCGGGTACGCTGCCGCCACGGCGCACCGGGGCATGCGCGTCGTGCGGGTGCCCACCACGGTGCTTTCCCAGAGCGATTCGGGGGTGGGGGTCAAAAACGGGGTCAACGCCTTCGGGAAGAAGAACGGGCTGGGGACCTTCGCGCCTCCCTTCGCCGTCCTGAACGATCGCCGATTTCTGGAAACGCTCTCGCCTCGGGACACCATCGCGGGCATGGCCGAGGCGGTGAAGGTGGCGGTCATCCGAGACGCCTCATTTTTCGAGTGGCTGGAAGAACACGTGAACGGCCTGGCCGCGCGCGAACCCGAGGCCGTCGCCGATTTGATCCACCGCTGCGCCCACTTCCACCTGACCCACATCGCCACCTCGGGCGATCCGTTCGAATTCGGCAGCGCGCGCCCCCTGGACTTCGGCCATTGGGCCGCGCACAAACTGGAGTCGCTGGGCGAGTACCGTCTGCGCCACGGCGAAGCGGTGGCCATCGGCATTGCGCTCGACACGTGGTATTCGGTCGCAATCGGTCTCCTCAAAGAACCCGCGTTCGAACGCATCATCGCCGTGTTCGACCGACTCGGCTTTCGACTCTGGGACGACGCCCTTGATCGGGTCGGACCCGACGGCCGTCCCACCGTCCTGGACGGCCTTGCCGAGTTTCGCGAACATCTGGGCGGAGAGCTCACGGTGACGCTGTTGGAGGACATCGGCCGAGCGGCGGAGGTTCACGAGATCCGCGATGAGGTCGTGATGCGCGGGATCGGCTGGCTCCGCGAGCATCGGCGCGCCTGATGCAGCTCTCCGCTCCCGGCGGTCCTCACCTGACCTACTGCACCAACATCCACCCAGGGGAGACGTGGCCCGAGGTTCGCGCGAATCTCGAACGCTACGTCCTCGCGGTGAAGGCCCGGATCGCCCCTGACCGCCCCTTCGGCGTGGGGCTCCGCCTTTCGGCGCAGGCCGCGGAGACCTTGGCTGACCCGGACGCGCTCGCCGCGTGTCGAGAGTTTCTCGACCGTCACGGCCTCTACGTCTTCACGATCAACGGATTCCCGCATGGCGTTTTTCACGGCGCACCTGTGAAAGAGGCGGTGTACCTTCCTGACTGGATGGACGACGCGCGTCTCGTCTATACCGACCGCCTGGCGGTAATCCTCACCGCGCTCCTTCCCGACCAGCCGGGACTGGTCGGCAGCATCAGCACGGTTCCCGGAGCGTTCAAACCGAGGGTGAGGGATGACGGGGACGTGGCGCGGATCGCGGACCTGCTCGTTCGCCACGTTGCGACGCTCCACGGGTTATACGAACGCAGCGGCAAACTCATTTCGCTTGCCATCGAGCCCGAACCCTGCTGCTACCTGGAAACCGTCGCCGAAACCGTGGGGTTCTTCGAGCGTCACCTCTTCTCGGCGGCGGCCGTGGGGCGACTGTCCCACCTCACCGGCCTTGGCCGGGCCGCAGCCGAGGCGTTCCTTCGCGGCCGGCTCGGCGTCTGCTTCGATGCCTGCCACATGGCGGTCGAGTTTGAAGACCCCGCGGCCGCGGTGCGAGCCTTTCAGGCCGCGGGCATCCTGATCGGCAAGATCCAAGTGAGCGCCGGGCTCAAGGTCTCGTTCTCGGGACCGCGCCAAGAAACGCTCAACGCGCTCCGACCGTTTGCCGAGAGCGTGTACCTCCACCAAGTGGTCGAGCGCGGGCACGGAGGGCTCGTGCGATACGCCGACCTCCCCGAGGCGTTCAAAACCGGGGATCGCGGCGACGGAAGCCGAGAATGGCGGATCCATTTCCACGTTCCGCTCTTCCTCGAATACTTGGGCTCGTTCATGAACACCCAGGACGACCTGCGAACCTTGCTCGGAATTCTGAAGCGCGAGCCGGTCTCTCCCCACCTCGAGGTCGAAACCTACACCTGGGATGTCTTGCCCGAGGCGTATCGTCGCGAAGACATTGTGACGTCGGTGGTTCGCGAACTGCAATGGGTTCTGCAACACCTCTAAAGGCGTTCGGCCATTTCCCTCCCGCGATCTTCGAGGGGGATGTCTGATGAGCATGAGAGTGTACCTTCAGCTCGGACGCGTCTCCAATCTTCCCACGGTCTGGACGAATGTCCTCGCGGGTGCTGTGCTGTCGGGCGGCGCCTTGGATCCCGGGGTGCTCGCCGGCCTCCTGGTCGCGCTCTCCCTGTTTTACACCGGCGGGATGTATCTCAACGATGCCTTCGATCGGCACATCGACGCCCGCGAGCGTCCCGAACGCCCGATACCTTCAGGCCTCGTGGGAGCGCGCCGCGTGTTCGGATTCGGGTACGCGATGCTGTCGGCAGGCCTGGTGCTGGTCGTCTGGCTGGGCGGCGGGAGTGGGGCGCTCGCCTCCGCGAGCGTCGGGCTCGCCGCAACGATCATCGCGTACAACGCCTGGCACAAGGGCAACCCGCTCAGTCCGATGCTGATGGGCCTGTGCCGGGTGCTGATCTACGTGATCGCCGCCCTGGCGATTGTCGCTCACCTCCCATCCGCAGTCTGGGAGGGCGCGGCCGTGCTGTTTGCTTACCTGATCGGCCTCACCGCGCTGGCCAAACAGGAGCGAGGCGGTCGGCTGGGAAACTTCGGGCCGTTGGCGTTCCTGGTCGTCCCCTTCGTGTATGGAATACCCACGCTTACGGCCACTGCCGTCGGAGCCGTCATCTACGTGGGCTTCCTAGCCCTGGTCGGCGCCGCGTTCCTTCGCCCCCCCCGCGCGATCGCCCATCTCATCGCGGGGATTTCCCTCCTCGACGCGCTGCTGATCGCGGGACACGGAGCTCCCACGATGGCCCTGCTCGCCGTCATCGGCTTCGCGGCCACGCTCATTTTGCAACGGTATGTGACGGGTACATAAGGGCGGCAACAACCCTTACGAAAACACGTGGTGCAATACCAGATCTTTGACTTCGGTCGCGTGGACGGTCTTCTCAGGGACGAGGGACGGTTCGCTGGAGATGAACACCGGCCCCTGGGCCTCGTTGGTCACCCGGCCGTGCGAACCCTTCACAAGGCTCGCATTCAGTGAAATGACGTCCATCAGATAGCGATACCCCATCGCCTTTTTGAGCAAGCGCCACCCGATCTTCAGTCTGGGTGCCCGCAGCGTGGGATCGAGGAAGAGCTCAACCGGGTCATACCCTGGTTTGCGGTGGATGTCGACGGTCCGGGCAAAGTCAGGCGCGACTCCATCATCCAGCCAGTAATAGTAGGTGAACCAACGGTCGGGAGCGGCGATCGCCACCAACTCGCCCGAGCGGGGGTGATCGAGGCCGTACTCGCGCTTGCCCGCCTCGTCCAAGACCGCGTCCACTCCGGGCAAGTCCTGCACCCGGCGCCGTACCTCCCCGACGCGGGCGTGATCCCGTACGTAAATATGGGCGACCTGGTGGTCGGCCACGGCGAAGGCCTCGGAGGCTCCGGCGTCGAGGAGTTCCCGCCCCAGTTCGGCCCTGACCTTCAACCACCCCGCTTCACGCAGCGCGCGGTTGATGTGGACGGGGCCGCTCACCGGCGTGATCCCGTACTCGGAGAGAACGATGACCCGCGTCCCATCCCGTTGGACGTGGTCGATCAGGCCGCCGCAGATCGCGTCGATCGCCCCGACGTCCTTGACGATATCGGGATGGGCGGGTCCCAGTCGCTGCAGGTTGTAGTCGAGATGGGGCAGATAGACGAGGGTCAGCGTCGGACGATGGGTGTCATAGACGTCGCGCGCGCAGTCAGCGATCCAGCGGCTGGAGACGAGATTCGCCGTGGGCCCCCAGAAGTTGAACAGCGGAAACGGCCCGAGCCGCGCGGTCAGCGCGTCGCGGAGTTCAGCGGGTTGGGTGTAGATATCCGGGATCTTACGCCCGTCGGCCGGATAGAGAGGCCGCGGGGTCACGGCATACTGCGCCGAGCTATACATGTTGTACCACCAGAACAGCTTGGCGCAGGTGAACGCCGGGTCCCGTCGCGCGGCCGCTTCCCAGATCTTCTCCCCGGCCACCAGACGATTGGATTGGCGCCACAACCAAACCTCGGACAGATCCCGGAAATACCATCCGTTGGCGACGCAGCCGTGGTCTCGCGGAAGCAGACCGGTCGTGAACGTGGATTGCACCGAGCAGGTGACCGCGGGCCAGATCGTTTCCAGCGGGCGCATCACGCCGCTGCCCGCGAGGGCCCGGAGATTGGGAGCGGCCGCGACGAGATCGGCGGTGAGGCCGACCACGTTCAGCACGAGGGTTCGGCGCACGGTCAGGGCCGGGGTGTGGACGCGGGCGCTTGGCCGCGTAGGACCGAATTGCCTTCCCACAGGCTGGTCTGGTCCGGAGTCGGCGCGGCGGCGAGGTGGGCCACATCAAGCCGCCCGCTCTGCCCGAAGAAGGTCAGCGGGTTCGTCCACACGATGGTCTCGATCTCCCGGTCCGAGATGCCGCTCGCCCGCATCAGGGCCGCGGCTTTCGGGACCTTCAGCGGATCGCTCACCCCCCAATCCGCCGCGCTATTGATCAGGATTCGTTCGCTCCCGTAGCGCTTGACCAATGCCACCATGCGGGCCTCATCCATCTTGGTGTCGGGGTAGATCGAGTGGCCGGCCCAGCAGCCGGTCTTGAGCACCAGCGGCAACGTCTCCTCGGTATTGTGGTCGATCAAGACCCGCCCTTCGGGGACGCCGACCTCCTTGATCAAGGCAAGGCTCCGCTCGGTCCCGCGTTTCTTGTCGCGATGAGGAGTATGGACGAGCACCGGCAGCTCGAAGCGGAGCGCGAGTTCGAGCTGGATCGCAAAATACTTCTCTTCGTCCGGGGTCAGATCGTCGTATCCCACTTCCCCGACCGCGACCACTCCGTCTTTCTGGAGATACCGGGGCAGCAGGTCGATCACGCCCTGAGCCACGCTGGGGTTATTGGCCTCCTTGGGATTGAGCGACAGCGTGCACACGTGGTGGATGCCGAACTGGCTCGCGCGAAAGCGTTCCCACCCCAACAGCGAGAGGAAGTAATCCTCGAAGGTCCCGACGTGGGTGCGCGGCTGGCCCAACCAGAAGGCCGGCTCGACGACCACTGCCACCCCGGCCTGCGCCATGGCCTGGTAATCCGTCGTGGTGCGGGACGTCATATGAATATGCGGATCAACGTACTTCACGAGACACTCCTGTGGTCGGTCGTCACGAGGCCGATGTCGCTGGGCACCGATCGACCCGCCGCGCGCCGCTCGCTCTCATACGCCAAGGCCATTCGCGCCAATTCCGTGGTCAACCGCGTCTGAAGACCGCCGATCCGCCCGAGCGACACACCCAGAAACAGCGCCTTGAGCACCATCTGGTTGAACTGCGGTTCGGGAAAGTACGTCGCGGGATACGGATTCTCGCACGCGATCGCCTCGAAGAGATCCTGCACGTGACTGCGGCACGCCTCGACCGCAAGCGACAAGAAACGCTCCGGCTTGGGCAGCAGGGAGAGCGATCGCAGTACCGCGTACCGCTCACGGATCTCGCCCTGCTGGAAACACGCCCGCACCAGCGCGTCGAATTCAGTCTCCGCTGCACGAGCCGACACCGCGACCAAAAGCCCGGCGCGTCCCAGGGCATCCACGGTCCAGCCCTCGAGCGACGCAGCCGCGCCGAGCGGCCCCAGGCCGTCTCGCTCCTCAGGTGTGAGGGTGAGAGACGCCTTCCCCATCCGGCGTGCAACGGCCGCGAACGCCTCAAAAAACGCGGCGCGATCGTAGCCGGTCTGAAGGCGAGTCACCACGTCGTGGTACCAGCGCATCCCTTCGAGCGGACTGTGGCGGTCCAAGACGCCAAGGACAAGGGGCGCGAGCGCTTCGATTGACATGGGTCTCTTATCGCACACTTCATTGCAGGGATCAACTCCGGGAAAGGTGCTCACGTCAATTTCCTGGTCCTTAAACAAACTCCAGCCAAGAGTTACTGATCTTCCCCTGATTTTGTGGACACCCTCCAGGTATAATCAGCCGAACGCGGTGTGCGATGAGCAAGCCGCAACGGAGTTTCACCCCGGAGCTTCAGCAAGAAACCGTGGATCTCTACCGACGCAGTGGGAAGAGCGGGTGTCAGGTGGCGCGGGAGTTGGGCATCGGTCAGACCACTCTCAATCGATGGAACGGGACATCCTAAAAAAAAAGCGGTGGCCTTCTTCGCCAGGGAGTCGTCCTAAGGTACCGCTTCATCTAGTCTTTTACTTGACCTGCAAATTCATTGGTGGCGCAGGCGGGGTACTGTCTTTGGCCACGGCTTGTTTGAATCCTGAAACCACCTTCCAACCAGGATTTGACAATAGTCCCTCCAGTTCATAAGCCCCTACATCGAAAGGAACCAGTCGTATGGTGCCATTGAAATCGACGCTGGAGACGTAGGTCGCAGCGGCGGATCCGATCAGCGCAGAGCCCTGCCTGGGCCAAAAATCCCAGCCAGTGGGATTGGTGAAGGTGGAGTCAGCACTCCCTCCGTCGACAAACCGCTTGCCATCCACAGATTCCCCTGACATCGTTCCTTGCACATAGTTAGACTGTATCGCCGAGGCACCAGCGCCTGAACTATCCACCGCTGATTTCCCTGGGGAGTAAACGGCATTGTTCGCCACAGTGAAGCTCGCGCCCGACCAGCGAATGTACAGGCCGTCGTCATTGTTGTAGAGCGTGTTATGAACCGTGGTTACATTTTTTCTTTGGGAGACCTGCGGGTGACTGTACGAGCAAAAGCCGCATCCACTATTAAAAACGATATTGTTTCTGACGATAGCGTCGGAGATGGCTGTAATGCCCTCGAGGCAATTCCAGACCGCGTTCCCTTCAACAAGGTTCACAGGATTCGTGCCGGTTCCATAGACAAGAATTCCAGGGTACAACATGTCGTGGATGACGTTATTTCGAATAATGTTTGAGTGGGAACCTACCTTGATTTCGATTCCGTCGCCTTGTGTGGTTCCGGGGAGATTGTTGTGAATCCAGTTATTCTCAATAACGGAGTCCTGCACAATGCACGTCGCGTTGTTGCAGCCTACGTACATCCCCTCTCCCGTCCCACCATCCCTTCCCGTGTTATAAATTTGATTACTTCGAACCGTAATATGATTCATGCTGCTTCTAAAATTAACCCCTACGTCCACATCGTGAATAACCAGGTTTTCCAGAGTGAGAAACGAGAGGCTTCCAGTCATGTTGATTCCGTCCCCGCCATTACCGATGATTTCCAGTCCCTTGATTGTCAGATACCGCGCGGAACCTTCAATGTTGATGGTGTTCTGTACACTTGCCGAAGCAGGGCGGGTAATCACGGGGCGTGCCTCTCCATCTACGCTCTTGATGATGATTGGAGCTGCGGACGTCCCCTGGACCTGAATACTCATCCGATTGGTTTCATTATAGGTGCCTTGGTGCACGATCAACGTATCCCCCGCTGCTAGACCTTCCGCGGCAGGCGTGAAGACATCCGTCCCCGGATAGATCTCGATAGTTTTCGCATACGATCTGGAGACAAGCAGAACCAGCAAGGACACCACGATGACACTCAGCCTGAGGTGGCTGATTCGTTGGCCGTGCCTTAACAATTCTAAATGGATAATCAGAGCCTTCATGGAGATCTCCGTTTCCTCCCTATGATGTTCCCGAAACGACTTTACTGAGTTCTTCGGAAAGCTCACTCTCATTACCCGATGCATCGTACGCCGTTGCGGCAAAATAATAGGTTCCCGTGCTGAGGCCGCTGAGCGTGTACGATGTGGCGTCTCCGACGTCAACACTCTGGCTCGTGCCCTTGTCGATGGGCAAGGTTGTTCCATAATACACCTTAAAACCGGTGATGTCGCCGGCAAGCGGCGTTCCGTCCGCATTTGTGGTCGGGGCATTCCAACTCAGCGCAGCCGTTCCTGCTCCAGTCCCCACCGACACCCCTGGCGCTCCGTTTTCTCCTCCCCCGCCACAGCCGAGCAGCGAAAAAAGGCTGAGAGCGGGCAATAAGCCAACCAGCGTGAACCGGTAAGGCCCTCTTCCTGGGATGGCGTTGTTCACGTTGTCTCGGGTGATCAGTTGGGTTTGTTTTTGACCCTCGGGAAAAAGCTTAGAAAGTCCAGAAATCACCAGCGCGTTTCCGCCAGCACGCACTGAGGTTTTTGGACCCACCCTGCCGCACCCTCTGAGCGACTGGCCTCGGCAAGGAGGATCTCGCCGACTGTCCGCATACTGGTTACTGTCGATCGCGATTGGCGTCACGTCACGACCCAAGACGTGTTCTAACAGACAAGGGAGGCATTGGACCTGCTCAGTGCGTGCAATACGTGCGTGAAAAAGATTGGTGCCGAAGGGGGGAGTTGAACCCCCACGCGGTTGCCCGCAGCGGATTTTGAGTCCGCCGTGTCTGCCATTCCACCACTTCGGCCTTACTGGCTGGCGATATGGCGCCATCTGCTGCGTTGCCTCAGCGGACGCCCCTCCTCACGTACACTTGAGTACGCTCCGGGGGGTCGTCCTTGCGGCGCCTTACAGCTGACGCCATCTTGCCAGCCAAGCATGACGATACCGGAAAGCGTCACGCGATGATTTCGGTCCCGATGCCTTCCTTTGTGAAGATTTCCAACAATAATGCATGGGGGACGCGGCCGTCAATGATGTGCGCTTTGGCCACGCCGCCTTCGACCGCGGTCAAACAGGCCTGGACCTTGGGCAGCATGCCGGACGTGATCGTGCCGGATTTGATCAGGCGCTGGATGTCTTTGCGCGAAAGCGTCGGGACCAGCGAGCCGCGCCGATCCAGAATGCCCGCCACGTCGGTCAGGACGACGAGTTTCTCCGCTTTCACGGCGCGCGCGACCGCTCCGGCCACGAGGTCGGCGTTGATGTTGTAGGTGGCCCCATCGCGGCCCACGCCGATCGGCGCGATGACCGGGATATACCGATTTGAGGTCAGGTCCACCAGGATCTGCGGATCGATCGTGTCCACGTCGCCCACTTGACCCAAATCCACCCTTTTGCCCCCTGTGCCCTTGAGCGGCTTCGCGGTGATCAAACGGCCGTCTTTGCCGCTGACGCCGACCGCGCGTCCGCCGTGACGGGTGATGAGCTCGACGATCTCCTTGTTGATCACGCCGCCCAGCACCATTTCGACGATCTCCATCGTCTCCTTGTCGGTCACCCGCACGCCGTCGACGAAACGGGGCTCCTTGCCGAGCCGCTTCATCATGTCCGAAATCTGCGGCCCGCCGCCGTGCACGATCACGGGGTTGAGCCCGATGTACTTCATGAGGACGACGTCTTCGGCGAATCCCGCCTTGAGCGCCTCGTCGATCTGAGCGTGCCCACCGTACTTGATGACGAGCGTCTTGCCCGCGAAGGCGCGGATGTACGGCAACGCTTCGATCAGAATGTTGGCTTTTTCAATCAGGCGATTCAACGGCTGCTCTCTAGAGAATGTACCGGCTCAGGTCTTCGTCTTTGACCACATCGGCCAGGTGCTGCTTGACGTAGGCGGCGTCGATGGCCACTTTCTTCTCGGTCAGCTCCGGTGCTTCGAACGACACGGTTTCCAGCAGCCGCTCCATCACGGTGAAGAGCCGCCGCGCGCCGATGTTCTCGGTGCGGTCGTTGGCTAGCACCGCGATCGATGCGATCTCTTCGATCGCGTCCGGCGTAAACGACAGGTCGACGCCCTCGGTAGCCAGCATCGCGATGTACTGGCGGATCAGGGCATTACGCGGCTCGGTCAGGATCCGGACGAAGTCGTCCTTGGTGAGCGGCTCGAGCTCGACGCGGAGCGGGAACCGACCCTGCAATTCGGGAATCAGATCCGACGGTTTGCTGATGTGGAACGCGCCCGCGGCGATGAAGAGGATGTGATCGGTCTTGACCGGGCCGTGCTTGGTGTTCACGGTCGAGCCCTCGACGATCGGCAGCAGGTCGCGCTGCACGCCCTCGCGCGACACGTCCGGACCCAACCCCCGTTCACGCCCGGCGATCTTGTCGATTTCATCGAGAAAGATCATCCCGTCCTGCTCGGCGCGGCGCGTGGCCTCGCGGACCACGTCGTCCATATCGATCAACTTCTGCGCTTCTTCCTGCACGAGGATCTGACGGGCCTCGGCCACGCTCATCCGCCGCGGCTTCTTCTTCGTCGGGAAGATATTCCCCAACATCTCGCGCAGGTTCCCTTCCATGTCCTCCATGCCGACGTTGGAGATGATCCCCACCGGCAGGGCCGGAGGCTTTTCCTTCACCTCGATCTCGACCGTCCGCTCCTCGAGACGTCCATCCTTGAGCTGCTGGCGCAGTTTCTCGCGGGTTTGATCGTACGAGTCCGAGAACGACGGCCCAGCGGTCTGATCCCGTCCCGCGTCGTAAATCCCGGTCGGAGGGCGCAGCGCGGGCGGGGGCAGCAGCAAATCGAGCACCCGTTCCTCGGCCTGCTTGAGGGCGCGATCCTGGACGCGCGCGGTCGATTCCGCCTTGACCATCGTGATCGCCAGCTCGAGCAAATCCCGAATCATCGATTCCACGTCGCGTCCGACGTATCCCACTTCGGTGAATTTGGAAGCTTCAACTTTGAGAAACGGCGCGCGCGCGAGTTTCGCCAGGCGGCGCGAGATCTCGGTCTTGCCGACCCCGGTGGGTCCCATCATGATGATGTTCTTGGGCAGCACCTCGTCCCGGAGGTCGGGCACGAGCCGCCGACGCCGCCAGCGGTTGCGCAGGGCGATCGCCACCATCCGTTTGGCCGCTTGCTGCCCCACCACGTAGCGATCCAGCGCCTCGACGATCTGGCGGGGCGCCAGATCGTCGAGAGCCGGGGAATTGGCGTTCTGCTCTGAGTCGGTCATCGCGCCCGGTTCACCCTTTCAACGTCTCGATCATGATCGTGTCGTTCGTGTAAATGTCGATCCCCCCAGCGATCTTCATCGCGCGCTGGACGATCATTTCCGCGTCCAGGCCCGGTTGACCCAGCAACGCGCGGGCCGCGGCGAGCGCGTACGGACCGCCTGATCCGATCGCCAGGATGCCGTCCTCGGGTTCGATCACGTCGCCGGTTCCCGAGATCAACAATGAACTCGTCTGATCGGCCACCGCCAGGAGCGCTTCGAGGCGCCGCAGCACGCGGTCGGTGCGCCAGTCCTTGGCCAGCTCCACCGCCGCGCGGCTCAAGTTGCCGCGGTATTCCGACAGCTTGGCCTCGAACTTGTCGAAGAGCGCCAGCGCGTCGGCGGTGGACCCCGCGAACCCGGCCAACACCCGATCGCTGGACATCCGCCGCAGCTTGCGCGCGTTGGATTTCATCACCGTCGTGCCCATCGTTACCTGGCCGTCGCACCCCATCGCGACCTGGCCATCCAACCGGACCGAGAGCACCGTGGTCGAACGGATTCGGATCGTCATCGCGGCCGCCTCCCCGGGCGACCTGCCGCCTTCGCCCGCGGGTGGGCGTCGTCGTATGCCTTCATAATGTGGTCCACGGTCAGGTGCGTGTACCGCTGCGTCGTCGCGAGCGACGCGTGACCCAGCATCTCCTGGATCGACCGCAGGTCGGCCCCGCCCTCGAGCAGGTGCGTCGCGAAGCTGTGCCGCAGCGTGTGCGGGCTCGCCTCGGGCGCCCCGGTCGCCACGGCTCCGGCCTTGACGATCCGGGCGATCGTCCGGCTGGAAAACCGCCGCCCGCCGCGTCCCGCAAAGAGCGCCCCCGTCCGGGCGGCTGAACCACCGGTCGCTCGATACGCGCGTAGCGCCCCGAGTGCGCGCGAGCCGATCGGCACGATCCGTTCCTTGCGCCCCTTGCCCAAGAGCCGCACCATCCCCGCGTCCCAGTCCACGTCGCCGACGTTCAGCGCGGTCAACTCCGCGAGTCGCGCGCCGGTGGAGTAAAACGTTTCAAGAATGGCGCGATCGCGCAGACCACGCGCATCGTCCCCGTGCGGCGATTCGACCAGCGCCTGCGCCGCGTCCACCGAGAGCACCCGCGGCAACGGTTTGTCCTGCTTGGGCGTCGCCACGGCGGCCGCGGGATTGGCCGCGACGAATCCGTCGCGCCAGAGATACCGATACAGCGTCCGCACCGCGGCGAGCTTGCGCGCGATCGTGGATTTCTTGTCCCCCCGCTGCTTCAAGCACGCGAGGAATCCGCGGATCTCCAGGTGTCCGGCCGCCAGAACGGCCGCGGCGGCGCGCGGAGCCCCGGCACGGGGAACGGAGACATCACCGGCGCGCCGCGGATCGGCCAGAAACGCCGCGAACTGCCGGAGGTCCGACCGGTAAGCCCGCAACGTTTCCGGGGAGACGCCGCGCTCGACCGCGAGCGCGTTTAGCACAAGACCGACTGGGTCTTCCACCGGTCGAGGTCGCTCAGGGCGCGATCGACGATTTTTTGACGTCGGATCTCGCGCTGAACGATGCGGGTCGGGAGGGGAGGAAACAGGCCCAGGTTGACGTTCATCGGTTGAAACGTCCGCGGATTGCTCGTGGTCAGGTACGTGATCAGCGTCCCCAGCGTCGTCGTGGGCGGCGGAATGAGCAACGGTTTGTGCTGGATGAGCCGCGCCGCGTTGATCCCGGCGAGCAACCCCATCCCCGCCGACTCGGTGTACCCTTCCACCCCGACGATCTGGCCCGCGAAGAAGATCCGCGAATCCTGGCGGAACTGCAGCGTCTCGCGCAAAAGCAACGGTGCGTTGATAAAGGTATTCCGGTGCAGACTGCCCAACCGGAGAAACTCCGCCCGCTCCAAGCCTGGAATCATACGAAACACGCGCTTCTGTTCGGGCCACTTGAGCTTCGTCTGAAAGCCCACCATGTTGTACGCCTGACCGTGGAGATCCTCGGGACGCAATTGGACGACGGCGTGCGGCCGCGCGCCGGTCCGCGGATCGACCAGACCCACCGGCTTCATCGGCCCGAAGAGCAGCGTCTGGCGGCCGCGGTCGGCCTGAACCTCGATGGGCATGCAGCCTTCGAAGTACGGCGTCTTCTCGAACTCGCGTACCGGCACCTTCTCGGCGGCGAGCAGCGCGTCGTAGAACGCGTCGTATTCCGCCGGTGACATCGGGCAGTTCAAATAATCCGCGCCGCCCTTGTTATAGCGGGACGCGCCGAACGCGATCGCGCGGTCGATCGTCTCGCCGTCCACGATCGGCGAGATCGCGTCGAAAAAGTACAACCGCTCGGCGCGCGTGAGTTGCTTGAGCGCGTCGGCCAAGGCGTCCGAGGTGAGCGGACCGGTCGCCACGATGACGGGACCGCTCTCGGGGATGGTCGGCATTTCCTCGCGGATGACTGTGATGTTCGGGTGCGTGGAGATTTCCTTCGTGATCCGTGCCGCGAACTCCACGCGGTCCACCGCGAGCGCCGCGCCCGCCGGGACGGTGCAGGTATCGGCGACGCGCACGACGAGCGAGCCCAGCCGTCGCATTTCCTCTTTGAGGATGCCCGCCGCGTTGGTGATGTCGATGGACCCCAGCGAATTCGAGCACACCAGCTCTGCGAGCTGATCGGTCTTGTGCGCCGCGGTAGGCCGCTGCGGGCGCATCTCGTACAGCGCGATCTTCACGCCGCGCTCCGCCGCCTGCCACGCCGCTTCGCATCCGGCCAATCCTCCGCCGAGGACGGTCAATTCTGGGCTCTGGGCCACGCTGTCTCTCGTAATGATCCGGTCAGGAACGATTGAAGTACGTCATTCTAGGGAACGCCCCGGGACGAAGTCAAGGCGAGGGAATTCACCCGAAGACCGCTCGTTTTGTTTTCCACCGCCCTATGTTACGATGCGAATCGTGGATGCGTCGTGGCTCATCGTCGTGGTGCTTTTCGCGCTCGTGGTGGGAATGGGCCTTGTCCTGCTTCGCCGCCGCTCCGATCCATCGTCCGCCCTCCTTCCCCAGCAGATCGAGGCGCTCAGCCGTCAGGTCGGCGAGTCGGCCGGGACTACCAAGCTGCTGCACGACCGCTTGGGCCAGGTCACGCAGGAGGTCAACGGCCAACTCGGCGCGATCACCACCCAGGTCAATAGCCAGCTCGGTTTGATCACCACCCAGGTCAATCAGCAGCTTGCCACGATCGGGAAGCAGGTCCAGGAGGCGACGGGCCAGATGGGCAGTCGGCTGGACAATGCCGCGCGCGTGGTGGGCGAGGTCCGGCAGAATCTGGGCGAGTTGACCAAGGCGACCGAGCGCGTGTTCGACGTGGGCAAGGACATCGCGAGCCTCCAGGAGATTTTGCGCGCGCCGAAGCTGCGGGGGGTGCTGGGAGAATTGTTCCTGGGCGATCTGCTGAGCCAGATCCTCCCGCCCACGCACTTCACGCTCCAGCACAAGTTCAAGAGCGGCGAGGCGGTCGACGCCGCCATTCACCTCGGGCAGGGTCTGGTACCCGTGGACAGCAAGTTCCCGCTGGAGAACTTCAAGCGGGTGATCGCGAGCGAGGCCGAGGAGGAACGCAAGGCCGCCAAGAAAAAGTTCGCCGTCGACGTGAAGAAACACATCGACGCGATCGCGAGCAAGTACATCCTGCCCGATGAGGGCACGTTCGACTTCGCCTTGATGTACATCCCGGCCGAAAATGTCTACTACGAGGTCATTCTCAAGGACGACGCGTTCGGGGAGGAGAAGGGCTTGTGCGCCTACGCGCTCGCCCAGCGCGTGATCCCGGTCTCGCCGAACAGCTTCTACGCCTACTTGCAGGCGATCGTGCTGGGGCTCAAGGGGTTGCGGATCGAGAAGAACGCGCACGAGATGATCCAGCACCTCAAACGGCTGGAGGGCGACTTCCAGCGCTTTCGCGACGATTTCGACGTGCTGGGCAAGCACCTCGGCAACACCCGCGGCAAGTACGAGGACGCGGCCAAACGGCTGGATCGGTTCGGCGAGAAGTTGTTGAGCGTCGAGGAGTTGGCCGGTGCGCCGATCGAGCCGCCCGCCCAGCGTCCGCTGTTGTAACTTAAGACGTGCGGCGTGGCTCCGCCGCACCCTAGAACCAGGGCCCTACACGTCCTGGGCCGAACGCGGAGGCAGTTCGTCTTCGGAGGGAATCACGAAAATGAGGACAAGGTAGAGCAGGATCACGATGCCGAATGAGAACAGCGCGGCAAAGATCCAAATGATCCGCACGAGGGTGGGATCGATGCCGAGGTACTCCGCCATGCCGCCGCAGATACCCGCCAGCTTGCGCTCCCGCGCCGACCGGTGCAAGCGCGCGGTTCTCCAGATCCGCCGGTTCAGGAACGAGCCGCAGAAGCGGCACTTGATCGCGTCGTCTTGGATCTCTTCCGCACAGTAGGGACAGCGTTTCATGATGGTACAGTACCAAAGGCCCCAAACGATTTCCAGCGCTTGAGAATGCTCCTGATGACTTTGCTCCTCCGCTCGCCCCGCGAAACCTTGGGTGGTTACGTCATCCTTTCTCGTCTGATCGATAAGGTCCGGCTCCACGCCCAGGGCTCGCTCCCCGAAGACTACGTCGGCCAGCTCTTGATGCCAGCGCCCGCGCTGGACGGCCGGTTTCTGGCGTTCACCGGGCTCGACGCCGACCGACTGAAGGATGCGATTCTGTCGGCACGGACGGATGACGCGGTCCTTGCCTGGGTGGAGCGACACGCCCATCCGCACTCGGATTCCGAAAAGCGCGCGTGGGCTCAGGAGATCGACGCCTATCGGCCCAGTCCCGACCGCGTTCAGTTCCGCCGGGAACGGTATCCCGAGGTTGCCGCACGGGTTGACGTGGGCGCAATCAGCGTGTTCGACCTGATCGATTTGGACGAGGGACGGCTCCGGCGGTGAGCCGCCGACCGCATTCCGGGGACACGCGCTCGATGGAGGGCTCCACCCCTGACGTCTGGGCAACGTTCAGCGCGAGTCTCCTGCGGTTCATTCGCAAGCGGGTGGCGAACGAGCACGACGCGGAGGATATCCTCCAAGACGTCTTCTCGAAGATCCACCAGCGCATCGATCGGCTCCAAAACGCCGAGAAACTCCAGGCCTGGGTGTACCAGATCGCGAGGCGCGCGGTCATCGACTATTATCGCGCCCGCTCACGCGCCCCGGAACAGACTGACGTTCCCGACGAGTTGGCCGAGCGTCGCGAGCCCGAACCGGTCAGCGTGGAGGTCGCCGACTGTCTGGTGCCGATGATCGAACGCCTGCCGGAATCGTACCGACAGGCCGTGGTCATGACCGAACTGGAAGGGCATACACAACGCGAACTGGCCGACGCCTTGGGGCTCTCCCTGTCGGGGGCCAAGTCGCGGGTCCAGCGGGGGCGAGAGCAACTCAAGGCCATGCTCTTGGACTGCTGTCATTTCGAGTTCGACCGGCGTGGCCGTTTGATCGACTACGAGCCACGAATCGCGACCTGCCGCGCCTGCGGCGAGAACCAGTCCGCACCGTAACCTGCGTCCTTTTGGGGCAACCCCCGTCTTTAAGGGTGAGAGGCCCGACCGAGGCCCCATTCCTGCGAAGAGGAGGACCCCATGACCAACACCCCCAGGCCGAACACGGACCATCCGGCATCCGCCGATCGAACAGGCTCAGGCCGTCTCACGATCGACCTGTTATACCTGGATGTAAATCGTTGCACTCGCTGCCGGGAGACCGACCGTCACCTGGACGACGCGCTTGCAGACGTCGCTCAGGTTCTCAAGGCCGCAGGGATCGACGTCGCCGTGCGGAAAACCCACGTCCGGTCCGAAGAACAAGCGCGCGGATTGGGATTCGTCAGCTCTCCGACGCTTCGCATCAACGGGCGAGACATCGACTTGGCGCTGAAGGAGAGCGTGTGCGAGTCGTGCGGCGACGTGTGCGGAGAAGAAGGCGTTGCGTGCCGGGTCTGGACGTTCCAAGGGGAAGAGTACACGGCCGCCCCCAAAGCCATGATCGTCGACGCCGTACTGAAAGCCGTCTACGGCGCGTCGGACGCTGCACCGGCAACCGATCTGCCGTCCCGCGAGCTCCCGAAGAACCTCACTCAATTTTTTGCCGCCAAGCGCCGGAAGGATCAATCGGGTTCCGGCGTCTGCTGCCCGTAAGATGGGCCGCTCGGTCAGGGCTCGGGTGGGCGCCGATCTGCCCGGCGGGCCTTCGCGTGTTGGTAGAGATTGACGGCCGAGGCCACGACCCCGGTCACGAGCAGCGCCAGACCGGCGTTGGTGATCCGGGGCTTGGCCTCGCTCAGGCCGTAGACCGCGAGGACGAACCCCGCGGCGAAGAACAGCTTGCCGATCAGCCGCATCCCCATCAGGGCGCCCGCTTCTCGCGTTCGTGACGGTGAGAGCCGCTCAGCATTTCGATCGTGATGCCCACGAATCCCCCGACCGCGCTGCCGGTGCCGGCCATCAGCGGCACGACATCCATGCCGCCGGCGCGCCAGCCGATGAGCCCGCCCACCACGGTTCCCACCAACACGCTGATGAAGAACCGATGCGCCTGGAGTCGCCCGACGCCGGCCCCCAGCAGGGCTCCCAGAACGGCGCCTCCCCCCACGACTCCCCAGTGGTTCAGGTACAGGCCGATCAGCACCCCGGTGGTCGCGAAGATCGCGACGCCGACGATCATGTGCCGCGTCATCGACGATCGGAGGCCGTATGATGGGTCGGACGCCACAGCCGGAGTCTATCCCAACGGCTTTGCGCTTCCAAGCGATTTTTCGGGGTCTTCACCCTGACCGATGGCTTGCCTTTCGTGTGGCCGCTCGGTAGTGTTGACGGATGGTCGGCCGCTCGTCATCTCATCAACCGCGCGGTGTCGCTCCGAAACGCGCCTACCCGATCGGACTGACGCTGCTGACGATCGCCCTGACCGCCTGCGGGGCGCTCGAAGCGGTCGTCGGCCCCTGGGCCTCGAAGGACACGGTCGCCCTCGTCAGGCAATACCTTCGCGCGGACGACCAAGACGCCGAACGGCTGCTCCCGAAGTTGATGGGGCGGCGCGTGACGGAGATCGAAACGGCGTTGCGCCGGGTGCTCGATGAGCCGCCATCCATATCCGGTCCCACCGGCATGCTCCCGGATCAGTCCATCCGCGTGGGTGACGCGGAGTATCGCTATGCGCTCTATGTGCCGCCCGCGTACACACCCTCCAAGATTTATCCCCTGATCATCTGCCTGCACGGCGCGGGCTTTGGCGGGGATGCGTACCTCGATCGTTGGCAGCCGAGGTTACAGGAGGCCTACATTCTGGCGTGCCCGACCATCGAGGACGGCGCATGGTGGACCAAGGAGGCGGAGGCCCTGGTGCTGGCCGTCCTCGACAAGGTGGCGCGGAATTATCGCATCGAACCGGACCGGGTGTTTCTGACCGGGATGTCCAACGGAGGCACCGGCACGTTCCTGATCGGGCTCAACCACGCCGACCGCTTCGCCGCGTTGATTCCGATGGCCTCGGCCTTTCCCCGCGGCCTGTACCCACTGCTCGAGAACGCCCGCTTCACGCGCTTCTACATCATTCACGGTTCGCGCGATCAGGTGGTGCCGGTCCGCTACAGCCGGGAGCTGATCTCCCACCTTCAGGAACACGGCTTTCAGGCCGAGTACCACGAGCACGACAAGGAACATCCCATGGCAGGCGGCCACTTTTTTCCAAGGGACGAATTGCCCGCCCTCATCGAGTGGCTTGCCGTCCGTCACCGCACACCACCGCCTCACAGGGTCACCATCGTCCGGGACCGGGACCACCTCGACCGACTCTACTGGGTGCGGATCGACGGGACGCGCGACGCGGCCTCGTTTTGGGCGTCCGAACACGACCCCGAGGAAAGCCGGCGCGTGCAGGGAGGGGCGTTCGCCCGGGTCACCGCCGCGATCAGCGGCCAGACGATCACAGTGACGACCGAACGGGTCGCTCGATACAGCCTGCTGCTGAATCGGGAATTGCTCGCCCTCGACAAGCCGATCCGTGTCGTAACCAACGGGGCCACCAGTTTCGAGGGCCGCGTCACGCTCGACGCCGCGACCCTGCTCAGAGAAGCCCGCCGCAGACCCGATCCCATCTGGCTCGCGCCGGCCGTCATCGAGGTCACCGTTCAGCCCGACTCACCGCCGCCCGCCCAGTAATCCGCCCAACACCTCTCGGAGGATCTCGCGGCCCAGTCGGCTACCGGTCGCGTGGGCCACGCTCTTGGCCATGGGTTCGACTACCCTCCCTTGCGGCCGTTATCTGTCATATAGTGGAGTCAGCCGCGCGACTAATACGGCGAACGGACCTTTTGCAGGAGATGCGCGTCCCATGGACGATGCCGAGCTGCGGGCCCAATTGGAGCTCCTTCATCCGGACAGTTACGGCTGGGCACTCAGTTGTTGCGCGCGAGACCACGACGAGGCGGAAGAGGTGTTGCAGATCGTGTATCTCAAGATTCTGACGGGAAGGGCGCAATTCGACGGGAGAGCACTGTTCAAGACGTGGTTGTTTTCGGTGATTCGGCTAACTGCGATTGACGAGTGGCGCCGACGCGTCGTTCGCCGACTGGCTCTGATGAGTCACGGAGAGTCGGGGGTGTGCGCTGCGCGCGGGGAAACGGCCGATGAGATGGTCGAGCGTTCCCAAATCCAGGCCCTGTTCTGTCGCGCGCTCGTCGCCTTACCGAAGCGTCAGCGCGAGGTGCTCCAGTTGGTGTTTTATCACGACCTGAGCCTCCAAGAAGCAGCCGACGCGATGGGCGTCTCAGTTGGCTCGGCTCGTACACACTACGATCGAGGGAAAACGCGACTGCGTCGTTCGATGCAGGCACTAGGAGTCGATGATGAACCAGGACTGGAACGAACAAAGACTGAACCAACTCTTCCGTAATCTGAGGCACGAAGACGAACGCCAAGCGCCACCGTTCCCTCGTACCTGGACCGCGGCACTGGCGCGCACATCGCTCGCGCAGCGACCTCGGGGTGCGGCGCGCTTCGCGCTCGTGGGCGGGATGGCGTGTGCGCTTGTGGTCGTCGTCGCGGGGTTGCTGGCCGTGCCGCCCCGCGAGTCGGATCAGAACGGAATCGGTCCCGCCTCGGTATTCTCCCAGGTGGCATGGGGTGGGGTATCGTCTCCGTTCCAACGAGGGAGGGCAGGACTCGCCGGCCCCGATGGCGTCTCGGCGCTGGGCGAGAGGATCGCGCCGTGAGCGCCGCGGCCGTGGTCATCGGCGTCGTTGGACTCTTTCTCGCCACCGGCGCATTGTACTTCGACGGCTGGTGGCACATCCTCATCGGTCGGGACACCTTCTGGATTCCGCCGCACCTGGTTCTGTACACCGCGATCAGCTTCACCACGCTGGGCTTTGTGCTCCGCGCGCGCGACCGGTGGAAGGCTCGTCAGCCCTGGGATGCGTCCCTGAAGGCGTGGGGGCTCGGCGTGTTTCTGATCTTCTTCGCGGCCCCGTTCGACGAGTTGTGGCACCGAATCTTCGGCCGAGAATCGCTCGAGAGTCTCTTGATCATCTGGAGCCCGCCCCACGTCGTCGCCATTTCATCGAGCATTGCGGTGGGCATCGGGCTCTTGGCGGCGCTTCTGCGCGAGGGCGCGCCGCGGGGCTGGTTTGTCGCGCTCACCCTCTTGACCTTCGCCGCGGTCGGCGGCTTCTTGAACGTCCTGGTCATTCCCTTTAACCCCATCGACCACGGAATCGGCGGACCCTTCGGCGCGTTTTTGTTTTACCTGGTCTTCGTGTCGTGGCGCCTGGCCGCCGTGGCGCTCCTCGACCGACCGGTGCTAACGTACCTCGGGGCGATGCAGTGGTTCTTTTCAAGCTTCTTCTTCCTGCCCCGTGTCATTGAAGGCGTCCTGGAGCCGATCCATGTCCTGCTCTTCGTCCTGGTCGGGGTCGCCGGGGCCGCCGTCGGGGACCTCGCGTTCGTCGCCATGCGCGCGGTCCGCGGGCGCGTGGCCTATCCCGCGGCCGGTATGGCGTACATGGCGGTCGCCGGGGGCGTCCTCTATCCTCTGTTCAACCGGTTCTTCCACCTCGGGTATCGCGTGCCCGACCTGGCGCTCATCGCGGCGATGCTCGCCGCCGCAGGTGTTGCGGCGGGCTTTCTCGCCCCCCGTCTGGCGGGGTGGCTAGCGAACGGCGCGACCGACGCGAGCGACCGGACCGGGGGCTCGACCGAACGCAGGACGCTCAACACCTCGATGGGCGCCCTCCTCATCGCATACGTCGTCGTCTTCATCGCGCTCTCGAATCCGGCGATCGTCGAGAGTCGGGGCCCGCGGTCGGTCGGCACCGAGGCGCCCATTGCCCGCATCCCGGATTCGCTCGCGCTGGAGCACATCCGGCCCGGCTGGGCATACGTTCCTCCTATTGCAGCGTCAGCGAACGGCAAACGGATCGCGTACAAAGCCACGCACGGCGGCAAGTTCCTCATGGTCGTCGACGGCATCCCCGGCCGCGAGTACGACGGGGACGTCGACCAGCCGAAGTTCAGCGCCGACGGGGCACACTACATGTACCGTGCCTGGCGCGGCAAGCAGCCGCGGCACGTGATGGTGATCGACGGGGTGGAGAGTGAGAAATTCGACCGCCTCGACCCCTCGTTCGCGTTCACCGACGACGGACGCCCGGCCTACGCCGGCGTTCGCGAGATCGAGTCCCCGCTCCAGCCGCCCGCAACCGCGGACGGCAAAGTTCCTGAGCTCGAGCGCGAAGAGGACGGGATCGCCGTGAACGAGCGGGTCTACCGGTACGGCAACACCGGCGGCCATTATGGAACGTGGGTCGCCCGGCCCGGTCGTCGACTGATTCTCACCCGTGATGGGATCGTCAGCCCCGAATACGATGAAATCGGATGGATGAGTTTCAGCCCCGACGGTCGACGTCTGGTCTATAACGTCCGCCAGGGGCCACGCTGGAGCGTGATCGTCGACGGCGCGAAGCGCGGGGATTACGAACTCGTCATCCCATTCGGCGGGATAGAGCGCCCGGCCTTCTTCAGCCCCGATGGTCGGCGTATCGCCTACGCCGCCAAGCGCGGGGGGCAGTGGTTTGCGGTGATCGACGGCGCGGAAGGTCCGCCCTTCGACTTCGTCGATGCGTTCGGCGGCCGATTCAGCTCGGACAGTCGCCGTATCGTCTATACCGCCGAGCGGGCGGGGAAACCGTTTCTCGTGGTGGACGGGGTCGAGCGGGCGAGCGCCTACGACCACATCGGCGCGACCGAGTTCACCCCCGATGGCTCAGCGCTCGCCTACCTGGCCTCTCGCGGCAATGAGCGACTGCTGGTCGTTGACGGCGTGGAGCGGCCGCGGGGCGGCGGGGATTGGGGGGTGTACTTCAAGTTCAGTCCCGACGGTCGTCGCGTGGTCTATGTCGCGCCGGGACACAAGTGGAAGGTTTTCGTGGATGGGCTTGAGCCCCGCGCCTATCACCGCGTCCTCGAACCCTTGTTCGGCCCCGACGGCCGCCACGTCGCCTATGCCGCCGCGCTCGGCACACGCTGGCGGGTCGTGGTCGACGGCGTGGAGGGCAAAGTCTACGATGCTGTTTCCGGGTTGCGCTTTGACTCCCCGACACGGGTCAGCTATGTGGCGATCGACGGCCGGTCGATCATGCGCGTCACCCACGAGTTGACGCCGGGCGCTCGGTAACCCGATCGAGACCAGCTTCGCGACCGACCCACCGGGAACCGATCTGACGTCCCTTCGTACGACCGCTGCCATCGCTGATTCATTTTCAATCCGTGCTGTGGCATACTGCAACCTCATCCCCTACGGAGGAACCACTGCGTGACGCGACAGAACGTTTCGACCGGCAGCACATGGGAACCCATCGTCGGCTATTCGCGAGCCGTCCGCGTGGGCTCGCAGGTCTTCGTGTCCGGCACCACCGCGACGGACGCCGACGGCACGATCGTCGGCGAGGGCGATCCCTACGCGCAGACGAAACAGGCGTTGAAGAACATCGAGTCCGCGCTCACCAAGGCCGGTGCGGGGATGAGTGACGTCGTGAGGACGCGGATCTTCGTGACCAACATCGAGGACTGGGAGAGAATCGGCAAGGCCCACGGCGAGGTCTTTCGCGACATCCGGCCGGCCACCAGCATGGTGGAGGTCAAGCGGCTGATCGCGCCAGAAATGCTGGTGGAGATCGAGGCGGACGCGGTCGTCGAGGCCCACGACAAGGTCTCGTGACGCGCGGCGAGTTTCTGATTCACGTCGGTTCGACCAACCCGGTGAAGGTCGAGGCGGTTAAAGCGGCGTTCGAGGAATCGGGCCTCTTCGCGAGCCCGCGCTATGCGTCGATCGAGGTTTCCTCCGACGTGTCCGAGCAGCCCACCTCGCTGGATGAGACGATCCGCGGCGCGATCAACCGCGCGCGCAACGCGTTCAGCGGCGGCACGCTGAGCGTGGGGCTGGAGGATGGGCTGATCAGCGTGCCGTACACGCAGAGCGGATACATGAACGTCTGCGCGTGCACGATCTTCGACGGCGGGCGCGACTATATCGGGCTGTCGTCGGCCTTCGAGTACCCGCAGAAGGTCATCCGCCTCGTGATCGAGGAAGGGCTCGACATCACCCGCGCGTTTCTTCGAGCGGGCTTAAGCGACAACCCGACGCTCGGCGCGGCCGAGGGCGCGATCGGCCTTCTGACCAAGGGGCGGTTGACCCGGAAGGACTACGCCAAACAGGCGGTCACGATGGCGTTGATCCACCTGCGCGATCCCCTCACGCTGCCCGCCCTCCAGGCCGGACAGAAACCGCGATGAAGGACCAAAAAAGGTGACGGCCCAACCTACGCTCATTCCCCGAAGGGTGCTGTTCGGCAACCCCACGAAGACCAGCCCGCAGATTTCGCCGGGCGGTACCCACTTGGCGTACCTCGCCCCGGTGGATAACGTGTTGAACGTGTGGGTGGGCGATCTCGATGGAGCGAACGCCCGGCCGGTCACGTATGACCGCGACCGCGGGATTCGGTCTTACTTCTGGGCCGCCGACGGTCAGCACATCCTGTATCTGCAGGACGCGGGCGGCGACGAGAACTGGCGGCTCTACGCCGTCAACCTCGGGGCAACGACGGTCCGCGATCTTACGCCGTTTCCGGAGGTCCAGGTACAGGTCGTCGATCGCGACAAGCACTTCCCGAACGAACTCCTGATCGCGATGAACAAGGAGGACCCGCGCGTCCACGACGTGTATCGCCTCGACCTGCCATCGGGGACGTTGCGCCTGGTGGCCAAGAATCGCGGGGACATCGCATCGTGGGTCACCGACTCGACGTTCCGCGTGCGGGGCGCGACCGCCGCGACCCCAGACGGGGGGTTCGAACTCCTGGTGCGGAAGACCGAGGGCAGCGAGTGGCGGTCGATTCTGACGTGGGATCCCGACGACAGCCTGAACAGCCAACCGGTGGGCTTTTCCCGCTCCGGCTCGTCGCTCTACCTTGAGGACTCACGCAACGCAGACACCAGTCGGTTGGTCGACCTGGATCTCTCAACCGGTCACCTGAAGGTGTTGGCCGACGATTCGCGCTACGACGTGGGTGAGGTTCTGATTCACCCGGACACCTACCAGATCCAGGCGGTGGCGTTCGACCGGGCGCGAACCGAGTGGACGGTGCTGGATGACGCGATCCGCGAGGACTTCGCGCGGATCGCGCACCTGCACCACGGCGACTTCTCGGTCGTCAGCCGCGACCACGCCGACCGGACGTGGGTGGTGGCGTTCACCGCCGACGACGGTCCCGCGGCGTTTTACGCGTATGACCGATCGACCCGGCAGGGACGGCTCCTCTTCTCCAGCAAACCCGATCTCAGCGCGTACACCCTCGCGCCCATGGAACCGATCGCGCTGACCTCGCGGGATGGCTTCACCTTGCACGGCTATCTCACGTTCCCTCCGGGGCTGGGGCGCGCGCGCCTGCCTTTGGTCGTCAACGTTCACGGCGGCCCGCACGCGCGCGACACGTGGGGCTTCGACCCCGAAGCGCAGTGGCTTGCCAACCGCGGCTACGCGTGCCTGCAGGTCAACTTCCGAGGTTCCACCGGCTACGGCAAGCGCTTTCTGAACGCCGGGGACAAGGAATGGGGAGGCAAGATGCACGACGACCTCGTCGACGCCGTGCGCTGGGCCGTCGATCAGGGTGTCGCCGACCCCCAGAAAGTCGCGATCTACGGAGCGTCCTACGGCGGGTACGCGGCGCTGGTCGGCGCCACGTTCACGCCGGATCTTTTCTGCTGCGCGGTGGACGTCGTGGGCCCCAGCAACCTGATCACGATGATCCAGACGATCCCGCCCTATTGGTCCACGTTCATCGCGGTCGAGCACCGGCGGGTCGGCAACCCCGAGACCGAAGCCGAGTTTCTGAAGAGCCGGTCTCCGCTGTTCCGAGTGGATCGGATCAAGAAACCGATCCTGATCGCCCACGGCGCCAACGATCCGCGGGTGAAACAGGCGGAGTCCGAACAGATCGTCGAGGCGATGAAACGCAAAGGGATCCCGTACGAGTACCTCCTCTTTCCCGACGAAGGTCACGGTTTCGCCAAGCCCGAAAATCGCCTGAGGTTCTACGCCGCCGCTGAGCGTTTCTTCGCGCGGCATCTGGGTGGACGCTCTGAGCCGGAGGGACCGCCTGCGGCCGATTCGGAAGGCCGGTGATGGGAACACGGCGATCCGCGTCTCCGGTGATTCTGGTGCACGGCGGGTGCGGCGCGTCCCGTCCCACCTCCCGTCATCTCGCCGTCATCCGGCGGGCGCTTGATGCGGGATACGCCGTGATGGACGCAGGGGGCTCCCCGGTCGATGCGGTCGAACACGCGGTCGCCGTGTTGGAGACCAGCGGACGGTTCAATGCGGGGAAAGGGTCCAAGCGCCAGATGGACGGCGTCGCACGCATGGACGCCTCGTTGATGGATGGCCGTAATCTGGCGGCCGGCGCCGTCGCGTCGATCGAAGGAATCCTGACGCCGATCCGTGTCGCGCGTTGTGTCATGGAGCACACCCCGCACGTGCTGCTGGTCGGAGAATCGGCGGGGCACTTGGCGCGCACTCACCGCGTGGCCAGTTTTCCTGCCGCCGGTGTGCCGATGCGCCGACCGATCGCCCAGCGCGTCTGGCGGGACGTCTACCGCCGGGTCGTTGAGACCGGAACCGTCGGGGCCGTGGCCCGAGACGCAGACGGGCACGTGGCGGCGGCTACCTCCACGGGCGGCATCCACCGCATGCTCCCCGGCCGCGTCGGCGACAGCCCGCTCATCGGAGCGGGCACATACGCGGACGACGGCTCGGGCGCGGTCTCGCTGACCGGGACGGGCGAGACCATCATCCGGATGGGGCTCGCCAAGGAGATCGCGCTGGGTCTAGAAGGAGGGCTGTCACCCGGGGCAGCGGGGACGCGCGCCCTGCTGAGAATGCGACGGCGAATTGGCGGCGAGGCGGGAGCGATCGTGCTGTCCTCGTCCGGCGGGCACGCCCTGCTCCACACCACCCCGTACATGGCGTCGGGATACCGAACCGGGCGAACCGCTCGGGTGTCGTCCCACTTTCAGCGAGTCCGGGAGGGGTAATGGATATTCGGATCTACTACGAGGACACCGACTGCGGCGGCGTGGTTTACTACGCCAATTTCTTAAAGTACTTCGAGCGCGCCAGGACCGAGTATCTTCGGGAACGCGGAATGGAGGTGTCGGCCTACGCCGCCGTCGGTCTGTTGTTCGTCGTCGCGCATGTCGAAGTGGACTACCGGGCTCCGGCCCGATATAACGACGTCTTGCAGATCGAGACCGAAATCGTTGATTTCACCCGAACCAGCGTGACCTTCGCCCACGCCATGTACCGGCACGGCGACGAGCGCACGATCGTCGAAGGCTGGGTCCGGCTCGTCTGCGTGGACGAACGTGGGAAACCACACCGCCTACCCGAGGAGCTTCTGCAGATCATCACCAAGAACGCCTAGGAGGTTACTCACCCCCCTAAAACTCGAAGTACAGGCCCACGCTCTCGTAGTGTTCGTGGTCCTGGCCCAGGATCCGCTGTAGCGACCGCCCACGGTAGACGTCGAGCGCCACGCGCAGACGTCGTGATGAGTCGGGCCGACGAAGGCGCAGCCCCGCCTGCAGGTTGGCGTTGAGGGCCCAGTCGGCTTCGGCCCACGACTGGAGATCCGCCGCCAGATACCATTGTCGTTGGAGACGGCCGAACGGTTGAGGCGGCAACCGGAGTTCCGCCCCGACCTGACCGGCTCCCCGCGGCCCGTTCGGCGTCACATGGATCCCGTAGCTGCCTCCGGCGTAAAGCCGGACGGCGTCGGTCGCGTCGAACGAGACGAGGCTCCGGATGAAATCCCGTCGGTAGAGGAACGCCCGGTCGAAAAAGTTGGCGCCGCCGAAAAAGATTCGGCGCTGAACCTCGCTTTCGCCCAAGTGGGAACTGAGGTGGCCAAAACCCGCGCGAAGATCAACCGGCCCCCGGTGGATATCGAGGGGCAAGAAGATCGTGTAATCGGCGCTATTGACATCCAGAAACCCCACTGAATTCACATCTCGATTGAAGCGGGTGTACACCGAGGCTTGGATACCGAATTGTACCGATCGGACGTCCCCCACTCGAACCAGCCCGAACGTGTCGCCGAACGCGGCCTCGCCGCGGGCCCGGCCGGTGCCGAGCATGTAGCGCATCAGGTATTGAGCTTCCCGAGGATCGGCCAGCAGCGGCCGAAACGCGGATTCGCCCGGGAGGAAGTCGACCGGGGCAGGCAGCGCCGGCGGTGTCTGCGCCGCCCACACGACGACCGCAAGCGCAGCGGAGCAGACCACGCGCGCGAGGCGAGCTTGCCTCACGCCGTCGCCGAAGGGAGCTGGAATGCGTCGATGCGAGAGCACAAAGGACGGTCAGCGATCGGCACAGGCCTTCTATGCAGCGCACTGACCGGAATCCGCACCCCCAGCACCTCTCCCACGATCAAAGCCCGCTGGGTGTAGCACGCGGCGTCGCGGCGTGTCAAGCCGAACCCGCACCGTGCCACGGGCGCAGGACCACGGCTCCCAACGATCCTCTCGGGTGGCGCGGCAACCCGCTCACTCATTGACAGCCGGAGAGCCCTCACTCATACTTGACCGGTGCGTGATCGCCGAACGCACGTCCGGTTGACAGCACCCCTCGAAACCCGCTATTTTGAAGCTTTATCGGTGAGGAGAATGGTATGAGATGGGTTTGCGTGATGACGGTCTTGGTGGGCGCGATGGTCGGTGTGACGGCCTGCGCCTCGGCTCCACCCCCACGTCCGCGCGCGCACGTCGCTCCGGCCCCATCCGCCGCCTCTCACCCGGCGCGGCCGGGCGTGGCTCCGCCGACTTCACCCCAGCTTCCGGCTCCCCCGATGGCGGCGGACCAACCCGCCGCCGCGGTCCCGGTGCCAGTGCCGCCGCCAGCCGTTGCCGCCGAAACCCCGATTCCGCCCCAAGTCTCCATCATCGAGGAACCTGCGCCGGAACCCGACGAGGAAGAGCTTCCGACATACGACGTACCCATCATTCTCAACTCGAGCGTCGAGAGCCACATCGAATACTTCAACACGAGGATCCGGGATAAGTTCGAGCTGTGGCTCAGCCGGTCGGGCCGCTATCTCCCTCTGATGAAGGAAATTTTTAAGAAAAATAACCTGCCGGAAGACCTCGTGTTCGTCTCGTTAATCGAGAGCGGGTTCAACCCCTACGCCTACTCGCGATCCCGAGCCGTAGGTCCCTGGCAATTTATGAAGGGGACCGGACTCAAATACGGCCTTCGGATCGACGAATGGATCGACGAACGACGCGACCCCGTCAAATCGACCGTCGCAGCGGCCAACTATCTCAAAGACCTCTATGCGCTGTTCAATTCCTGGCCCCTCGCCCTGGCCTCCTACAACGCGGGCGAAGGTCGCGTGGGTCGGGCGATGGCGAAATCAAAGGCCGACGATTTTTGGGATCTGCGTTCCACGCGGTACTTACGTCCCGAGACACGAAATTACGTGCCGAAGTTCATGGCCGCCACCATCATCGCCAAGAATCCTGAAAAATACGGCTTCACCCTGAACTACCACGAACCCCTGCAATATGACGAGGTGGCTATCGATCGCCCCACCGACCTCCGTTTGATCGCGAAAGTGGCCAGCGTCACGTACGAAGACTTGAAGAATCTTAATCCCGAGCTCAAGCAGGGCATCACGCCGCTCGGGTACGACCACTACCTCTTGAAGCTTCCCGTCGGGACGAAAGCGGTGTTCGAAGAAAACTTCTCAAAAATCCCTGAGTGGGAAAAAACGGTCTGGCTGAAGCATATCGTACGGCGGGGCGAGACACTGTCGTCGGTGGCGAGAAAGTTCGGTACTACCACCGCCACGCTTCGCGATATCAACCATCTCAAGCGTCCGGCACTCCGCGTGGGCAGCACGATTCTCGTCCCGACCGGAAACCAGGAGCTTCAGGTTGAAGAGACCGCGGCATCGACCGGCGTCACCAGCGCGTCGATCACGGTCGTAGAACCGCTCGCTGGCGAATCCAAACCCTTCACCTACCGCGTCAAGCGGGGTGACACGCTTTGGAACATCGCCAAACGATTCAACACAACGATCGATCAGATCAGGAAGTGGAACGGCTTGAGCCAGACCCGCACCATTCGAGCCGGTCAGCGGCTCATCCTACAAATCGCCGCCGAACAGTCTTAATCGCTCTCTATCCGGTCCAGCTTGGGAAATTAGGGGGATGCTGGCGAGGCCGGTGCGGGTTTTGCCGGATCGCCGGCACCCTGAGTCGCCTGCGACGGCTTGGGCTCACGCCCTGGCGGGGTACCCCCGAGAGCGACAATGCGGGGGGTCGCCTCACTGCTCCAGGGTGACGAGGGGTAGTCGGTAGCCAGTTTGTTGAACGTCTCGAGCGCCTTGTCTTTTTGGCCCTGCTGTTCCAACAATCGTCCGGTTTCAAAGTAGGCCTGATCTCGATTCGGCGCGTCGGACGTCTTCAGGATGCGGTCAAATTGAGCGAGGGCGTCTTGAGGGAGGCCTTTGGCCCAATAGGCATACGCCAGACGCAGACTGACGAGTGGGACCAACTCCGGCGTCTGGTATTCCTTCAGCCATGTGGTGTAGGCTGCAATAGCCTGATCGTACTGCTCAAGCGCCGCGTGAGCGTTCCCGATGTAGTACAAGGCGAATGCGGCGTGCGTCGTGCGGGGATATTCATCCCGGACGTGCTGAAACCCGGCGATGGCCTGCTCGTAGCTGGTTTTCGTCTCCGGCGCCAACAATCGCTGCTGCTTTCCAGTTTCAAGCGCGCTCTGATACATCTTGACGGCCTCGGTCTGGAGGCCGGCGGCCTGTTCCTCCGAGCGATGTCCCCACCACGCCATCGCCCCCCACACAGCCCCAAGGAGCACAAGAATTGCCGTGACGGCCAAGATCGGCTTGAGGTGCGCGATAACCCAATCGCTGAGGTGTTCGTACCGATCGATTAACTCTTCTGGTTCCAAAGAGGCCTTCTTGGTCTGGGCCTTAATCCGATACGGCACTCGATCTCCTCCGACTCACTATTGATGACGACTCCCGAAAAGGGAGTCGCGGGATTATGCCACAGCACGGGGGTTGACTCAAGTCCGCCCTCGGCGGATCGCTCACCTCGCCGAGAAGGGGGACCCAGGGCGTGCCATCCAATCCACGATCAGTCCTTCGCGCAAGCCGTGCTCGCTCACCTGAATCGCGTCGGCGCCGAACGTATCCAAGGTTCGCCGCAGGATGGCCATGCCCGCCACGATCACGTCTTCGCGTCCTCGCTCCAAGGTTGGCAGACTCCGGCGTTCCGTGGTGGTCATCGTGGCCAGTCTCATGGCGATATCCTCGATGGCGGCCCGAGGTACCACGGTTCCGTGTATCCGCCCTGGGTCGTACCGATCCAGTTTGAGGTACAGGGTGGCCGCGGTGGTGACCGTCCCGGCCGTCCCGATGACCGTGCACGATCCCATGCCTTCACACAGCGGCGCGGCCGACTCGATCGCGCTCTGGACCTCGGCCTCCAAATCGACCAGCTCCGTCTGCAACGGCGGATCATGGTGGATGTACCGTTCTCTCAGCTTCACCACCCCCAGATCGAGGCTCAGGGCTCGATCGAAACGACCACCGAGGATTCGGATGACTTCGGTGCTGCCGCCCCCGATGTCGAGAACGATCCCCTCGGTCAACGACCCGGCGGGCCGAGAAAATCCGGCCTGAACACCCAACCAGGTGCGCCGAGCCTCTTCGGCACCTGAGATCACCTCGACGCCGAACCCGAACTCGGTCTGCACCCGATCGAGAAAGTCCTGTGCGTTGGCCGCTTCGCGCACCGCACTCGTGGCCACCGCCACGACGGCCTGGACAGGGTACCCGCGAATCACGTCGCGGAACTCGCGCAGCGCATCAAGCGCCCGTTCGACCGCCGCGGCGCCCAATCTTCCCGTTGCGATCACCCCTTCACCCAGACGAGGGACGGCGCGTTGGACATGGCGAGGAACGACACGCCGATCCGGCGTGGCATCCGCGATCAGCAATCGAAAGGCGTTGGTCCCCAGATCGATGGCCGCCACAAGGACGGAATCGCCGGATGCGGTCATGTTATCTCCAGGTCCACGCCGCGAGTTCGTCTTGGAGACGCCGTTCTTCCGCCCGCATGGTTTCAATGCGACGGCAATAGCGCTGAGCCTCCTCATCCGAGGGATCGGTCACGCCGCCGGCCGTGAGCTGGGACGCGATGTACCGTCCGAACGCTTCATACGCCGCCTCCACATCCGCACTGGTTTGACGAAGACGCCACCGGAGCCGAATGAACTCCGGCATCGCACCTCCACGGCGGAGGATCGCACCCAGTCCTCCCAACATCACATACAGCCCGAGTGACCCGTCCTCGCGTATTTTCTTCCAGGCATCCATCGTCCCCTCGCGGCCGATCGTTACCCGATCGTCCCCAACGAGAGCCGTGTCCGCCACGTCTTCAACAACGCCGACTTCAGGGCCCGATGTCGCGGATCGGTCAGCGAAGGGTCCCGGCGGAACAGGTCGAAGGCCTCGGTTCGGGCCTGCTCCAGCACGCGCACGTCCCGCACCAGATTGGTCACCTTCAGTTCCGGCAACCCGGACTGTCGCGTGCCCAATAATTCCCCGGGACCGCGAAGCGCCAGATCCCGCTCGGCGAGAATGAAGCCGTCCTGAACCGCCACCATCGTCTCCAGCCGTTCGCACGCCTCGTGAGACACCCGGCTTCCGGCCATCAAGACACACACCGAACGATGCCTCCCACGCCCGACGCGGCCACGGAGTTGGTGGAGTTGAGCCAGCCCGTACCGATCAGCGTGTTCAATCATCATCACCGTGGCGTTGGGTACGTCGAGGCCCACCTCGACGACCGTCGTCGCGGCCAGAACGTGGACGGTTCCTCGCAAGAACTCCCCCATAACCTTGTCCTTCTCGATCCGGCTCAGCCGGCCGTGTAACAGTCCGACGCGCGCCTCGGGGAACACCTCGCGCTGGAGCCTGCGGGCCAGTTCCACCGCCGACCTGACGTCGGCGTCAGGCGACTCGTCAACCCGCGGCGCGACTACGAACGCCTGGTGTCCGGCCCGTAGCTCTCGGCGGACGAGCTCGTTCGCGAGAACCCGCTGTCGCTCGCCGTACCAGAGGGTTTCGACGGGGGACCGGCCTGCCGGCATCTCGTCGATGACCGAGACGTCGAGGTCCCCGTACACGCTGAGCGCCAACGTGCGCGGGATGGGAGTGGCGGTCATGATGAGCACATCAGGATGGTGTCCCTTCCCCACAAGGTGGGACCGCTGGAGCACCCCAAACTTATGTTGTTCGTCGATCACGGCCAGCCCGAACCGGCCGAAATGGACATCGGGTTGTACCAGCGCGTGGGTCCCGACGACGCAGTCGATATCACCGGACGCCAGTCGACGGAGGAGGGTCGTTCGCGTACGCCGCGGCAGATCGCCGGTGACGCGCTCGACCCGCACCCCCAACGTTCCGAGCAGTTTGGTCAATTCGCGATGGTGCTGTTCGGCAAGCAGCTCGGTTGGCGCCATCATCGCTGTTTGGTATCCGTCTCCCACCGCCATCCAGATGGCCGCAGCAGCCACCAACGTCTTACCGCATCCCACATCCCCCTGAAGGAGCCTGTTCATCGGGCGGGCCGCCGCCATATCCGTCAGCACCTCGCCGACCACTTTCCGCTGAGCCGCGGTAGGTTGAAAGGGCAGCGACGCCCAAAACTCGCGCAGGCGGCGGGGCTCGCACCGAAACGTCACTCCTCCCACTTCCTGGCTCGTTTCGTGACGTCTCGCCGCAAGCCCCAGCTCAAGGAGGAAACATTCTTCAAACACCAACCGCCGATGCGCACGGCTGGTTCCCGCGTTGTAGTCGGCCAGATCGACCTTCGGTGGAGGAAAGTGTACCGCTCGGAACGCCTCACCGCGCGGCATCAGCCGACATCGCTTCCGGACGTCATCCGGAAGGCACTCGTCCGCAATCTCTGGTGCCACACAGAGCGCGCGATCCATCAGGACCCGCAACGCACGAGAGGTGAGTCCTCGGGTCTCGTGATAGATCGGAACAATCCGACCGGTATGAAGCGAGGCCGTATCGGATGGCGTGACGATCTCGAACCGGGGGTTCTCCATGACTCGGACGTCCAGGAGGCCTTCCTGTCTGACCCGGCCGCTACACATCAGGATTTGACCGGACGCCAGTTGATTCCGAAGATACGACTGATTGAACCATTTGAGCGTGAGCGTTCCGGTCGCGTCACCAAGCACCGCCTGGACAATGCGCATTCTCCGACGCGCGGTCACCACGACGTCGATCGAGCGGAGTTCGCCACAGACCGTCGCGTCGTCGCCCGCTCGCACCGCACCAAGCGGAACGGGATTGGTCCGGTCGACGTACCGCCATGGAATCATCCACAACAGGTCTCCGATCCGTTCGACTCCCAAACGGTGCAACAACTCGGTTTTCCGACTGCCGACGCCGGGAAGGCTTCGGATCGGCGCCGAGATATATACACCCTCCACACTCGCCCCGGATCCTGATCCGGCCTGAGACTCATCTCCGGCTCGCAGCTCCGCACGTGCGTCAGATTTTCGGCTGACGCCCTCCAAGAGACTCCGAACGAGGAGCAGCCGAGCCCGTCGGCTCTCGACCGGCAGATCATCATAGCCGTCGAGCAACTCGTTTAATCGGCGCAAGTGAGGATGGATGGGCAGGAGCTGCGGGGTCCCCAATCCATCCCGGGCGCATTGGGAAAGAAACGACCCCAGGTTTCGAATCACATCCAGCTTTGCGCCGTCAGCCCGGCACGCGAAATCCACAGGCCGTTTGAGACGTCTGAGGTACGCGGTCAGCCCGGGCTCCGCAGGCGATGGCGCATGGAGACCGGGCGGACCGAACCTCTCTTGAGTTTTACCGGACGGCATGGTACTCTACCGAGATTTTACGCGTCGAAAGGAGCTTTCGCCATGGCACGGGTTTGTGAAGTCTGTGGAAAGGGCCGACAGGTCGGATTCAACGTCAGTCACGCCAACAACAAAACAAAGAAGGTTTGGGAACCAAACCTTCACAAAGTGCGCGCCCTGATCAGCGGGGCGACCCGCGGCTTGAAGGTCTGCACCCGTTGTTTGAGATCTCAACGGGTTCAAAAAGCGGTCTGACCCTTAAAAGGTATACGACACTCCCAGCGAAGCTCCGTAGTCGGGGCTGGGAGACGTCAAGCCAGCGGTCAGCGAACTGTCCAAGCTCATCCGCCGATTCACCCGATACATCACCCCCACCAACATCGTCAATGGGTTATCCCCAGCACCGGGGTTCCGGTTTGTTTCTCCCGACAATTCGCCGACGAGAACGATCGCGGGGAGGACCGTCTCGTATTCAAAGGCGAGCGCGTAGCTGACGACGTTGTCCAGCGTCTGCCCCGGAGGATTCCCCACGAACGTATACCCGATGTTTAAGTGAACGGTCACCGGCAGAAACTCTTTGGTCGCAATTCCGATCAATCCCAGATCCGTCTCACCGGTACAGGCGGCGTTGACTGAGGGATTGGCGGTGCCGGCCGCGCCGCTTTCGTCACAGCTCGGGAATTTCAGCACCAGCTCACCCGCCAGCGAAAGAGGATTCGCTTCCCGCCCCTTTAAGAAAAGGATTTTCGGACGCAGAGTGACGTCCCCGATCGCGCCTTGCGTGCCGCCAGGCCCGGTGACGAAGAAATACGGGGCCTCCACCTCAAAGTTGAGGTGGTCCAAGAGACCGTAGGTCAATTCGGTCATGATCGTGTAGCGCGTCGTTTGAGAAGAAAACCGCGCCGACTCCACCCCGACCTCCAATTTCGACACCCCGTGGTCGAGCATCGTGCCGCGCTCCGCGGCAACAAAGGGCCGCTCGGCCTGAGCTAACGCCGCGGTCATAACGAACACACCAGATGCGACAACTCCGATGAACGCGGGCCGCTCCATTATCATGGGCGGGGATTGTACGGATTTTCCTGGAGACCGTCAAGAACGTCCGGGCCTTCGTCGCCCCTGGCAACGTCTGGCCTGGACCTAGCCCACCGAATAGGGCGAGTCACCACGGTCTCTCGACGTTTTTCTTCTGTCTGCTATCCTTCATCCCTGACAGGACCTGAATCGACTGGTCTGACCTGAATGAGAGAAAAGGAGAGATCCATGGAAAAAGCCGTCCGCGAAAATATCAACGTTCTCGTCGTCGATGATGAGATCGGGCCACGAGAGTCCCTCAAGATGATCCTGAAACCGTTTTATCACGTGTACACGGCGGACAATGGGACCGATGCTTTAAATTTGATGAAGGCCAATAAAATTGACCTCGTCACCCTCGACCTGAAGATGCCAGGCCTACACGGAACCGAGGTTTTACAAGCCATTAAGCGCGACCACCAGGACACCGAGGTCGTCATCGTGACGGGTTTTGGAGGACTGAAGACGGCAGTGGACGGAATCCGCTTCGGGGCGTCCGATTATTTGTTGAAACCGTTTAATATTACAGAAATGTTGACCACGATTCGTCGTGTTCTGGACCGCCGGCCGTCGTCACAACCTCAAATGGGCACCGCCTAACCCCCGGTACACCGGAGGCCAGTTCGTCTCAGGGGGACGCGCGCGAAAGATCCGGATTCGGATCCGCAGTGCGGTTAGATGATGGAGTTGTCCCGAGACGGATGAGCTCTTCAGCGTGGCGGATTGCGGTCTGCGTCACTTCCTCGCCCGCCAACATCCTTGCAATCTCTCGGACGCGATCTTTGGGAGCTAACTGGCGCGCGCGAGTTATCGTTCGGCTCCGAGCGGCCGATTTCTCGACCAGGATGTGCGTATCAGCACCGCTGGCCACCTGAGGGAGGTGGGTGACGCACAAGACTTGGCGGCGCGCAGCAATCGCCTGAAGGCGCCGCCCGACGATCTCGGCGACCGCGCCCCCGACTCCCGCGTCAACCTCGTCAAAAATCAGCGTCGGCACTTGATCGACCTGGGCCAAGACGGTCTTGAGAGCGAGCATAAGACGCGATAATTCTCCCCCCGAGGCAGTCTTTCTCAGCGGTTTGGAAGGCTCTCCCGGGTTGGTCCGAATCAGAAACTCCACGCGATCGGTTCCCCGTTGCCCGAACTCTTCTGGCCGGTCGCAGTCTTCCATGATCACCTGAAAACGCGCCGCCATCTTGAGTCGATCCAGCTCGGCGTCCACGGCGGTTTCTAGGCGGGCAGCCGCCGACAGCCGCCGGTCATGTAGTTCGGCCGCCAGGGTCTCGAGACGGCCCCGATGTTCATCGACTCGCGCGCCTAAACTGGCGGTATTCTCCGCCTCGGCCTGAAGCGCCTCGTGCCTCGCCTGCTTGGTTGCCAGTAACGCCGCGAGCTCACCGCCGGGCACCCCGTACTTTCGCTGTAGGCGCTGGAGCTCGAGGATGCGGGTTTCGACAGCCTCATACCGTCCCTCGTCGTGGATGAGGCCCTCCGTATACCCGCGCAATCGCTCGGCCACCTCTTGAAGATGCACCACTGCGGCGTGCGCGACTTCAACGGCCTCGCTGAGTCGCCCGTCAATACTGGAAAGTCTCTCCAACTCTTCACACGTCGCGCGCGCTTCTCCGAGAAGACTCCCATCCCGCTGGTAAAGACGCTCGTAGGCCCGGCGGGCTGTCTCCATGAGCCGTTCAGCCTGACCGAGGACGACGCGCTCCCGATCGAGCTCTTCGTACTCTCCGACCCGGACATTCGCTTCAGCCAGTTCGTTGACCTCGTGCACGAGCAGCGCCAACTCGCGATCCCTGGTCGCCCGTTGAGCCTCGAGTTCATCGAGTTCACGCCGGGACGACGTCCAGGCCGACCACGTCAGGGCGTACTGAGCCGTTAAGTCGTCGAGTCGGCCATACGCATCAAGGACCCTCAACGGAGTCTCCGCTCGCAGTAACGACTGATGATCGTGCTGTCCATGCAGATCCACGAGATGTTTGGTGACTTGGGCAAGCATACCAACCGTGATCGGCCGGCCGTTGAGGTACACCCGGCCTTTACCGTTCGCCGTCAACACGCGACGGATGACCAGCTCCTCTTCGAACTCGTAGCCCATCGACCGCACTTCGGAGATCGCCGGGGAAGCTCCTTCCAGGAGAAAGGCGGCCTCGATCACCGCTTCTTCTTTACCGTTTCTGATGAGGTCGGGCGAACTTCGGCCACCGAGGATCATGGTCACCGCATCGATGAGGATGGATTTCCCCGCCCCGGTTTCGCCGGTCAGTACGTTGAGGCGGGATCCGAAGGTCAGATGAAGCTGATCGATCAGAGCGAAATCTTGAATCCGTAGGTCACGGAGCATTCGCTCGTCCTGGCGCGGGAAAGAGCTAACCGACCCTACACGGTCAGCAATGAATCGATCTTTTCCTTGAACTGTTGTTTGGACGCCGCACCGACGATTTTCTCAATCGGCTTTCCATCTCGGAAAAACATCAGCGTCGGAATGCCCATGATCTGGTAGCGGCTGGCGACATCCGGATTCTCATCGGTATTTAGCTTCGCCACAATCAGCTTCCCCGAGTATTCAGTGGCCAGTTCTTCGATGGTCGGGGCGATCGTCTGGCACGGCCGACACCATGCCGCCCAGAAATCCACCATGATCAACCCCTGCGCCTTTAATACCGCCCCATCCCACGTGGCGGTGTCTACCTTCATCGCCAGGCCCATTGCCCCCTCCCTCGTTGCTCAGCGGTGAAAATCCTATCGTACCGGAAATGACCGTGTCAAACAAAAAGACGCGGCCCCTCTCGCGAGGGGCCGCTCACGTCATCCCTGTCGAGCTTTTCTTTAATACATGTCGCCCATTCCGCCCCCGCCACCATGCATCGGAGGTGCCTTCGGTTCCTTTTCAGGAATCTCAGCCACCATGACCTCGGTGGTGAGCATCAACCCGGCGACACTCGCCGCATTTTGCAACGCAGTTCGAGTCACCTTGGTCGGATCGATGATCCCGGCCTCGATCATGTCAACGTAGGTTTCGCCAGCGGCGTCAAAGCCCCACGACGGCTTCTGCCCGCCGCGGACCTTGTCGACGACCACTGACCCCTCGAGTCCCGCGTTCGCCACGATTTGTCGAATCGGCTCCTCGAGCGCTCGTTTGATGATGTTGACGCCAATTTGTTGGTCATGGTCGAGCTTCATCTTCTCGAGGACGGGTACGCACCGCAACAGCGCCACTCCGCCGCCGGGCACGATACCTTCCTCGACAGCCGCTTTCGTGGCATGCAACGCGTCTTCCACGCGGGCTTTTTTCTCTTTCATCTCCGTCTCGGTTGCGGCACCGACGTTGATGACGGCCACGCCTCCAACGAGCTTCGCCAACCGTTCCTGCAGCTTCTCTCGGTCGTAATCCGAGGTGGTCTCCTCGACCTGGGCTTTGATCTGCTTGACCCGGCCTTGAATTTTCGCCGAATCTCCAGCCCCCTCAACAATGGTCGTGTTGTCCTTGTCGATCGTAATCCTTTTCGCTCGGCCCAGATCGGTCACCTTAACGTTTTCCAGCTTCAAACCCAGATCTTCGGAAATAACCTGACCGCCGGTCAGAATGGCGATGTCCTCGAGCATCGCCTTGCGGCGATCTCCAAAACCAGGGGCCTTGACAGCCGCGACGTTCAACGTTCCGCGGAGCTTGTTGACGACCAGCGTCGCCAACGCCTCCCCTTCCACTTCTTCGGCAATAATGAGGAGCGGCTTCCCCATACGTGCGACTTGTTCAAGGATTGGCAAGAGGTCCTTCATCGTGCTGATCTTTTTTTCGTTGATCAGCAGAAAGGCGTCTTCCAGCGCCGCTTCCATCCGCTCGGGGTCAGTGACAAAATACGGAGAGAGGTACCCGCGATCGAACTGCATCCCCTCTACCACATCGAGCGATGTCGACATACTTTTGGCTTCCTCAACCGTGATCACACCGTCCTTGCCGACTTTTTCCATCGCTTCGGCGATCAGATCCCCAATCGCACGATCGTTGTTCGCAGAGATCGTCCCGATTTGAGCAATTTCTTTCTTGGTCTGACAAGGACGGCTAATCTTTTTCAATTCATCTAGTACTATCTCGACCGCCTTGTCAATCCCGCGTTTGAGATCCATCGAGTTGGCACCGGCGGAGACACTCTTCACGCCCTCCCGGAAAATGGCCTGTGCCAGCACGGTCGCGGTCGTCGTACCATCTCCTGCCACGTCGCTGGTTTTGCTGGCCACTTCCTTCACCAGCTGAGCACCCATGTTTTCGTACGGGTCTTTGAGCTCCACTTCTTTCGCAACCGTTACCCCGTCCTTGGTAATCGTCGGCGCACCGAACTTTTTCTCGATCACCGCGTTGCGCCCCTTGGGGCCAAGCGTTGCCTTGACGGCATTGCTCAATTGGTTGACCCCTTTCAAAATGGAAGCTCGCGCTTCCTCGCTAAACACCATCTGCTTTGCCATCGTTATTCCTCCTGTCCGACCTTGCCGAGCGTTTCACTAGCCCCAAATTCTTTTTTTGGGACGAGAACCAACCACCCCTGCGCACTCTTCTTTGACACCTGTGTATGGTATGGAAACCCACGAAACCGACGACGGTCGTTCGTTATTTCTCCAGGATTCCCAAAATGTCATCCTCTTTGAGGATGAGGTAATCCGTGCCGTCGAACGAAATTTTGCTGCCGGAGTATTTATCGAAAAGAACCTCGTCCCCAATTTTGACCGTCTTCACCTCGGCACCAATGGCCTCGATTCGACCTTTCTGGGGCTTTTCTTTCGCGGCGTCCGGAATATACAATCCACCACTTGTTCGCTCCTGCTCTTCGGAATAGCTGACAAACACCCGTTCTTTAAGCGGTTTGAAACTTACCTTCTTTCGCACTGCCGTTTCTGCTCCCATTTGATGTCCTCCTCCCTCTCTAAGAAACCGTCCCAGCGTAGTAGCACTCATAGCCATTGAGTGCTAACAAATATACTCAAACCATCTTTAAAAATCAAGCTCTTTTTCATGAGGTTTTTTTCAGTCCGCTAACGGGTCAAATGCTCTTACCCTGCGCCACATCTGGACCGGCTTGCGGTTGGATGAGCAGTCCTTTGAACACCGTCCAACTCTTGAGGAGCTCAATGGCCTTTTGGAGCTGAAGATCCTCCTCTCCCCCGTCTCGCGGCTCATCTGGAATCGGGGAAAGGTCTGGAGTGTCTTGCGGCCCACCGGGGGCCTGCGGCTCGCTCTCATTCTTCAGGTGCCGCTCCAGATCACGTTCTCGCAACGCCGGACGCCGACTGGCGTTCGTCTCCTTGGGAGGAGCAACGCGCACGACGATTGTTGGATCAATCCCGGTGTTCTGGATCGATCGGCCTTTCGGCGTATAATATTTTGCGGTGGTCAGTCGGAGCGCCGACCCATCGCTCAGCGGAATGATGGTCTGCACCGACCCCTTCCCGAACGTAGTGGTCCCCACGACCACCGCCCTCCCCCAATCCTGCAGGGCTCCCGCCACAATCTCCGAAGCGCTCGCGCTGCCTTCATTGACCAGCACAATCAAGGGGAGGTCCAGGATGGGGTGCGCCCCGTCCGCCGTGTATTCCTCGGGCTTGCCTTGCCGCCCCTTGATCGATACGACCGTTTTCCCCTTTGGGATGAACAACTCAGACACCTCGACCGCAGCGGTCAACAGCCCTCCGGGATTATTGCGCAGGTCGAGGATCAGAGACTGCGCGTTCTGTCCGTGCAACGCGTCGAGCGCTTTCTCAAGATCACTCCCGCTCTGCTCCTGGAACTGGGTCAACCGCAAATAACCGATGCCGTTGTCCAGTATCTTGTGACGGACGCTGTGGATCTTAATGATCTCGCGGTTTAACGACACATCAAAGGGGTCGGGAACCCCGTCTCGCTCAAGGGTCAGCGTCACCTTCGTCCCTTTGGGCCCTCGCATCTTATTCACCGCATCCATGAGGTTCACGTCCTTGGTCGAGACCCCGTCGATCTTGAGGATCCGGTCTCCCGACTTGATCCCCGCCCGGTCAGCGGGGGTATCCTCAATCGGGGCGATGACCGTCAACCGCTGCTCTTTTAGACCAATCTGTATGCCCAGGCCGCCGAATTCACCCTTGGTATCGACCTGCATTTCCTTGTAGACTTCAGGCGGCATAAAGGCAGAATGGGGATCGAGGGTATTGAGCATGCCGCGAATCGCGCCATAGATCACTTCTTTCGTTTTCGGTTCTTCGACGTAGTTCCGCTGGACTTGGTTCAGCACCTCGGTAAACGGTCTGAGCTCTTCGTACGTCTCGGCTTGTTGGGCGAGGCCCTTGCTTTCCAACATTTTCCCCGACAGCATGCCCACAACGAAAATGGCCACGAGCGTCAGGGCCAGCCAACCGGGACGGTTGTGTTGATCGGTCATTCCGTGCCTCCTCGTTTGAGCAACCATTCTACCGGATCAAGCGGATCTTCTCCATGCCGCAATTCGAAATAGACCCGGTCGTCTTCGCCATCAGTCCGGGTGGTGCCGATGACTTGCCCAGCGCCGACCGTCTCCCCAGGTCGGACGCGGAGCGATGCCGCGTGAGCGTACAACGACAAGTAGTGTTCACCGTGATCAACGATTACGACCATTCCGAATCCTTTGAGACGATCGGCATACGCAATCTGTCCTTCGGCCACCGCTCGGATCGTGTCTCCATCGACCACACGGATTTCGATACCTTTACGATCGACGTAGGTGTCAAAGCGCGGGTGCTTATGCCGCCCAAACTCCCCGACAACCTCTCCCAAAGACGGCCAGATGAGGCGCCCCTTCTGCTGCGCGAACCCCTTGCCGACCGCCGGGAGTCGGGAGGCTCGCACCAAATCGTCGATCAAGGACTCCAAGCGACGCGAAGCCTCCTGGAGATCCTGAATCGAGCGCGAATAGGAGACCTTTTCAGCCCGAAGTTCCCGGAGGAGGCGTCCGCGGGTCTCCCGCTCCGCAAGCACAGCGTTCAACGCCTCCCGCTCCTCGCTCCGGAACGCGTCCAACTCCCGCTTGAGGTGCTCCAGCGTCTGGACCTGCGCCGTGACGCGCTCGGTCGCTTCGTGGGCCTCGACCACGAGTTGCCGGTCACGCTCAAGAACCTTACGAATCGTATCATACCGCCTCGTCACATCACCCGGCGTGGCCGCTAAGACAAAGCGTCCGTAACCAGCGGCCTGCCATTTGGCAATCTCGCGCAATCTGAGCCGTGCTTTCCGGCGGGCTTCATTGGCTTTCTCACCCAGATCCGCCAGATTCCGACTCGCCTGGACAATCTCCTCATCTTTCTCGGCCACGTTGAGTTCGGCTAACCGTAACGTCCGGCGCGTGATGCCCAGGGCACGTTCCGTCTCGTCGAGGCGCTCGGCAACCGACCGCTCGCGCGAACTCACCCGATCGCGCTGTTTCTTGATGCGGTCAAGTTCCTCTTGGAGCACGGCGAGTTCGCGACGTTCCTGCGCGATCCGATCCGCTAGCGACTCCTTCGACCATGCTCGCGGCGGAACGGAAGCCACCACGAGAACGATGGCGACACCCAAGGCAAAACGACCACCGGGTGTCACCGCCCGCCTAAGGAGCCACTTGACGGATGCGCTTGGCCGCCACAAGGCTGCCCACCCCACCCATGACCGCGCCCAACCCGATCAAGACAGCCACAAATTCCACCGGAAACACCACCCGAGCCAGCCACGCTCCCACCAAACCATCGAGGGTCGAGCCCCATCGGTCATGCACTAGGAGCCAGGTCCCGCCCAGGACCAGTGACGCCGCGAGTCCTCCCATGATTCCAATCGCAAGCCCCTCCAAGAGAAATGGCCTGAAGATCACGCCATCAGAGGCCCCCAAAAATCGGAGGAGAATAATTTCGTCGTGCCGAGATCCAAATGACATCTGGACCATCAACCCGATGACCGCCGCCACCCCTGCGGCCAACGCGGCTCCGACCGCCGTACCCAAGACCCATACCATTCGAGCCGCCGCGCTCAGGTCCCGGAGGAGGGCTTCTCCGTATCGGACCTCTTCGACACCCGCCAATCCGGACCACCGTGCCGCCAACTCGGCCATCCCTTGGGGTGTTTGTGCGGTGTCATCCACCGAGACCTCGATCGACGCCGGAAACGGGTTCTCACCCAAGCCTGCCAACACCGACCGATCGAGTTGCATAAACCGTAAAAATTCTTCCTCGGCTTCTGCCTGAGTGATCACCCGTTGAAATCGGACCCTCCGTTCCGCCCCAATGGTGGTGCGCAGAGCTTCCACATCCTCCGATGTGGCCGTGTCCCGCACATAGACGACCAGTTTTACATCGGCTCGCCACGCACGCATCAGGGTCCACGCGTTCCACGCGGCCAACCAACACCCTCCGGCAAGGGTTAACACCACTGCCGTCGTCAGCGTGACTCCAGCCGTGGCCACCCATCGACTCGTGGTCATCCCCGGTCTCCAGCCCTGGAACCATCGTCCACGCGGCCGCCCCGTAGCACCACACGTCGAGCGCCAAGACGAGACGCCAGGTCCGCATCGTGGGTCGCCACGAGCATCGTGGCGCCTCGGACGTGTGCGTCCCGGAGTATCGCCATGACGCCCTCGGTCGTCGCCCGATCCAACAACGCCGTCGGCCCATCGGCCAGCACGACGGCTGGCCGCGTCACCAACGCGCGAGCCAGACAGACGCGCTGGGCCTCCCCTCCCGACAGATGGGACGGATAGGCGTCCCGACGCCCCTCCAAGCCAAACGCTTTCAACGTTTCATACACTCGTAATCGCTCGTCGCGTGGTGATGCCCTGACCGCGCGAAGCGCCAACGCAACGTTCTCCGCCACCGTCAGCGCCGGGAGCAGCGGCATCCCTTGCACCATCAAACCCATCGATCGGCGAATCGCGGCCAACTGCGGCGTGTTCCTCCCTGTGATTTCTGTTCCGCCAACGAGGATCGTCCCGGAATCCGCCCGTTCCGCGCCGATCACCAACCGCAACAGCGTACTTTTCCCCGAGCCCGTCGGGCCTTCCAGCACGACCGCCTCACCACGGGCGACAGAAAACGTGAATCCTTTCAGAACATCGAGACCGGTTTGGAATGATTTCCACACGTCGAGGACTTGGATCGCCACCGGGAACGGAGTCACTAGGATAACCCTCCCACGGCCCATCGCCGGAATCGGTGGTGAGGCGATATCCCAAGACATCAGGGGGGCTTTTCGCGTCGTGACGCCAGATACTCGTCGATCACCTCATTCAGTGTACGACGCCCTCGCGGCATCGACGGGGGCGGTGGGGAGAGAGGCTCCACTTGCGGCGGACTGGGATCATCGGCCTGAAGCGACGGGGTTCCTCCGACGAGCTGGCCAGCGGTCAGGCCCTTGATCATCCCCTGGTGCTGTTCCTTCATCATCTCCCGGATCACCTCCGGGTTGGGTCCCGATTTAACCACGTCGGCGTAGGATACCTTTTTTGACGAGAGAATCGCCCCACCAGCAAATAGATGGGTCACAATGACGGGGTTGTGTTGGCCGCCATCCTCGGTTTGAACGTGGTAGGTCTTACCGCCGTGCTCGATGTCGGTGTTGATTCCGCTTAACATAGTCCTCCGCCGAAGTGTACCCGATCGGCCGGAGAACCGCTTCCCTCCGGTTGCCCGCACTCATGACTCACGCTCACCGGGGATGTTTCACTCGAGACACGAGGCATCAAATGCATTGGAGATCACCTCCACTCCACCCAAGGACCATCCGGCCGCTCATCCACGACGACGATATCAAACCGACACAACGGTTCGCCCAGTTTCCGACGCACGAGGTACTGTTGCGCGAGACGGACCAACCGACGCTGTTTCCGTCGGTCCACGGCATACGCCGGCTCTCCAAACCGCACCCCTCGCCGAGCTTTGACCTCGACAAAGACGAGGGTAGGGCCATCGTACGCCACTACATCGAGCTCACCCCACCGAGACCGGAAGTTTCGTTCGACGATCCGGTAACCCCGTTCCACCAACACCGTCGAAGCGATGGCTTCTCCGTGCGCGCCGAACGCCCCCGTCTCACTCGGCATACCGCGCCCTCTTCGGCACCACGCCGCGGAATGTCCGCCGATGGATCGGGCACGCCCCATAACGGGCGAGGCATTCCAGGTGAGCGGGGGTCCCATACCCTTTGTGGACTCCAAATCCATAGCGAGGATAGCGAAGATGGTAGTCATCCATCAGGTGGTCCCGCGTGACCTTGGCGACAATCGACGCCGCGGCGATCACGTAACTCAGCGCATCTCCTCGGATCACCGCTTGCTGGGGAAGAGCGAGCCGCCGCAAGGGAACGGCATCGATCAACAACGCATCGGGAGAGATGCTCAATCGGGACACGGCCTGTTCCATAGCCCCGATCGTCGCCTGAAGGATATTGACCCGCTCGATGTCGTGGGGTTCGACCATTCCCACTCCCACCGCGACCGCGGATTGGAGAATCTGGTAGTACAAGCGTTCGCGTTCCGCCGGACGCACCACCTTCGAGTCTCGGACCCCAGCGATCGGCCGGCGCCACGGCAGGATGACGGCAGCCGCCACCACGGGACCAGCCAGCGGCCCCCGCCCGGCCTCGTCGATTCCAGCGATGCGGCGATAGCCAACCGCAGCAAGCTTCCGCTCATAGGTCAACATCGGCTCACGGGCGACGCAGACCGCCGGTACGATGCAAACCCTAGGATACCGGCAGTGTTTCCACGATGGGTGCGTCGGGAGTTTCGGCCGCTGGTTCCGCGGTCTTACGGGGCGCCCTGGTGTCCAGGCTCCGTTCGGCGATGCGCGCGGCACGCCCTTGCTTCGACCGCAGGTAGTAGAGCTTCGCCCGTCGGACCCGGCCGGAGCGGACCACCTCCACCTTGTCGAGGAACGGGGAGTGAATAGGGAATACCCGTTCCACCCCGACGCCGTACGACACCTTGCGGACCGAAAAGGTCTGCCGGTTGCTCGCTCCCTTTTTCCCAATCACGACGCCTTCAAACACTTGGATGCGTTCCTTTTCGCCCTCGATCACTTTGACGTGGACCCGAACGGTATCGCCGACCTGGAACGTCGGAGCCTCCGGTTTCAAGAATCGTTTCTCAATCCGTTGCATCTGATTCATGGTTTCCTCCCATCCTCACTTGCGTCACGCTCCGCAGGCCCCCCGCCCTCGGCCAGGGAGCGAACGCAGCGGACTTCTTGCTTTCGATGAACTGCTGCAATACCCGGCGTACCGGCTCCAGAGCTGCGTCGGCCAGTCCTGCCGAGCAACCACGTCACTACCCCGACTACCCCGGTCGCTCGACGGTATCCTCCACGTCGAGTTGCCGTCGCTCCGCCTCGGTGACATCCGCTCGACCGAATAGGTCCGGTCGGCGACGAAGGGTTTCGCGGAGCGCCTGGTCGCGCCGCCACGCCCTGATCGCTGCGTGGTGGCCGGACAATAAGACCTCCGGAACCCGAAGCCCTCGGAACTCGGCAGGCCTCGTATACTGTGGGTATTCCAGCAAGGAGTCGACGAACGACTCCTCACGGGCCGACGATGGATCGCCCAACACCCCCGGAACCAGACGGGCGGTGGCGTCCACCATCACGAGTGTGGCTAACTCTCCTCCAGTCAGCACGTAATCGCCGATCGACACGTCTTCCCAAGCGGCCGTCGCGCCGATGCGAGCGTCGATCCCTTCGTAGTGTCCGCAGAGGAACGTCAAACGGCGAGACTCCCGGCTCCACTCCGACGCCAGCTCGTGCGAGAATCGGCGCCCTCGAGGCGACGTCAAGACCCACCGGCGCGGCTCACCGTCGGCTTTCAAGGCGTCGAGCGCTCTGGCAATGGGCTCGACCTTCAACACCATGCCCGCCCCGCCACCGTAAGGGACATCGTCCACGGTCCGGTGTCGATCGCTGGTATAGTCACGTAGATCGACGACCCTCGCATCAACCCACCCTTGCTCTTGCGCTCGTCGGAGGATGCTGGTGCCGAGCACCGCCCGCATCATGTCAGGGAAAAGCGTGATGATGTCACAACGTAGCATCATCCATCCACCCATCGGGTGGCCGGACGATCACCCGTCCAGCTCCGACGTCCACCGAAACAATCACGCTCGCAATGGCTGGCAACAATCGCTCGCCCCGTCCCGCCTTCACGACCACGACGTCGTGCGGTCCGGTCGACCAAATGTCTCGCACCACGCCGACCCTCTCGCCGTCTTCGGTCCATACCGTCAGTCCGATGAGTTCGTCGTGGTAAAAACTCCCGGCGGGCAGTGCCGGCCGTTCGGACTCGGCGATCGCAAGGTAACAGCCCCGAAAGGGCGACACGTCGTCGAGCGATGACCACTCCTCAAACCGGAGGCAGAACCCTCCCCGAGGGTCTTCCCGAAGCATACCCACCGTGAGGCGTACCGGCGGCGTTCCAAGGGCCCAGAATGTCGCGCCGACCTGAAAGCGTCCCACAACATCGGAGAGCGACTGTACGTTGACTTCCCCCTGCAGGCCGTGAGCCTTGAGGATCTTCCCGACCAAGACCAGGGCAGCAGGTGGGACTTGGATCTCCGGCCTCGGGCGCGGGTTGCGCGACTGCACCGTCATGAGCGATGCCTCGTTCATGCTCGTCCATCAATCCAGCCGTCTTGGCTCCTCAGCCCGTCTGCGGGACCGCAGCTCCGGCTCCCGCTTGCTTGAGAAGCTGCTTGACGGTGTTTGTGGTCTGTGCCCCCTGCTTCAACCACCCGGCCACCCGGGTGAGATCCACCCGAATACCAGAAGCATCGGCCAAAGGATCATACGTTCCCAACACTTCGATAAATCGTCCATCCCGAGGCGAGCACGAGTCCGCCACCACGATGCGATAGAATGGTCGCTTGTGTCGACCGTGCCGCGCCAACCGAATCTTTACCATCTGGTCAATCCCCTTTCCGTCCTGTCACCCCAGGTTCGCGTGTTTTGCCCTGCGCCACACGCTGGCGAGCCGCCCTAAGCAGCCCGCCGTATCCGTCTTCCCCCACCGTACCGATACCGTGTCGAACGGCAAAGGATTCCTTGAACGTTCCCGTCGCCCGAATCGCCGCGATCCTGGACTCGATGCGGCTGATGAGGCTGGCGGCCCCAGCCGCGTCCGTATCGAGCAACACCGTCGCAAAGATCTGATAGTCATGCCGACCCGCAAGATCGACTTTGCGAAGCGAGGCGCGAATGGCTTCCCCGACTGCGCGGATCGCCTGATCCGCGTTCGGCCCATCGAGCACATCGCCCGATAGGACCGTGACGACCGCCGCCAAGGTACGCCCTTGGCGCTCGGCGAGTTTGATTTCTCGTCGGTACAGGTCATCGAAATACGTCCGCGCATAGAGGCCGGAGACGCGATCGAACCGCTCGACCGCGAGAACCCGCTCCTCCAACTCAGTCCGGTCCGACACATCCCGAATAATGATCATGGCGAGCGGGGTCCCATCGGCGCCCTTCATCGGGATACACGCCGCCGGCGCCACTTGCCCTCCGCGCCCAGGAATATTCACGTCCAGCGTCGTCTGGCTCTCCCCCCGTTCCAACGCGGCCACGCCTGGACATGCCGTTTCGCACAACTCAAATCCTTCGGCGTTTTGGCACACCGCCACCTCGCTGCACACCCGCACGCCCACCGATTCGGACGCGGCCGAGGCAGTCAAGCGTTCGGCCGCCGGATTGAGCGCCACGATCCGTAACGCCCGGTCGATGATCATGACGCCGTCCGACGCATGTTCAAAGAGTTCCTGGAGCCGCTCCCGCCCGATCTCGAATCCCACGCGTCACCTCCCCACCCGTTCGACTGATACGGGCGTCTGCCGGGTCGTGCGCTTACGCTGAAAAGAGCCGGGCAGCTAACGACCGCCCTCGGGCTCCGCTCAAGGTCTTCATCATCTTCTTGGCCTGAACGAACTGTTTGAGCAGCTGATTGATTTCTTGAACCGTCGTGCCGCTCCCCCGGGCGATGCGTTTGCGACGACTGCCGTTGATCACCTCGGGGCTTCGCCGCTCGCGTGGCGTCATGGAGCTCAACATCGCTTCGATCCGAACCAGATCCCGCTCCGGACTCTTATCTCCCATGTGCTCCGCGAGTTTTGCGCCTCCAGGAATCATGCCGAGCAAGTCCGAAAACGATCCGAGCTTTTTCACCTGCTGCAACTGCGCCCGAAAGTCATCGAGGGTGAACGCATCGGAACGCAGGTTCTGTTCGAGCGCCCCCGCTCCTTCTTTCGACAACACCTCTTGGGCCCGCTCCACGAGGCTCGCGACATCCCCCATTCCCAGGATTCGGGACGCGGCGCGTTCGGGATGAAACGGCTCCAGCGCGGCCAGCGATTCGCCAACCCCCACGTATTTGATCGGCTTACCCGTGACGGCGAGCATCGACAGCATCGCTCCCCCTCGCGCATCGCCCTCGGTTTTGGTCAGTACGATCCCCGTGACACCGACCCGATTGTTAAACCGTTCGGCGATCGAGACTGCCGCTTGACCGGTCATCGCATCAGCCACCAGGATCACTTCGTGCGGTCGTACCGCATCCCGGACCGCCGCAAGCTCCGCCATTAACTCCTCATCGATCTGCAGACGCCCCGCGGTGTCTAGCACGACCAGATCGACGGCCCCGCGGTCGGCTCTCGCCACGGCTGACCGGCACACCGCTTCGGGTGTGTGCTCCTCACCCGGCGTGTGGACCGGCACTCCCACCTGTTTACCCAGGACCTCTAGCTGCCGAATCGCGGCAGGACGCTTCAAGTCGGCGGCAGCCAGCAAGACGCGGCGGCCGTCGGCATGAAAGGCCCTGGCGATTTTCGCCGCCGTCGTCGTTTTTCCAGCCCCCTGCAAGCCGACGAGCATCACTACCGTAGGCGGATTGGGCGCGAGCTGGATCGGCCGATGAGATTGACCCATCAAAGCGCACAATTCTTCCCACACGATCTTGATGACCTGCTGGCCGGGGGTGAGACTCTGCAAAACTTCCTGAGTCAACGCCCGCGCTTTGACGGACTCGAGCAGCTTCTTCACAACCGTGTAGTGCACGTCCGCTTCGAGGAGCGCCAAGCGCACTTCACGAAGGACATCCGTGACGGCTGCCTCATCCAGGAGGCCCCGGCTTCGGAGTCGTTTGAAGATCGCCTCAAACTTCGATGTTAATGTATCCCACATCGAGCGGATCAGTACCCTACACCTTCAGCACAACCGATGTAGTGTAGAGAAGGCCCCTTGGAAAGTCAAGGAAAGTCCGTGAGTTTATCACGTGTTGCGGCGCATCCGGCCCCCGAATACCTGGCCGGCGACCGACACCGTGATCAAGAGCGGGATCGCCCACGGCCCCAACCCGAACCATTGCCGCAACGGGAAGACCGCCAGAACTGGCAGGTGGACGTACAGGAACCATGCGAGCGAAAACTTCGGCGAGGTCGCTCGGAGACACCCCGCCCAGAGGTTGAGGACAAATGCGGCACTCGAAACCACTGCGAGCGCGAAATAGTTCATGCGGAAACGACGGCTCGCTCGGCCTTATCCCAGGCTTCGCCGGATCTTCGCCGCCTCGAGGATGTACTCCCCGAACTCTTTGCCCTCGCGCCAAAGGAGATAGGCACTGGACACCAGGTTGCGGTGAAGGTAGTGCTCGGACTGGCGGGGGCCCAGTTCTTCCTTGAAATGCGATTCGATCAGCGCCACGTCCTCCTGAATGGTCGCCCAGGCCCGGTCGTGTTTGGCCAAAAACTGGAGATTTTCCTTATTCAGGTACTGTCCCGCCTCAATGAGATCGGCCCGAAAATTGACGTAGATGCGCTCAAGGTCATCGACCAGTCCCTGCTTCTTGGCCTCCCGGAGTCCCCGGCCGGCACCGATCAACTCCGGCGGGACCCCGATCGAGTAGAGGGCCGCGGTAAACCCGATCGCGCGTGGCAACCGAATCCCGCCTTCACCCCGGGCATACCCAAACAGTCCGAAATGGAGCATCCGTTCACGCCGCTGAGGAATAAACCGCGAGAGATCGTTGATCCGATCCGCCAGCGCTTCGACCGTGGCCTTGTATTTGGCCGAGAAGATCGCGTTAATTTTGCTGCCGCGTCTGACCTGATCAGAGGTGTACAGCGGGGCGCGCTGCGCTCCGAGCGCGCGGTTGAGCACGCCGATCGCGCGCGTGACTTCGGCCAGCGGGTAGTCGTATCGAAACGCCGACTGAATCGTGACGGTGCGGACCCCTGCATACTCGCGGAGAAACGCATCCACCCGTCGCGGCGAGAGCCCCCCGCGAAAGGGGAGACAACCGACCCCGATGATGGGAAACACTGGAATTCCGGTTTCGTCCTCGAAGCGGTAGTACTCCGAGAGCGCGATCTTGGCCGCGATTGTGGCGGGCACCAAGCCGTCGTTCAGCGACGGATCGGAACGGGCCACGAAGGGCCTCAAGTAGTCCGGTGCCGTCCCATATTCCTGCCGATGGAGGGCGAGATATTCGGTCAAAATTTTTCGGGACGCCGTGAGATGGGACACTCCTTCGATCAGCGGAATCACCCTCAAATACGCGAACCGCTTTTCTTTATCGCCGAACGCCTGGTACTTGAGCTCGGCAACTTGGGAAAATGTCTTCTGGAGATGGAGTAACTTCTTTGCCTCGTCGGTCATCGGAAGGATGACCTCAAACACCGGAGGGTGTTTGAACCCGAGGTCGTGCGATAGATCCTCAAACGTCAGGATCCCGATGTAGGCGCGGGCGAGGCGGTACCCCTTTTCCTCCCAGATGTTGGGAAGACGGAAGGTCAGAAATACGTCCTCGCCAAGTGCTTTCTTCTTAAAATAATCGAAGTACTTTGAGAACAACTTGTCGACAACCGCTTCGTCGACGTATTTGCCCTCCCAATCCCACATATACTCTTGGCATCTGAGATCCCGGAACGCCGAAACACACTCTTCCACTTCTTCTTGCGCCGAAATAAGGGCCTCCCCGTTCTTCTTCCACAACGGGACACCCGCATGGTCGGGATGCTGGGTGGCCATGGTCGCGGGGATTTTTCGAAGGGCCGAACGGCGTGAAATGGGGATTCTCCTTCAGCTCAGAAAAAAACGAGGGTATCCGTTCGACGATCGGTTCACACTACCAAAATGGCCTGTGAATCTCAAACCTGCGCCGCGCCGAGGGCGCAGAACAAAAACCGCTCCGTTCTATGGATGGCGGGGACCCGCACCGTGCCAGGGCGCGGATGGAAAATCCTCTACCGTCCTGGGGGCGGCGCAACTCGCCTTACGCGGATCGGGCGCGGCTCTCACGAAAGGTGAACCAGCGGGAAGACGGGAAGAGGTGTATTACGCGCGAGGGCCTTCTGTGGGAGCGTCGCGCCCGGCTCGCGTCGAGGAGGCCACCACGCGTTGGCGAAGCGACGGTGGCGCCGGCTGTTGGACGAGTTGTGCTCTCAGGATATCCAGGAACGCCTTTTCAGCCAGAAAAGCCTCGCGGCACGCGGTGCAGCACTCAAGGTGCATCTGCGCGCGGAGCGACTCCTTGGGGTCCAGCTCGCCGTCCAGATGAGGGTGCATCAGCTTCATGATCGTCGAACACTCGTCCATCTGGATCCGGGGTGGAGGGTCAGGGTGTAAAGAGGGACAGAGTGTTTGCTACGGGATCTCGATCATAGCCGTGCAGATGATGAGGAAAATCTTCGCGTTCAGGCGACGGCGTGTTGGGGATGATCGGCCTGGACCCGACCGGTACCGCCTCCCCAATAGTCCTTCAGCGATTTCTTCAAGAGATTTCGCCCTCTCGACAACCGAGACATCACCGTCCCGAGGGGGCAACTCATGATTTCAGCGATTTCCTTGTAATCGAACCCTTCAATGTCTTTTAACAACACTGCAAGACGTAGCTTCTCGGGGAGGGCGTCCATGGCGCGCTGGAAATCTTGTCGAAAAACACCCTTCTCGTGCCGGCCTCTCGCCGCCACGAGGATTTCTTTGGGAGATTCGTACGGATCGTCGTCCATGACCTCGAGTTCGGTCAAGGAGACTTCACGTGCGCGCTGATGATATCGATTGATAAACAGGTTCTTCGTGATCGTAAATAACCATGCCTTATAGTTCGCGATCTGCTCGTACCGGTGGTAAAAACGGTAGGCTCGCAAATAGGCGTCTTGAACCAGATCGTGGGCGTCGTCGCTGTTCCCCGTTAAGACCAAGGCAAAACCGTAGAGCGAATCGAGGTACTGCAGGGTTAATTCTTCGAACTCGGCCTTTTTGGTTTCTTCCGGTGCTACGAACGTCAGAACGCCGTTTTGCATGGTTTTTACTCCGCAGAACGGATTGTGAGAAATGCAAGTACAGAGCCAAGCGTTTAGATCGAGCTTTTGCCAGTTAGAAGAACGGCGGAGGGTGTAAAACGGCAAAAAGTGAGACTAGTTTTCTCTTATTCTGACCTGATCTCACCAGCTTCAGACATGAATTGAGCGGCCCGTCACGGGCATGAAGCGATCGCTCCATGCCCGTGACGGTGTGGGCTTTGATTTGGACAAGAATGGACTTTCTTCGTCAAGCGCTTGAGGTCGCGGCCGCTATTCAGCTACAGCGCGAGTACCCGCAAACCCCGCATTTCTCGCATCCTTCCTCAAATTTCAGCGCACATCCACAGTCCGGACACGGAAACGTGACCTTGCCGGTCCGGTCGTCCAACAGCATTGAAAACGCTTCCTGTTGAGGGTTCTGGTCTGGTGATTTTAATCTCAGGTACTCGGCCAGGCTTTTGGCAATTGCGTCAGAACACGACAAGACACGGTCGGGACCCAGACCATAGGGTTTATCGCAACGGATCCCGATGAGCTGTTTGACGATGGCCTGAGGATCGGCCCCGGCACGGAGCGCAAGCGAAATCAGCCGCCCAATGGCTTCGTTGAATGACCCCTCGCAGCCTCCAGACTTACCCATCATATTGAAGACCTCAAATGCGCGCCCGGTCTCGTCTTGGTTGACCGTGACGTAGAGGTCGCCGCAGGTGGTCTTGGTCCGGCTCGTGCTGCCGGTGGTGGTTCGAGGGCGAGGCTTGGGCTTGATCAATTGAGGGGAGGACGGACTCTCATTCACAGGATGTTGAGGCACCTCGACGGGTATGGGTGCGGCCACTGCCTGACTCAGGACCGGGGTAGCCATGGCTTTTGACGATTGCCCTACGTTGAGGACCTGTTCGGCTCGGCTAGAATCTCGATAGACCGTAATCCCTTTGCACCCGAGTTTGTACGCCAACAGATAAGCCTTCTTGACCTCGTCGACCGTCGCGCTCGACGGCATGTTGATGGTCTTCGAGACCGCGCTGTCGGTGTGGGCCTGGAAAGCTGCCTGCATCTTCACGTGCCATTCCGGCGAAATGTCGTGGGACGTCGCGAACACCCGCTGCCAATGCAACGGCACCTCAGCCAGCCCGCGGGCAGAGCCGTGATTGCCTAAGATCTTTTGGATCAAATTTTCGTGCCAGAAACCTTCACGCTTGGCCACGACGATAAAATCTTCGAGGATGTATGGGAGATGCTCGCCATCCATGACGTTCTTGTACCAGATGAGCGAGAACTCGGGTTCGCAGCCGCCGGAGGTATCGGCGATCATCGAAATCGTCCCGGTCGGCGCAACGGTGGTCACGTAGGAATTGCGCAGACGGTAGCCCTGCTTCTGGTGCAGCGACCCTTCCCAGTATGCGTACGGTCCACGTTCGTCGGCCAATCGTCGCGACTCATCGTATCCGATGTCGCGAAAGAACTTCATCACCCGGCGGCCCATTTCGACGCCTTCGTCCGAATCGTATTGAACGCCCAATTTAAAGAGCAGCCGCGCAAAACCCATGATCCCAAGGCCGATCTTGCGGTTGGATTTGGTGACTTCCTCGATCTGGGGAATCGGGTAATTGTTCATGTCGATAACATTGTCGAGGAATCGGACGCTCGTTCGAATGCTCTGCTCCAGCCGCGTCCAATCGACGTCGTATCGCCCCTCACGCTCGATCACGTGCCGCTCGATGTTGATACTGCCGAGATTGCAGGATTCATAGGGAAGCAGCGGTTGCTCACCACACGGGTTGGTGGCCTCCATCGCCGCGATGTGGGGAGTCGGGTTGGCCCGATTGGTCACATCGATAAAGAACAACCCCGGTTCGCCGTTACGCCACGCGGATTGCGCGATCTTGTCGAAGACCTCGCGGGCCGGCAGGCGGCGGACCACCTCGCCCCGGCGCGGGCTGATTAAATCGTATTCCTCACCCCGCTCAACCGCCTCCATGAATCGATCGGTGATGGCGACGCTGATGTTGAAGTTGGTGATCTCCTTTGAATCAGTTTTGCACGTGATGAATTCGAGAATATCGGGATGATCGACACGCAAGATCCCCATGTTCGCGCCCCGCCGCGTGCCTCCCTGCTTGACCGCTTCGGTCGCGTGGTTGAAGACCTTCATGAACGAAACCGGCCCCGACGCCACGCCCCCGGTGGTCCGAACCACGTCGTCTTTGGGCCGTAACCGCGAAAACGAAAATCCAGTCCCGCCGCCCGTCTTATGGATGATCGCGGCCTGTTTGACGGTCTCGAAAATCTCCTCCATCGAGTCACCGACCGGCAGGACGAAACATGCCGAGAGCTGCTGTAATTCGCGCCCCGCGTTCATCAGGGTGGGCGAGTTGGGTAAAAAGTCTAAGTCCGCCATCAGCGTGTAAAACGCCTCGTAGGCCCGCTCCACGTCGGCATCGCTTCCGTAGAGGCGCTCGGCCTGGGCCATATTGCGCGCGACGCGTTCGAACAGTTGTTGCGGTGTCTCGGTCACCTGACCGCGCTCGTCTTTCGCCAGATACCGCTTGGTCAGGACCCGCAGGGCGTTGGGCGAAATCCGTGGTGCTGAGTGCGCTAAACCGTTCCGCGCCGGATCGCCTGTCGTCATCTGGGCGCCTTCCTTCATACGAGACCCTCCTTGGTGAGATCTGTCTTGTCCATCAAGATAAACCGTTCAGGTCGGGAATCCGCGGAGGATCATGTGCGATCCACCCACTGCGAGGGCCACATGGTACTCTCCCCCAATTCCCCGTGTCAAGGGCAAAACACAAGATACAGGGTGATGCAAGTTCCGAACCGACTAGATGTTGTGGATAGCGCTGTGGATCTCCTGAAATAGGCTGTGAAGAAGCTGTGGGTCCGAGATCCGGTGATCAGTGCGGAGTGCCGAACGAAACGAGGAGTCCATAGGATCCCATGACCCCGGCTGCAGGGTCTTTCTGGGATCCGACGACCTTTGCGAAGTAGGTACCAGGCTGGGCGTCGAATGCCACGGTGGAGGCGAATCGTTCGCCGTTATTGGGGCCGGCCATATAGGCCTGTGGGACGGGGACGAACCGGTTGCATCGCTGCGGTTCGTAGTGGCGGGGGGCCGCGGCGTCGTCGTTCTCGGCGCTGGTGCCATCTCCCCGCACCACCACCGCGCCGCTCGCGTCCACAATTTGGAGGATCGTGTCGGCGCCGTTACTGAGGTTAAACGTATCGACCGTGACGGTCCGGGGGACGTCCACGGTAAACCGTGTGTAATCGACGTCACCCGCTGGGTACAACGTATGACACGTCCACTCTCCATTCGTCATCAGCGGCGCCGTGTCTATTGCATCGTCCCCGTCTTCGTACTTATCGGGAAACCACTGAATCCTCCGTAATTCGGCCGTTTTGGCGAAATTCGTCAGGCTGAACAGATCCCCAAAATAGGCCGCAAAGGTATCCAGCGTGACAGTCGGCGGCGGGACCGTCTTGATCCGGGTCATCACCTCCCACACGCGCTTGAGACCGTCGGACGACGCGTCGCCGGATTCATTGAAGCCGTCGAACAGATCCCACAGGACCGCGGAGACGGCCACCTCGCTCGTGGTGTACGTGCCGTAGTCCTCCAGCGGGGTACCGATCCGGGTGAGCACATCGGCATGGGGGCCTTCGATATCGTACGAGTAGCTGAACTCCCGATTCGGACTGCCGGGATCCCCACCGTACGTGTTGACCAGGACCGGACTGCGCCGGACCGCCGACGAGAAGAAGCTCGCCCACCCCTCAGACCACGCCAATCGCTCGTCTTCGGTATTGTCGTTCAGGTAGTGCGTCCCGCCGGGCGATACATCCAAGGAGAAACTGTGAGTCATGAAATGACCGAACTCGTGGAGGATGACATCGTCGTCGTATTCATCGTGGTCTCCGGCGTCGGCGCCGCCGCCGTCTCCGCCGGAGATGTTGATGTAGGGCGTGCCGGTCTGCTCATCGGCGCCGAAATACGTCCCGAACGTCCCGGACCCGAAGAACGTCCCCGGTACCCACACGCCAAAGAGCGTGTCGGGCGGGGCTTTACCGGTCAACTCAACGGCTTTTTCAGCCCCGGTGGTCAGAACGTCCATGATGTTGAAGGCGCCCGAAAACGCAAAGTCGACGCCGCCCGTGAGGATCACGAAGAGTGGGAGCGGGATATCCCGCTTATAAACTCCCGGCTGGGAGGCGTCGAGCGCCACGCCCGGACGGCTATACAGGTCGACGTTGTCGCTCGTCACGACGATCTTGAATTTCTCGGGATCGGTGAGCGAGGCGACGCGCGGGTAGACGGAGAGGGCGCTGTCGGCTTGGGGCACCTCGACGCAGTACGAGCCGTTTTTGTCGGTGTAGGTGCTGGCGACTACGCCACCGTCGGCCTGGCGGACAATTTCGACTCGGCCATACCGCACCGGTTTGGTCATCCGCTCACCCGTCAAGCCTTGGGGGCTATAGAGGCGTTTGACAAACGTCACCTTCCCGCCGACGATGACGCCGGTGCCCTGGCAGATCAGATCGCCAGTCGGCGTCCCACTGGCAGATCCGCACCCCGTCAGCGCGACAAGACCGACCACGAGTGCCCAACGCGCCGCTCCGTCAGGGAGCATCGCGGTATTCGATGACCGATTCACCCGTTTTTGTTTTCTTGGGCGGGGGAAGGGGCAGCGTTGGTTTTGATCGGTCGCCCAGCGGAAGCGCCAGCGATCGAGCCGCTCCCAGCGTCGTCCCATCCTGGAATCCCAGGGCGGCTGCACCCCGGATCACGGCGGGCTCGGAGGCCCGTGGTCGGATCGTCACCGTCAGTGCGCGGCGTTCGCCCGAACCGGCGGGTCCTTCCCACCGCGTCTCGCCCGCAATTAGTTCAATGCTATCGGGAAGCGTGATGGACAGGGACAGGCGCTCGGCGTCGACCAACGGACGGGCCTGGAGGGTCACCGTGACGTCGGTCCCCACCGCCACCGCACCGCCGAACTCGAGCGACACCTCGACCGGAGCCGACGGCATCGTCGCATGAGTCGGTCCGACGGACGCAAGAAATAGGAGCAATCCGAGGACAACCGCAGTGGATCGCTCCCTCGATCGGATTGGAGACCTACCGTGCAGCTTGACGCACCACGGACGGAAGGTGTTCACATCCCTCTAGACTCCTCTTTCGAAGCGTTTATTCGGGGCCGACTAGTCGGCGAGCCGCCAGTACCGCAGGGAGGGCTCGCCCGAACGGTCCACCACGGCCAGGACGGCCTTCTTGACGCCGTTGGCGGCGCCCTCGGCGTAGACCGAAAAGTGCTGGCTTCGCACCTCGATCTGGGGCTGAAGCTGGCTCACGACGGCTGGGGTCATGCCGGACACCTGGTTGAGCAGGGTGAGGGTCGAGAACGGCCGGGCGGCGACCAGCTTGTCGACCTGCTCTTCGTCGAGCGGGAACGAGACCAGCGCCTGATTCGGCTCCTTGATCGGGAGCGTCCGCAGGACCAGCGGGTCGGCAGTGTTGACGTTGATCTTACTCTCACCGCCAAATTTATTCTCATAGACCGTGAGGTAGGGACTGATCGCGCGATACACTTCGTCGGTGATCCCCTTGACCAAATGGAGTTCCGCGAGCGTTTCGAACCGACCGTTGCGGCAGCGGTACGGGTGGGCCAGACCTTGGTAATACGCCGTCTCGGCCCCTCCCGCCTCTTCAATGTCGTCCCGGTCCAGCCAATCGACGATCGCGTCGACCGGCGCGGGATCAAGGCCTTTGAGCCGAAACAGCTCCTTGAGCTGCTCGATCGCCAGAGGCACCGAGGGTTTGTTGCCATCAGGAGTCACCAGCGCATTGACGTTAATCTTGCCCCCCTCGTCTTGGATCGCCACGGCCACGGTGCCGTCGCCCAGCGGGTAGGGCGGAAACGGCGTCGCCCACAATTCGGTCAACGAATCGATCTGGGTCCGGTTCCTATCGTCCTTCAGCACGGCCTGCGCGGCGGCAATGCCCGACGTCGCGAGGTAAAAGGCTTTCATGCCGTCCCGAAAGTTGCCCGCGGCCTTCAGCGTGGTGCGAGTCGACCGGTCGAATTCGAGGACGGCCGTGACCAGTAACACGACGACCAGCAGCGTGAGCACGAGCGCCATTCCCCGCTCGCCTCGATCCGCGGACCCCCGATCAGGAGGGTTTCTCATACGTCGCGACCACGAACGAGCCGTCGAGGAGTTTCGGATCCGCATACCGCGTCTTCAGTCGTAAGGACTTCACGCGGATCCGCTGGGGTGCGCGGTCGAGCGCCGTGAGGTAGGCGACCACCTGGGGAAGCGTGACGCTCTCGATCTTGACCTCGGCGCTCACCTCGCGGTATGGCGGCAACGCCTGTGTCGGCTGGGGTCGGATCGAAACCAGCCGGTTGCGCACTTGCTGGCCCGACGCGGTTTCTTCAAGAAACGAGAGCAACGAAAACGTGCCGGGCGAGGCGATCGCGTGATCCGACGCCGCCACTCGCCCCTCCGCCTCGCGGTACTCCCCCGCCAATCGTGTGACGCGCTCCAAATCCGCCTGGCGCTGGACGATCAGCCGGTCGAGCCGCGCGCTCCGCGCCAAGAGAGGATCGATCACCGCCCCATAGCCGAACATCATCGCCACCGCAGCGGCGCCCAGGGCGAGCACCAACCGTTCGCGGTCGTTACGCTCACGCCACAGCGCGACAAGGCGGTCCCTCATTACACGCCCTCAGCCAACGTGATCGTCATCAAAAAACGGATCCTGGACTGATCCGCGGTCGTCTTGGCGTCGCTGACCGCCAGGTGACGCACCGCCGGGGATTTTGCAAGGGCGCTTTCGATGCGGTTCACCCAGTCGAACGACGTGGTCTCGGCCTCGATCCGCACCTTGTCCTGTTCGATCACGAGTTCCGACACCGCGATACCGCTTTCCTTGGGGATCGCATCGGTCAGGGCCAGCAGGACATCCAGGACGCCAACCGTTCCGCCGAGGAAGGCGCGCTGTTTGGTGAGGGTGTCGATGGCCGCCTGGAGCTGATCGGTTTCGCTCACCACGGTGGTGACCTTGGGAAGCGCCGCGTGAAACGCGGCGCGCACGCGGTCCGACACCTCGCGATACCGTCGCTCCTTCATCGTCGCCCGTACGCCCAGATCAACGCCGCCCACCGCGAGCACCACCGCCGCCATGATACTCGCCGTCAGCACCCGCTTCCTGCGCCCCGCCCGCTCACGACCGTAAGCAAACTCGCCGCGACGAACATCGACGACGCCGTCGTGGCCTAAGCCGGCGAGCGCGAGGCCTGCAGCAACGGCCATCGGCCCCAGAGGTCGCGGCCCGTCGACCAACGCCTGCAAGGGCCACTCGATGAGCTTCAGCCCCAGACGCTCGGCCAAGAAGGCGCCGACCTCCGGCACGTCCACCCATCGGCCGCTCAGCGCCATCGCGTCAACCGAGCGACCCGACTCGACCGTGTCGGCGTTCAAGGTGCGCCGCAATTCATCGAGAGGCTGATGCCACGCGGCCTCCACGTCCAGCGGCGCGCCGGCAGCGAGACGCTGCGCGCGCTCAGCGTCCCACACGATGCCGCGCATGGCCCGTACCCGCCGACCTTCAAGCAGAGCGACCGCCATCGAGCGATCGTCCACGTGCACCAGCGCCAGGTCCGGCAGCGACGGCAACCAGACTTCGGCCGCGACCGCCAGCGCGGCGGCGTCCACGGTCACGAGGCGGGGATCGATCCCCGCCTTCGACGCCTCGTCGAGTCGGGCTTTGACGGTTGATGTGGGTACGGCAACCGCCAGGACGCGCGATCGTCCGGACGCCTGGGCGATGATCGATCCGTCGATCACCACCTCGTCGAGTTCGAACGGGAGTTGGCTTTCGAGTTCGAAGGGGAGAGCGGCGTCCAGCTTGGCCCGCTGCGTGAACGGTAGGGTCACCAACCGCGTGGATACCGCGTGAACCGGCAGGCTGATCGCGATCGGCTCGGCTTTGAGATTCGCCTCCCGCTTGAGCGCGCGCAGCGTCTCGATCAACCCCTCGGGGCCATCCGCGATCGATCGGGTCAGGACCCGTTCGATCCTCACACCTTTGAACCCCCGGTTGACGACCGCGAGCGTGACCACCCGAGCACCGATTTCGATTCCCGCGCCGCGCATGCCGCTACGAAAGAGGCGTCCCGTTGAGCGTCACGGCCGGCTTCGCAAACCGCCCTTTGATCTGAAGCGTGATCGGACCGCCCGTCGTACCCGCCAGCGCCAGCAGCGGCATCCGCGACGCCGCGCCCTGCGCGGGCGCCAGCGTGAGCGTGATATTGATGAGGCTCTCGGTCCAGGGGATCCGCACGAGCACCGTGCCATCGCCCGAAGCGGTGCCGAGCGCCCCGCGCGCCGTCAGTCGCTGGAGCGTCACCGTTCCCCCCTTCAGCGCCACCTGCGCCGCGATCGTGTCGAACTCGATCCCGTTCACCGGGAACCCCGCCACGGTCAGCCCGCTCACCCGCAGTCCCGCCACTTCAGCCGATCCCGTCCCCTCGCCCATCCACCAGGCGTCGTTCGTCCACCGACCACTCACCTCAAACCCCAACGTGCCCCGCCATTCGCCGGAAGGCAGGCTCGGCAGACGGGCCAGATCAAACCCTTGGCCGAACTGATCGAGCGTGGACCGGACACCATCCGGCTCCCGCCGTGACACCCAGGTTCCCCGCACGCGCCCGCCGTAGGCCTCCCACGCCAGATCGGCATCCACGGTTCGCCGCACGAGCGGCGGGAGCGCGACCCGCACGCGGAGCGAGTCCACCGTCAGCGCGCGATCGCCCCAGCCCGTGGGCTCGATCCGGACGCCTCGCCACCGCAGGCCCAGCGGAAGGACGAATCGGCCGTCGTCCACCGTGATCCTGGAGTGCGTCTGCCCCGCGAGCGCCGCCACGAGCGCGACCTGCAACCGATCGTACGGAAACGACACGACCAGAAACAACGTCAACGCCGCCACGGCGTACAGGGCATAGCCGACGAGCGAGCGCCATGCGATCCGCGCGGGGCCCTCCCGCGTCGGACTCACGGTGTCGCCCGTCCCCCGCCACACCGCCTCACCGGACGGCAAGCGGTAAGGACACGACGGTCCGCAGGCGCTCCGGGGGCGCCGCGCCGATGCCCGAGAGCCCCACCGTCACTTCGACCGCCTGGGGAAGTCGGCGGCGCTGCGCGGCATCCCAGGCGTCCACCCAATCGGGGTCGGCGAAATAGCGGAGCTTGAACTCGGCCACCCCTTCCGCCACCTCGTCGGTGGCCACCGCCCACGACGCGTCGGTCAGCAGATTCGATCGCTCCTCCCGCACCAGCCGGCCCGCACCGGATTCCAAGTCGACTTCCATGCGATATTCGACCTCCGAGACGTCGGACTCGGGCCGGCCCTCCACGTACCGACGATGGGCGAAGGTCGTCCAGACCAGCCGGTCCTGGCGGGCATCCGACATCGACGCCGTACGGGTCGTGCCCTCAAACCGTCCCCGTCCGCCGGAGTCTGAAAACCAATACGCCGCCGACAACTCGTCGACCAACCGTTCGGTGATGAGTTGGACCTGGCGGACCCTCTCGGTCGCGTCCGCCGTTTCGCGGGTGAGGTCCAGACTGCGGGCAAACGCTCCGTATACGAGCGTCACCACCACCGCGAGCAGCGCGATCGCCACAACGACCTCGATCAACGTAAACCCGCACTGCGCCAAGGGCGCAGAATGTAATCGCCCACATCTTTTCGGGTCGCGAAGCAAACCGCCTCGTGCGCGGCGAAGCACTCCGCACTGCGCCACAGCCAAGGACGGGCCTCGTGCCCGTCCTTGGCGATCGCGGAACAACCCGCGCCGAGCCCCGCCGTGCGGTCTCACGACGCGTCTCAGCTCCGCACCCGCTGAAACACGTAGCTGACGAGATCCACGCGTTCCTCGCGCGGGGGCTCGTTCCACAGGACCGTCACGCGGACCTCGCGGACGAAATCAAACGGCGTGACGTTGACGTCCTGTCGCCACCGAAATCGCGCGTGCTGTTCGTCGAAGGCGCCGTCGGTGGTTCCCACGTCGGGGAACCCCGCCACGGTCGTATCCGCCATCCGCTGCTGTGCCAGCGCAGTCGCCGTGATGAGGGACCGACCGTAATCGTGCAAGACCACGTCTCGGTTACGAAGCCCCAACAGGGCCACGAACGCGACCGCGATAATCGCCAACGCGATCATGATTTCGAGCAGGGTGAACCCGCACTGCGCCAAGGGCGCAGAATATATTCGTCCCCCTCTTCTCGGGTCCCGAAGCAAGCCGCCATGCGCCAACGGAGCAGACCGTCTGTTTCTCCGTCTTCTCGGTTGGCGCAGCACGCTACTTCTATCCCGAGGCGACCTCATGCCGCGTCCTTGATCTCGACGTACCCATTCACGACCGTCACCCGCCCGGTGATGGGGTTGATCGTGAGCGTGTAGTGCGTCTGGTCGCCCTCTTCCAGGTGGATCGTGGTGCGCGTCACGACCCCGGAGGGAAACATCTGCGTGAACGCCCGTCCCTGGGTCACCATCCCTTGGTGGGGCGTGACGACGTCCTGGAATCGGACGTCTGTCGGTAGCGTCCGCTTGGCGCCGACCGGCGAGCCTTCTTCCAAGACACCCCCGGTCTGCGTCAGCGTGGTGACCCAGTATTCATTCGTCTCAAGATCATAATTCAAGCGCTGGATCGTGTGGGACGCAACGGCTTCTTGGACCAATGCCGCAACGAGACCCGCCACGTCGCGCGACGCAGACCGCGCGTCGCCCGCCATGACATGGAAGAGCCGGGGCGTCACCAACATGGCCACGAGGCCGAGGATCACCACCACGATCATGATCTCGAGCAGCGTGAACCCGCACTGCGCCAAGGGCGCAGAATATAATCGTCCTCCTCTCGGGTCGCGAAGCAAGCCGCCGTGCGCCAAGGGCGTCGTCTGCACATTTTCCCTTCCGCTCGGGTGGCAAAACAGGCCGGACGGTCGACGTCGAGGGATTCGATCATTCACTTCAAATCCCAGTTTTCCAGATCGGCGTCCTTGCCCTCGCCACCGCGTTCTCCGTCGCCCCCGTACGAGACGAGATCAAAGTCCCCGTGGCCGCCGGGCGACAGATAGGCGTAGGCATGGCTCCACGGGTCCTTGGGCACTTTGCCCACGTACCCCCCGGAGCGCCACCGCTCGGGGATGGGGCTCACCGAGGGCTTGGTCACCAGGGCCTCCAAGCCCTGTTCGGTCGTGGGGTAGGACCCGTTGTCGAGCTTGTAGAGGTGAAGCGCCTCTTCGAGATTTTTGATCTCCACGATGGCCGCGGTTCGCCGCGCATCGTCGGTACGTCCCACGATTTTCGGCACGACCAGAATCGCCAAGATCGCCAAGATCGTCACGACGACCATCACTTCGATGAGGGTAAACGCGCCTTCTGCGTGGCGAAGCAGTCCGCACTGCGCCGACGGCGCAGAATGAAAACCGCCTCTTCCCCGCGGACTCCTCATCTGAAATATCCCAGTGCTCATACCGACACTCACCTCACAATTTGGCTCATCTCAAAAATTGGCAAGAGAATCGCGAGGACGATGAAGAGGATCACCCCGCCCATCACCAGAATCATCACCGGCGAAAGCAACGCCGTGAGCGTGCCGACCGTGGTCTCGACCTCGTGGTCGTAGGCTTCCGAAACCTTCCCGAGCATGGTTTCGAGTTCGCCGCTGAGCTCTCCGACCGTGATCATGTGGGTCACCAACGGCGGGAACACCCCGCTGCGGCGGAGCGGCTCGGCGATGCTCTGGCCTTGCCGGATATTTTCCCGGGCGGACTCGATCGCCTCGGCAATGACGACGTTGCGGACCACGTTCTTGACGATCTCCAGCGCGGTCAGGAGACCGATCCCTCCCGCGAGGAGGGTGCTCAGGGTCGACGTGAACCGTGAGAGCGCGATCATACGAACCAGGCGACCGACGACCGGCAGCCGCAGCGCCCACGCGTCGTAACGACGGCGGCCCGCGGGGGTGCGAACGTATCGCGCGATCGCCATCCCTCCGGCGAGCCCCGCCAGCGCGAGGACCCACCAGCCGAGCCGGAGAGTGTCGCTGAGCGCGATCAGGACCACGGTCGGCCACGGCAGCGCCTGGTGGAGGTCGGCGAAGACCACCGTGACCTTCGGCACGACGAACGCCACCAGAAAGACCAGGATGATCACGCTGACCGCCAACATCAGCAGCGGGTAGGTCAGCGCCGCCATCACTTGGTTGCGCAGGCGAGCCTGCCGCTCGAGAAACTCGGCCAGGCTCAGGAGCACGCGGTCCAGCGTCCCGCTGGCCTCCCCGACGCGCACCATGTTCACATACAGCATCGAGAACACCGACGGGTGAGCCGCCAGCGCATCGGCGAACGAGGCGCCCTCGCGGATCCGTTCGCGCACCCCGGCGACGACGCGCTTGACGGACGTGCGCTCGACCTGCTCTCCGAGCGCAGCGAGCGAATCCACCAGGGGAAGACCGGCGGTCAGGAGCGTGGAGAGCTGCCGCGTGAGCACCGACACCTCCGCCACGGACACACGCTCGCCGAAGAGCGACCGGCGTCCGCCCGTGCTCGGCCGCGCGGCCCCGACCGTCACGTCCACCGGGAACACGCCGGTCCGCTTGAGCTTGAGCCGGGCCTCTTTGAGGCTGTCGGCGTCGATCACGCCGGAAACCGTTTTGCCCTCGGCCGTCAACGCAGTGTATTCGAACACGGCCATGTTAGACGCTCATCCACATGTGGTGGTCGTGAAGGTCAAACCCTTCTCGCGGCCTCGGGCCGGGACAGCAGGCCCTGCGTCGCGCTCAGCAAGCTAGGAAGCATCCTCGGCGGTTACGCGCAACACCTCTTCGGTCGTCGTCACGCCCTGGAGAACCTTGCGCGCGCCGTCCTCGCGCAGCGTGGTCATTCCACGCTCGACCGCGCGCGCCTTGATCGCATTCGCGTCGGCTTTGGCCAGAATCAAGGCGCGCAGCTCATCGTCCATCACCAGGATTTCGTAGATGCCGGTTCGTCCCCGGTAACCGGTCGTCAAGCACTCGGGGCACCCCCCCGCGCGGAAGCACGTCCCGACGTCCGCGCGTTCGGCGGTGATGCCCAGTTTGGCAAGCTCGGTCGGGGTCGGTCGGTAGGCCTGCCGACAGGCTGGACAGAGAATGCGGACCAGGCGTTGCGCCACGATCGCCACGACCGACGACGCCACCAGAAACGGCTCGATGCCCATGTCCAGCAGCCGGGTGACGGCGCCCGCGGCGTCGTTGGTGTGGAGCGTCGAGAACACCAGGTGACCGGTGAGCGAGGCATGGATGGCGATCTCGGCCGTCTCGCCGTCCCGGATCTCGCCGACCATGATCACGTCGGGGTCCTGGCGCAAGATCGACCGCAACCCGGCGGCGAACGTGAGGCTGATCTTGGGGTTGATCTGCATCTGGCCGACGCCCCGGAGCTGATACTCGATCGGATCCTCGATGGTGATGATGTTTCTCTCGGGCGCATTGATCGTGTTGAGCGCGGCATACAGCGTGGTGGTCTTGCCGCTCCCGGTCGGACCCGTCACCAGGACGATCCCGTGGCTGAGCCGGATCAAGTGATCGAGCGTCCCGAGCCGATCGGGTTGGAGGCCGATCTCCGACAGCTTGAGCAACAAATTGCCCTTGTCCAAGAGACGCAACACGAGGCGCTCGCCGTGCGCGGTGGGGATCGCTGAGACGCGGATGTCCACGTCCCGCCCAGCGATCTTGATGCCGATCCGGCCGTCCTGGGGAAGGCGCTTCTCCGCAATGTTGAGCCCCGCCATGATTTTGACCCGCGAGATGATGCTCGCCTGCAACCGTTTCGGCGGGGTGAGCACGTTGTAGAGCACGCCGTCGATGCGATAGCGGATCAGGAGGTCGCGCTCGAACGGTTCGATGTGAATGTCGCTCGCCCGCTTTTTCACCGCCTCGAAGAGCAGCGAGTTCACCAGCTTGATGATCGGGGCTTCATCGGTCGCTTCGAGTAAATCGCGGGGTTCCTCTTCCAGCGCCGTGGCCAACCGATCGAGGGTTTCCGGGCCCAGGTCCTCGATCACCTGCTCGGCGGAGTCGGCTGGTCGCTCGTAGGCCTGGTTGATGCCCGACAACACGGAGCGGGACGATGCCAGCACCGGCGTCACGGGTTTGGACAGGAGCAGTCGCAGGTCGTCGAGCGGCGCGGACGCCGACGGGTGGGGCGTCGCCACCTCCACCACACCGCTCACCTCGCGCAGCGGCAACAGTTCGTACCGCTTCGCGAACGCGATCGGGACCTTGGCGACCAACGCCTTATCGATGTCTCCGACCGCGAGGTGCCGGCGGTACGGGAGGCCGAGCTGGTCGCCCAACGCTTCCAGCACCGCGTCCTCTCCGATGTACCCCAGTTTCACCAGCACCTCTCCGATTCGGCCGCCTTTCTCTCGCTGCAGCGACAAACCTTCCTCAAGATGCTGGGCGCTGAGGCCGCATTTTGATCGGAGGATCTCGCCGAGGAGTCGTGAGTGGGGCCGTACCATGTCGTCTCTTCAGCCGCGTCGCCGCGCCCGGGCGCACGGCGCGGTGCATTCTCAGTTTTTCGGCTCTGGAGGGTTGACCCCATCAAGCACGGATCGTTGGATCGCCGTTTGCTCGATCTTGAGGTCACCCAGGTAGCGGGCCATGTCTTCGCTCTTCTCGTTCTTGACTCGCGCGAGATCGGTGGGCGTCTTGACGATCGTCGGGGTGAGAAAAATCAAGAGATCGGTCTTCTCGATTCGCTTTGAACGAAACTTGAAGAACCAGCCCAGGAGTGGAATGTCCCCTAGTAACGGGATCTTCCGTTCCGTCATGGTCACGTTGTCCCGCATCAGACCGCCGATCACCGACGTCTGACCGTCCCGCACCAACACCGACGTCGTCGCCGACCGCTTGTTGGTGGTCGGTCCCAGCACGACCGAACCGACCGACTGAGATTCGCCCGATACGGTCGAGATCTCCTGGAAGACGTCCAGCTTGACCAGGTCGCTCTCCAATATCTGCGGGGTCAACCGCAACGTAATCCCCACGTCCCGCCGCTCGATCGTCGTGATCGTGTTCCCTCCAGACGTCTGGCTCTGGCCGGTGGGGAACGGACGGTTCTCGCCCACGATGATCTCGGCCTTCTGATTGTCGCTGGTCAGAATCTGAGGCGTCGAGAGAATGTTGACGTCGTTCCGGGTTTGCAGCGCCTGGAGAATATCTCGAACGTTAAACGCGCTCACTTTGGTCAAATCCAACGACGTGGTCAAAAGACCCGAAAGGGCCGGCGGCGAATCATTGAGCCCCCCGAGGGCCGTGAGGTTGTGCGCCGGCGTCTGGACGCCAAACAGCGCGGTCAGATCGCCGCCCAGCTCGCGCAGGCGGTCGACCGCCACCTCCATGATGACGGTCTCGACGTAGACCTGCCGGCGCGCCGTATCCAGTTTTCGGATCACGTCTTTGAGGATCGCCAAATCCCGTGCGCTGGCGGTGATGACCAGGGAGTTGGTGGGTTTATCGGCGAGGAGTTGGACCGTCCCCTCGAACTCGCCCGCCGGGCGGATCCCCGGACGCGCGGGACCGGTCTGCCCCGGGCGCGCCACGACCACGTTGAGGACCTTCACGAGATCCTCGGCGGTGGCGTTCGCCAACGGGTAGACCTCCACCAGACGATCCGGAGGCACCTCCGCGACGGGGATGATCTGAGTGACTTCACCCGCCGGAATCGCCGCGAACCCCTTGAGCTCCAAGACCGAAAGAAACACGCGGTAGGCATCGTCCACCGACAGTTTCGCCGGAGAAAAGATCGTCACCTTCCCTTTGACCTTTTCATCGATCACAAAATTTTTGTGGGTCAGTTCGGAGAAGAACTTCACGAGGATCGGAAGGTCGACGTCCTTGAAATCCAGCGCGATCGCTCCGCGACCGGAGGGAGTGGCGGAGGTGGGGACGACAGCAGGGGCCGGAGCCTGCGCCGCCGGCGTAGCGTCGACCGGCGGCTCTTCGGCGCGCGCGGGGAGCGAACCATCAACCGCGCCCCACACGAGGAACCCGACCATCACCAGGAAGGGACCCGAGGACCTGCGGCGAGGAACCAGTACGATCGATTGGGGCAGGGAAGACCGCCCCGTCATGCCGGAATCCGGCGATCCTGGGACATGAAGAAGGACCGCCGACGCGGTCGACAGATCGATTGGACCCCGGCGAGCCGAGAGCCGGATCGAAGAAAGCCCTCGGGTTTACCGGATCTCATACGCGAAGCTTTCGCGCCGGTTGTTGCGCACGAAATCGAGGGCGATATTGGTTTCATCCTTGAGTTGCTGAAACACTCGCATAAAGTTTTCGGGGTCCTTGATTTCCACGCCGTTGATCTGCTGCAAGACGTCCCCGTTCTGCAGGCCGATCTTGGCGTAAAGGCTGTCGGGCGCGATCGAAAAGATCTTGAACCCGTCGGGTTTCCCTTCGGTGAAGTTTGGAATCACCCGGGCTTTGGTCAGCAGTTGCGGAAGATTGCTCAGAGCCGCCGCCACCTCCTGCTTGTCCAAGACCCACCGGTTAGGCTGCACTTGTTTGACCCCGGACATCGCAGCCGGAGTCTCGACCGACCCCCGCTGACCCCCTGGAGAACCGGGAGCCCCGACGTCCTCGGTGCCATCGGTGTACAAGACCAGGATCTGCTGTTGCGAACCCTGTTGCACGATCACCTGGTTTCGTTCCACCTTGACCAAGACGGCCCCGTCTTTCACCACGTCTTGGAGGCGATAGACGCGCTGCTCGTGGGTGGCCCGATCCTCGATCACGGCAAACGACGGCGCCCCATCCCCTTCACCGGTTCCGATCAGGGACAGGTTGAGATCGAGCGGAGCGGTCGGAGCGGGCGCCTCGACCGCCGGAGGTGGCGTGGAACCACGGGTTGCCGGATGAAAGAGGTCTCCATCGAGGATTCTGCGGTAGACGCTCGAATCGAGCGAGAGAACCGCGACGCGCGTCGAAGGGCTCGACGCCCGATCGTCGATGTGGATGGACGCTTCCAGTTTACGGGCGATCACCAGGTTAACGAGATCGGCCGTGATATAGGCCCCAGCCGTCAATACCGCCAGATGGATTCCCACCCACAAGCGGCTGTTCCACCACGCCGTGTTCATGCTCTCTCCGCCTCGCCGGGCGACCAAAACCCCTGATCCATCAAGCACCTTCGGGCAGGTCACCCATCGGTTGATGCCGCGGATAATTATCGGGGATGGTCCGAGGTTTTGTCAAGAAAACCGAGTCCCCCCGAACGCAGACCGCGGGCCGGCGGGGCGCCCGTATCGGTTAGGTTTCGCGTGGGGGCCGGCGGCGGACAAAAAAACGGATCAGCAGCATCCCGGTCAGAAATCCACCGACGTGGGCGAACCACGCGACGCCGGCTCCGCTTCCGCCCAGACTCAGCGTCCCGCTCAAGAGCTGGATCACGATCCAAAACCCCAGAAAGAACATGGCGGGAACCCACACCATCCGCGTAAAGAAGCCCAAGGGGATCAGCGTGAGAACCTGCGCGCGGGGGAAGAGCAACAGATAGGCGCCCAGCACGCCGGAAATCGCCCCGCTCGCCCCGATCATCGGCACGACCGAGGTCGGGGCCGACAGCGCATGCGCGTAGGAAGCCGCGACACCGCAGAGCAGGTAGAACGCGACGAAGCGGCCGTGTCCCATCACGTCTTCGATGTTGTTGCCGAAAATCCACAGGTACAACATATTCCCGCCGACGTGCATGATACCCCCGTGCAAAAACATCGCCGTGAACAGCGTCACGGTCGGAGGGATCTGAGACGCCCACTCCCCGCCGAAGAGGGCGATGGGGATCGCGCCGAAGGTGTACACGAACTCTTGTTCTGCCGCGCCGAGCGAGATCTGATAGGCGAAGACCGCCACGTTGATCGCGATCAGGCCGACCGTGACGACCGGCGTGATCGTCGTGGGGTTGTCGTCTTTGAGAGGGATCATCTCTTGCGCCGATGTGGGTGGCTGAGAAGCGGTTCCTGAACGCGCCGTGTGCGGGGCGCCACACTCGCCGCGACGCCCGCTCACGGACGTCCGCGTTACGAGGCATTCCCGCCGAGGTTCACCAGCGACCGGCCGGTCATCTCCGTGGGTTGGGGAATCCCCATCAAGGCGAGCAAGGTGGGCGCGACATCGGCGAAGATGCCGCCCGAGCGAACCGGCGGCTTGCGGCGATCAATCACGACGCACGGCACCGGATTGGTGGTGTGCGCCGTGTGCGGGCCGCCGTCGGCGTCGATCATCTGCTCGAGATTGCCGTGGTCCGCGGTGAGGACGACCGCCCCGCCTTGCTGCAAGACCGCGGTCACGACGCGCTCCAAGCACCGGTCGATCACGCGCACCGCTTCGATCGCCGCATCAAGGCGGCCGGTGTGGCCGACCATGTCGGGGTTGGCGTAGTTGATGAGGATGAAGTCGTACTCCCCCGACGCCACCTTGGCCACGACCGTATCGGTCACCGCCGGCGCGGACATTTCGGGCTTCTGGTCGTACGTGGCCACGTCCCGCGGGGAGGGGATCAGGACACGATCCTCACCCGGATACACCGTCTCCACTCCGCCGTTGAAGAAATAGGTCACGTGCGCGTACTTTTCGGTTTCAGCGATCCGGAGTTGGCGCAACCCCAGACCGCTGAAAATGTCGGCCAGAATCCTGGTGAGGCGCACGGGGTCGAACGCCGCCGAAATCTGCAGACGGTCGTCGTACCGTGTCATCCCGGCAAACGATGAGAACGCGACCCGCCGATCCCTGGCAAACCCCTCGAACCCTTCGGTCGTCAGCGCCGCCGTCAATTCACGCGCCCGGTCGGCGCGGAAGTTGAAAAAGATCGCGCTGTCGCCGTCCCGCATCAGCCCGACGGGCTGCCCCGCCTCGCACACGACCGCCGGCGCCAGGAACTCGTCAGTCACGCCGCGCGCGTAGCTGTCCGCGATCGCTCCCGCGGCTTCTTTGGCCTCCACGCCGCGGCCGAGCACCATCGCGTCGTAGGCTCTCTTGACCCGATCCCATCGGTGATCGCGATCCATGGCGTAGTAGCGGCCCGAGATCGTTGCGAGGCGTCCCACTCCGATCGAGGCCAACCGCGCGTCGAGGGCTCTGGCGTAGCCCAGGCCGCTCCGGGGCGGGGTGTCGCGCCCGTCCAGAAATGCGTGAATCGCCACCCGCCGCACGCCCCGCCGTTTGGCCATCTCGAGCAGGGCATGCAGGTGATCGACGTGACTATGAACGCCGCCGTCGGACAGTAACCCCAAGAGGTGGAGGGTCCGGCCGGGCGCCGTCGCCGCGTCGAGCGCCGCCAGCAAGACGGGATTGGCCGCAAACGAGCCGTCGGCGATGGCGCGATTGATGCGGGTGAAGTCTTGAAAAACGACGCGCCCGGCCCCCAGATTGAGGTGCCCCACCTCGGAGTTGCCCATCTGGTCGTCGGGGAGCCCCACCGATTCGCCGGACGCCGTCAGTTCGGTCGAGGGATAGTCGCGCAGCAAGCCGTGATAGAACGGGGCACCCGCCAAGGCGATGGCGTTCCCGTCACGGGCCGCGCGCACACCCCACCCGTCCAGGATGATGAGGACGACGGGGCGCGGCGCTACCACGGCACCCGGCTGATCACCCGCTCGGTCTGCTGCTTGATCAGGATCGGCGAAGCGGAAAACGTGTTCCAGGCCTTGCACCGGGGGCATCGCCCCGACCAACGGATGGAGTGGTAATCGCACGCCGGACAGTAATAGGGAACGATCACCCGCTTCTTGACGCCGAGCGCCCGCTTGAACTCTTCGATCGCGAGCTGATCGTTGCCCTGCCGTTGTGCGAGGTTGCCGAGCAAGCGATGCAGGTCCGGAAAGTGCTCGTCGCTCGCGTCGATCGCCGAGAGCACGTCCTGCGCCTCGTCGAGCATTTCCAGTCGGTAGTAAACCTTCCCCAAATAGAATCGCAAGCCGTGGTTGTCCGGGTCGTTGCGGACGGCTTCGTGGTACAAGCGAAGGACCTGCTCGGGCTCGCCCATTTCGATGTACAGATCCTCGAGCCGATGGAGCAGGATGGTGTCGCCGATCACGGCGTACGCCTTTTCGTACAGGGAGGCGGCGTCGCGGACGCGCCCCTCGGACAAAATCACCTCCCCCCACCCCATGTAGGCGGGCAGGAACATCTTGTCGAGCTTGATCGCCCCACGGAAGGCGCGGCGGGAGCGGTCCCGATCGCCTTTCGCCTGCCAGATCCTGCCGATCTCGTACTTGATTCCACAGAGCACGCCTCGGGCGGCATCCTGCTCCGGTCCAGTCCGGGATGTCTTGAAGATCCGCTCCTGCAGCGCGTGCGCTTCCTCCCACTTCTCCTGTTTCACGTAGAGGTCGCGGAGCCGCGCCATGATCGCCGGATTCGCCTCATCCGCCTTGAGGATCTCGAGATAGAGTTGTCCCGCCTCGTCGGGGCGCTCAGCGTCCTCTAACTCCCGTCCCAGGACCAGCGCGACCTCGAGGTTCTGGTCATCGACCGAGCGGGCCCGGCGGTGCAGTCGAATCGCTTCGGCGAGCTCACCGGCCTGACGCTTGATCGTCCCGATATAGAGCAGTGATGGCACGTGGTGAGGATTGATCTCCAACAACCGGGTGAGGGCGGAGACGGCTTCCTTGGTCCGATGGGCGAAGAGGGCGCGGTGGGCGGCGGTAAACAGTTCCTGCACCTTGCCCGCGGCCTGTCGCTGACGGCTCACCCTCCAGTTGGCGTAGATCCGGCGAAGTTCCCGCATTCCCAACGCCGAGAGCACTAACAACCCGCCGAAGGCGATCGCGACCAGGATCAGGGAGGAGAGCGGGGCCTCGATCTGCGCGGTGTCCGTCAGTCGGAGCGTGACCGGGGTCGGATTGAGATGGATAAGATACCCGAGTACGCCGAGCAGGAGGATGACGACGGTGATGAAAAAGCGCATCCGGTTCCCCTACGCTTCCAGCCTAGAACAGATCCGCTTCGCTTCCACGCAACGGTTGACGACGCCGTTCCACGGACCGCTGCTGGGGCGGGAGCGCGACGGTCGACGCGTCCGCCCACAGGCGATCGAGATTGTAGAAGTGGCGCGTCTCGCGGTGAAACACGTGGACGACGACCGCCCCATAGTCGAGGAGGATCCACCGCCCGTGCTCGACGCCCTCGCTGCGGAGCAGCCGCACCCCTTCCTGCGAGAGCGCTTCGTCGACGGCGTCGGCCACCGCCTTCACCTGACGCGTGGATTCCCCCGAACAGATGACCAGAAAATCCGCAACGGTGGTGAGCGCACTGACATCCAGCACCACGACCTCTTCGGCCAGTTTATCGCGGGCGATCTCTCCGGCGAGCAACGCCTGGGCTTGTTCGGTCAGGGCCGTGCGGCCTCCTTGAAGGGCTGGAACACTATGCGGTGGCGTTCCGCGCGCCATACAGTTTCTGCTTCAGTATATAAGAGTGCACAGGGGCGGGCAAGACCTTTTTGACCGAACGGCCGGTTGCGAGGTCCAGTCGGATCTGGGTCGACGAGATCTCGCATGGCTCCGGCTTGACCAAGACGACCCGCGCCGTGGGGCCGAGATCGAGCGCCGATTCGCCAGGGACCGCGTCGAATCGTTCCAGGACTTCCCGCGGGGCGCCGCCGATCCACGGGACGCCGGTCAACTCGGCAAACCGTCGTCCGGCCCGCCCCATCACGACGATCCGACTTGCGGCCAACAGTCGGTGAGGCTCCCGCCACGTCGCGAGATCGATGAACATCTCGATCCCCATCAAGAAATACAGCTCATCGGCCGGGTACCTGCGCCGAAACGCCTCCATCGTATCGGCCGAATACGACGGCCCCGGACGCTTCAGCTCCAGATCGTCCACCGCGAACCCCGGCCAGCCCGCGACGGCCAGCTTGGTCATCTCCAGGCGATGGAGCGCCGGGGCCAGATCCTCCGTGGCCTTGTGGGGCGGCACGGATGCGGGAACGAAGACGACCCGGTCCAGGGTCAGGAGCGCTAGGACGCGGGCCGCGATACGGAGGTGGCACACGTGGATCGGATTGAACGTCCCCCCGAAGACGCCGATCCGCGAAGGCAAGCTCATAGCTCACAGCTCATAGCAGACCCTAAAGATTCTTTTCTTCCTGTGAGCTGTGAGCTATGAGCTGATTGCTGTTCTCTGGGCTGTGAGCTGATCGTTATTCTCTGACCTGGCCCGTGCCCAACACGACGAACTTGGAACAGGTCAACTCTTCCAGGCCCATGGCGCCGCGGGCGTGGATCCGCGTCGTCGAGATTCCGATCTCGGCGCCCAGGCCGAACTGGTAGCCGTCGTGCAGGCGCGTAGAGCCGTTCACCAGCACCGCCGCCGAGTCCACCTCGCGGAGAAACCGCAGCGCCCGGTCGTAATCCGCCGTCACGATCGCGTCGGTGTGCTGCGACCCGTAGCGGGCGATGTGCGCCATGGCCTCGTCGAGATCTCGGACCAGCTTGACGGCCAGAATCAGATCCAGGTATTCCGCCGACCAGTCCTCGTCGGTCGCCGCGGTCATTCCGGGCACCACCGCTCGTGTCCGCGGGCAACCGCGAATCTCCACGCCCTCGCGCTGCATCCGCGCGATCAGACGAGGCAACCACGTCCCCGCCAGGGCCTCGTGGACGAGCAGCGTCTCCATCGCGTTACACGTCCCCGGGCGTTGCACCTTCGCGTTCACGCATACCGCCTCGGCCATGTCGAGGTCGACCGGATGATCCACGTAAATGTGGCAGACGCCCTTGTCGTGCTTGATCACGGGAACGGTGGCCTCGCGCGCGACGGCCTGGATCAAGCCCTCGCCCCCGCGCGGGATGATCAGATCGATGTAACGGTCCAGCGTCGCCATGACCCGTACGCCCTCGCGCTCGGTGCGCTCGATCAGGCTGATCGCGCCGTGCGGGACCCCGGCCTTCGCCGCCGCCTCCGTCAACAGCGCCGCGATCGCGCGGTTGGAGTGGACGGCCTCCGACCCGCCGCGGAGCAGGACCGCGTTCCCGGATTTGAGACACAGCGCCGCGGAATCCGCCGTGACGTTGGGGCGCGACTCGTAGATGATGCCGATCACGCCGAGGGGCACCCGCATCCGGCCGACCTGCATCCCGTTCGGCCGCGTCGTCAGCGACGAAATCGAACCCACCGGGTCGGGCAGGTCGGCGACTTCGCGCAAGCCCTTGGCCATCTCGTCGACGCGCTTCGGGGTCAGCGTGAGGCGATCCACGAACGCGGCGTTGCGCCCGTCGCGCCGGGCCGCTTCGACGTCGCGGGCGTTCGCCGCGACCAGATCGGCGGCCTGCGCCGATACCGCGTCGGCCATGGCGCGCAGCGCGCGGTTCTTCACCGCGGTCGACAGCACGGCGAGCGCCGCCGCCGCGGTCTTGGCCGCGCGGGCCTTCTCGGTGATGTGTGCGATCAAATCGTCCATCGTCAGCTTCGCGATGCGTCTAGCTGCGGGCGCCGTCGTCCACCACCAGATTATCGCGGTGGATCACTTCGTCATAATATTTGTATCCCAGGCGTTTTTCAATCTCGGAGGTCTTCAATCCCTGAATCCTCGCCACCTCAACGGCGCCGTAGTTGACCAGGCCGCGCGCCACGGTGTTCCCGTGCGCATCCACGCACGCCACGGCGTCGCCCGCGGCGAACTCGCCGGAGACGTTGGTGATGCCGGAGGGCAGCAGACTCTTCTTGCCGTTGACCACGGCGTGGACCGCGCCCGCGTCGAGCGAGAGCGTGCCCAAGACCCGCACGGCGTGGGCGATCCAGTGCTGGCGGCTGTTCAAGCGCTCGGGGCGCGGGAAGAACATCGTTCCCACGGGCTCGCCGCGCAGCGCGCGGGTGAGCACGCCCGAGCGGCGTCCGTCGAGGATCAGGGTGGCCGCCCCGTAGGCCGCCACCCGCTTGGCCGCGTCGACCTTCGACGCCATGCCACCGGTCCCTTCCGCCGCGCTCGATCCGCCCGCCGCGCGTTCGATCTCGGGTGTGACGCGCGCCACCTCGGACAGCCGCATCGCGTCGGGATGGAGCCGCGGGTCGCGGGTATACAGGCCGTCCACGTCCGAGAGGATCGCGAGCGCGCGCGCGTCGATGAGGCCGAGCACCAGGCTGGCCAAGGTGTCGTTGTCGCCGAACTTGATCTCGTCCACCGCCACCGTATCGTTTTCGTTGACGATCGGGATCACGTTGAGGTCGAGGAGGGTCAGCAGCGTGTGGCGCGCGTTGAGAAAGCGCGCGCGGCGCGCGAGGTCGTCGCCCGTGAGCAGGACCTGCGCGACGAGCCGGCCGTGGCGCCCGAACGCCCGCTCGTAGGCCCACATGAGACGGCTCTGTCCGACCGCTGCCGCCGCTTGCTTGAGCGGAAGGCTCTTGGGGCGTTCGCGCAGGCCGAGCGGGGCCAAGCCCGACGCGATCGCTCCGGACGAGACGATCACCAATTGATAGCCGTCGGCGGCGAGCGCCGCGCACTCGCGGGCCACGAGGCCGATCCGACGCGTGTTTAAGCCCCGCGCGTGGGAGGCAAGCACCCCGCTGCCGATCTTGACGACGACGCGGCGAACCCCGTCCAGGACCGCACGGCGATCGAGGGGGTTCGTCACGTGGCGGCCTGGGCGGAGGACGCTTGCGCCTCGATCCGCGCGCCCACCGCGCGCAGGAGATCGGGAATGCCTTCGCCGGTCACGGCGGAAATTTCGAAGTACGGCCCCCCTTGCTCGGCACAATACGCGCGGAGCACCGCTCTCCCCTCGCCCGCGGCGTCGATCTTCGTTGCCACCACGGCGAAGGGTTTGGCGATCAGGTCGGGGTTGGTCAGGGCCAATTCTCGGCGGACCGCTTGCAGGTCGTCGACCGGATGACCGCCGCCCATGTCGGACACGTCCACCAGGTGCAAGAGGTACGACGTGCGTTCGATGTGACGCAAGAACTGAAAGCCCAGTCCCTTGCCCTCGTGGGCGCCCTCGATCAAGCCCGGGATGTCCGCCGCAACGAAGCTGCGCCCCTCGGCCCAGGTCACGACGCCCAACGAAGGCGTCAACGTCGTGAAGGGATACGCTCCGATCTTGGGGCGCGCCGCGGAAATCGCCGCCAGCAGCGTGGATTTGCCGGCGTTCGGCAGACCGACGAGGCCCACGTCCGCGAGGAGCTTCAATTCCAGAACAAGCGTGCGCTCTTCTCCGGGCGTGCCGGGCTCGGCGATGAGCGGCGCTTGGCGGGTCGAGGTGGCGAAGTGTTGGTTCCCCCGGCCGCCGCGGCCGCCGCGCGCGACCACGACCTCCTGGCCGTCCGCCGTCAAGTCCGCCAGCACGTCGCCGTCGGCCTCTTCCCGAACGATGGTCCCCACCGGCACGGAGATGACGAGGTCTTCTCCCGACTTGCCCGATTGGTCCTTACCGCGGCCGTGCTCGCCGCGTTGCGCGAGGTATTGTTTGCGATAGCGGAGATCGTACAGCGTGCGCAGGTGGGTATCGGCCCGCAGGATCACGTGCCCGCCGTGTCCCCCGTCCCCGCCGTTGGGCCCGCCGCGCGGGACATACGCTTCGCGACGAAAGCTGACACACCCGTCTCCGCCGTCGCCGGCCTTGGCGTGGATCGTGATGTAATCGATGAACATGGAAGAAGGGGCCGAATGAAACCAGACCCCATGACGGGGTCCACCGACCCCGACGAGTGTACTAGACGGAGGCGGGATAGATACTGATGCGCTTGCGGTCGGTCCCTTGCCCTTCAAATTTCACCACGCCGGCGATTTTCGCGAACAGCGTGTCGTCGCTGCCCCGGCCGACGTTGAGCCCCGGGTGGAATTTGGTCCCGCGCTGCCGCACCAAGATGGAGCCGGCCGTCACCATCTGACCGCCGAACCGCTTCACGCCCAGCCGCTGCGCGTTGCTGTCCCGCCCATTCGAGGTCGAACCCTGTCCTTTTTTATGCGCCATAGTTGATCCTTACGACCGCCGTCACGCGGCGGCGATGGTGGTGATCTTGATCGTGGTCAGATACTGCCGATGCCCGTTCGTCCGCCGGTAGTTCTTCCGACGCTTCTTCTTGAACACGATGATCTTCTTGGCCCGGGTCTGCGCGACCACCTCGGCCGCGACCCGCGCCCGCTCCAAGAACGGCGCGCCGACAACCAGCCCGGCGTCGCCCTGGACCGCGAGCACGCGATCGAACTCGATCGTCGCACCCACCGCCCCCTCCAGCCGCTCGACCTGCACCACTTCCCCCGGAGTCACCCGGTACTGCTTCCCACCCGTCTCGATCACCGCGTACATGGCATATACCCCATTCCGTAAAAGACCGAGCTTTGTATCACGCCGGGCTCTGACTTGTCAAGCCGCGGGTGAGTGAATTTGATAGTACGCCTGTTAGATGACTAGAGGCTTTTGAAAGATATATCCATGATTTTGATTGGTCGCTTTGAAGACAAGACGAAGACCATAGGTTTCTCCGGTTTAAATTCTTTTGATTCAAACGTATACCATAGTTCTTTCCGATCAGGATGACCCTGCCCTGGTTTCACGTACATCAGATTATTGGTACATTGCTGATGAACGGAGGGCACGATGAGCAAGCAAGTAGTGGCGAATCGGCAGTACACGGATGAGTTCAAGGTGGAGG